>LNFM01001938.1_pt1 | contig 49651 bp, 42 predicted proteins | sample 596031 | NCBI WGS metagenome assembly LNFM01 (sample SAMN04254537, study PRJNA301005) | activated carbon metagenome | isolation source: dual media filters at the Ann Arbor, Michigan drinking water treatment plant | place: USA: Ann Arbor | reverse complement strand
GAACCGGGTAGGTTGCTAAAGGCGTGCAGTGATGTACGTCGTAGAGGAATGACTGTCCTCGACAGAACCCGGCTTACAGATCGACTCTCCACCTCTTCGCTTCACTGTTTTGCCTCCTTTCTAAGACCGAAAAAATCTTACTCTTAACAAACTACTTTAACTTTGAAGTTCAGCCTTCTGTGTGTGCTGGTTTTTGCGTTTTTACCCTCCTGTTTTCTCTCCGTTTTACCCCCCTGAAAGTTAGCTAAATCGCCGTCCTGTAAGGATTTTTCCCGCCAAGCGTGCCTTGACGGTGGGGCGTGTGCATTCCTATAGTGTGCGCGAGTGGTAAGAAGTGGCAGAAAGTGGGTTTCTTGGGCATGGAAAGCTAATAAAAAAGGGGAGTCGCGATCGTGTTTCGCGGAGCTAACGCCATCAGTCTCGACGCCAAAGGGCGGCTCGCGATGCCAAGTCGGTATCGGGATGAGCTCGTTTCGCGTTGTGCCGGCCAGCTTATTGTCACGATCGATGCGATTGACCCCTGCCTCTGTGTTTACCCGCTCGCCGAGTGGGAGCTGATCGAAGCCAAGCTCCGCGAACTCGCCTCCTTCCGTGAAGAAAACCGCCGCCTGCAGCGTTTGCTGATTGGTAATGCTGTTGACCTTGAGTTGGACGCCAGTGGTCGTTTTCTGGTGCCGCCACGCCTGCGTGAGTACGCCAAGCTCGACAAGCGCGCGATGTTGGTGGGGCAGCTCAATAAATTTCAACTGTGGGATGAAGATGCCTGGAATGCTGTGGCCGATGCCGATCTGGCAGCGATCAAGCAGCCCGGCGCTTTGTCCGACGAACTACGTGACCTGATCCTGTGACCATGACTAGCCATTTTCGCCATATCACCGTGCTGCTCGACGAGGCTGTCGAAGGGCTGGCTGTGCGTGCGAATGGTTGCTACCTCGATGGCACATTCGGGCGCGGTGGTCACAGTCGTCTGCTTCTAGAAAAGCTCGGCTCAGACGGTCGCTTGTTGGGCTTTGATAAAGATCCATTGGCCATCGCCACAGGGCAAACGCTGGCGGCCGAAGACGGCCGCTTTGTCGTTGTGCAGCGCAGCTTTGCCGAGTTGGGCGAGGAGCTGGCCCAGCGTGAACTGCAAGGTAAAGTCAGCGGCATTCTTCTCGACCTGGGTGTGTCTTCGCCGCAGTTGGATGATGCCGAGCGCGGCTTCAGCTTTATGAATGATGGCCCGCTGGACATGCGCATGAACCCGGATGCCGGCGTCAGTGCGGCCACATTTATTGCCAATGCTCCTGAGGAAGAAATTGCCCGGGTGTTTAAGGAATACGGCGAGGAACGTTTCGCCAAGCGCATGGCCCGCGCCGTGGTGCTGCGCCGTGCGGAACAGCCCTTTACCCGCACGGCTGATTTGGCGCAGGTGCTGACGGTGGCTAACCCCGCCTGGGAAAAAGGCAAAAATCCGGCTACCCGCGCCTTCCAAGGCCTGCGTATATACGTCAATAACGAGCTGGGCGATCTTGAGCGTGGCCTTGATGCGGCGCTGGATAATCTTGAAGTGGGCGGTCGTCTGGTGGTGATCAGTTTCCACTCGCTGGAAGATCGCATCGTGAAGCTCTTTATGCGCAAGCATGCCAAGGGCGAAATGGATACGTTGCCCCGCGACCTGCCGATTATTCCGAAGGCCTTTGAGCCTCGTTTGAAGCTGATCGGCAAGCCTGTCTTCCCGTCTGAGGCCGAACTGACAGCCAACCCGCGTTCACGCAGCGCCGTAATGCGCATCGCGGAGAAGCTGCGATGAGTGCACTGTTCGCCAAGCCGCTACCAGGCGGCAGCTTGATCATGTTGCTGCTGTTTGCGGCCGTATTGGTCTCGGCTGTGGCGGTTTCTTACAGTGCTCATTGGAATCGTCAGCTGCTTAACGAGCTGTATGCCGAGCTCAGCGTGCGCGACAAGGCCCAGGCAGAGTGGGGTCGGCTGATCCTTGAGCAAAGCACCTGGACTGCACACAACCGCATCGAATCCCTGGCGGCTGAACGTCTGGGCATGCGTATTCCGGATGCGGCCGAAGTTCGCATGGTGGCTCCATGATGGGACTGGAGGGCGCACTCTATCCATGGCGCTTCCGTCTGGTGCTGTTGGCGCTCGCGCTGATGGTGGCGGCAATCGTCTGGCGTATCGTCGACCTGCAGGTGTTTGACCAGAGTTTCCTGCAGGCCCATGGCGACGCACGCAGCGTCAGGCACATCCCGATTCCTGCGCACCGAGGTCTGATCACTGACCGCAATGGCGAGCCGCTGGCCGTAAGTACGCCGGTGACTACTCTGTGGGCCAATGGCAAGGAACTGCAGCAGGGCAAGGCGCGCTGGAATGAACTGGCCACTGCTCTTGGTCAAGAGCCTGCGGCCTTCAGCGCGCGGCTGCAAGCCAATGCCGAGCGCGAGTTCATGTACCTAGTGCGCGGCCTGACGCCTGAGCGTGGCCAGCGCATCCTTGATCTCAAAATGCCGGGTGTGTATGGCATTGAAGAATTTCGCCGTTTTTATCCGGCGGGTGAGGTTGCTGCCCATGTGGTGGGCTTCACCGACATTGACGACCAAGGCCGTGAAGGCATGGAGCTGGCTTTCGAAGAGTGGCTCGCGGGCGTGCCGGGTAAGCGCCAGGTGCTCAAGGATCGGCGCGGTCGGCTGATCAAAGATGTGCAAGTCGCGCAAAATGCCAAAGCCGGTAAAGCTTTGGCATTGTCGATTGACCTGCGCCTGCAATACCTGGCGCACCGCGAACTGCGTAATGCCGTGACCGAATTTGGTGCCAAGGCTGGCAGCCTGGTACTGCTCGACGTGCAGACCGGCGAAGTGCTGGCCATGGTCAATCAGCCGACCTACAACCCTAACAATCGCCGCAACCTGCAACCGGCAGCCATGCGTAACCGCGCGATGATTGATGTGTTCGAGCCAGGCTCAACCGTCAAACCGTTCTCGATTGCGGCTGCTCTGGGTTCGGGTCGTTGGACGCCGGAAATGACCGTAGATACTGCGCCGGGTAGCCTGCGCATTGGTCGTTACACCATCCGCGACGTATCACGCGGCGGCATGCTCAACCTTACGCAGATCCTGATGAAATCAAGCAACGTTGGGATCTCCAAGGTGGCCTTTGATATCGGTGCCGAACCCATTTATGCAGTGATGCAGCAGGTGGGTCTGGGCCAGGACACCGGCTTGAGCTTTCCGGGTGAGCGAGTGGGTAACTTGCCTAACTACCGCGTCTGGAGGCAGGCCGAGACTGCGACCCTGGCTTATGGCTATGGCCTGTCAGTAACCGCTGTGCAGTTGGCGCATGCGTATTCGGTGCTGGCCAACCACGGGCGCAATGTGCCGTTGTCGATGGTGCGACTGGACCGCGCGCCAGTATCCACGCAAGTCATTGACGAAGCGATTTCCAAGACGGTGTTGCACATGCTGCAAGCCGTGGTGGAAGAGCCCGGCGGTGGTGGTGCGCGGGCCAAAGTACCGGGCTACCACGTCGGCGGCAAAAGCGGCACCGCGCGCAAAGCCGCCACGGGCACTAAAGGCTATGTCGACAAGGCTTACCGCTCCTTCTTTGCCGGTGTCGCACCTATTGATAACCCGCGTATTGCTGCCGTGATCATGATCGATGAGCCGAGCGAAGGCGGCTATTACGGCGGCCTAGTGTCGGCGCCAGTGTTTGGCAAGGTGATGGCAGGTGCGCTGCGCCTGATGAACGTTGTGCCAGACAATCTGCCAGAGCCTGAGCCATTGAAAGTTGAAACGGCGGCCGTTGATCCTATTAAAGGAGGGCGCATCTGATGCCTATGCCCCTTAACCAATTATTACCGCAAGCGGCCAGTTCAACCCTGATTCGTGAATTGACCCTGGACAGCCGCAAGGTACGTCCGGGCGATCTGTTTCTGGCCGTTCCGGGTACTCAGCAAGACGGTCGCGTGCACATTAGCGATGCCATTGCTCGTGGCGCGGCCGCTGTCGCCTATGAAACTGAAGGCGCGTCGCCCATGACGGCGCAAAGTGCTGAGCTGATTGCCCTTAAGGGGTTGTCGCAGCAACTGTCAGCCATAGCCGGGCGCTTTTATGGTGAGCCAAGCCGTGGCATGCACCTGATTGGTATTACCGGCACCAACGGCAAAACCAGTGTTAGCCAATTGCTGGCGCAGGCCTTGGATCTGCTCGGCGAGCGCTGCGGCATTGTTGGCACCTTGGGCAATGGTTTTTATGGTTCGCTGGAGCAGGGCCTTCACACCACGCCGGATCCGATCGGTGTGCAGACCACTCTGGCGGATATGAAAAATGCCGGTGCCCGCGCCGTGGCCATGGAGGTGTCTTCCCATGGTCTGCATCAAGGGCGTGTTGCTGCGCTGGCTTTCGATGTCGCGGTGCTAACCAATTTGTCGCGTGATCATCTGGATTACCACGGTTCCATGCAGGCTTATGCCCAGGCCAAAGCTGCACTGTTTGCTTGGTCGGGTCTGCGCTGCCGTGTGCTCAACCTGGATGACACTTTTGGCCGTGAGTTGGCAGATGTTGAGCATGAGTCGCGCCTGATCAGCTACAGCCTGAACGATGCCGATGCCTACCTGTACTGCCGTGATGCGCAGTTCGACGAGCAGGGCGTGCGCGCCACGCTGGTTACGCCGCGCGGTGAGGGCATGCTGCGCAGTTCATTGCTCGGTCGCTTCAACTTGAGCAACCTGCTGGCTGTTGTGGGCGCGCTGTTGGGCCTGGATTACCCGCTGGATGAAATCCTCAAGGTGTTGCCGCAGTTGCAGGGGCCGATTGGTCGTATGCAACGCTTGGGCGGCATGGATAAACCGTTGGTGGTGGTGGATTACGCGCACACCCCGGATGCCCTGGAAAAAGTCCTCGAAGCCCTGCGCCCACACGTTAAAGGTCGGCTGCTGTGCCTGTTCGGTTGTGGTGGTGATCGCGACAGCGGCAAGCGTCCGCTGATGGCCGCCGTGGTTGAGCGCCTGGCGGACGCGGTGCTGGTCACCGATGACAACCCGCGCAGCGAAACGCCCGCACAGATTTTCAGCGACATCCGCGCTGGTTTTAGCGCGCCTGAAGCCGTGCAGTTCGTCCACGGTCGTGGTCCAGCCATTGCCCAGTTGATCGCCAGTGCCAGTGCCGATGACGTAGTGGTCTTGGCTGGCAAGGGCCATGAGGACTATCAGGAAATCAACGGCGTGCGTCAGCCGTTCTCCGATTTGGTCGAGGCAGCCAAGGCCTTGGCCGCTTGGGAGGTGACGCATGCTTAAGCCGATGTATTTGAGCGAAGTTGCAAGCACCCTGAACGCACAGGTGATTGGTGCAGATGTGGCTTTTGCTGCGGTCAGCACAGACAGCCGCGCGGTTGTGCCGGGCCAATTGTTTGTTGCCTTGGCTGGCCCACGCTTTGATGGCCATGACTACTTGGCAGAAGTCGCCGCCAAAGGCGCGGTGGCTGCCCTGGTTGAGCGTGAAGTCGTTGGTGCGCCATTGCCGCAACTGCTGGTCGCAGATACCCGTTTGGCCCTCGGCCAGTTGGGCTCGCTCAATCGTCAGGCATTCCTCGCGCCTGTGGTGGCCATTACCGGTTCCAGCGGTAAAACCACGGTCAAGGAAATGCTCGCCAGCGTTCTGCGCGAAGGCCTGCAAGGTCCGGTGCTGGCCACGCGTGGCAACCTGAATAACGACCTCGGCGCACCCCTGACCTTGCTGGAACTGGCACCCGAGCACGTGGCTGCGGTGATCGAATTGGGCGCTAACCACGTCGGCGAAATCGCCTACACCGTTAACCTGACCCGTCCGCATGTGGCTGTGTTGAATAACGCCGGCACGGCCCACGTGGGCGAGTTCGGCGGCCCAGAGAAAATCGTTCAAGCCAAGGGCGAAATCATCGAAGGGCTCAACGATGACGGTGTGATCGTGCTTAACCTCGATGACCGCGCCTTTGCCATTTGGCAGCAACGTGCGGCCGGGCGTCAGGTGCGTTCGTTTGCCCTGCAGAACTCTGCCGCTGATGTGTATGCCTCTGACTTGGCGCGCGACGTTCGCGGCTGCTCTGCATTCACCCTGCATTGCGCTGCGGGTGAAGCACGCATCCAACTCAATCTGCTGGGTGAGCACAACGTCGCCAATGCCTTGGCTGCTGCCGCCGCTGCGCTGGCAGTGGGGGTTGCGGTCAGCGCCATCAAGGTCGGACTGGAAGCGCTGCAACCGGTTAAAGGTCGCACGGTAAGCCAATTGGCCAACAATGGCCTGCGCGTGATCGACGACAGCTACAACGCCAACCCGACGTCCGTGTGCGCGGCCATCGATATCCTCGCCGGTCTTGCCGGGCGCCGCGTGCTGGTGCTGGGCGATATTGGCGAGCTTGGCGAATGGGCGGAGCAAGGCCATCGCCAAGTGGGTCAGCATGCCATCGGCAAGGTTGACGCACTGTATGCCGTTGGCCCGTTGATGGCCCATGCCGTGGCTGAATTCGGTGCTGCCGGTCGTCACTTCAGTGATCAGGCCAGCCTGATTGCAGCGCTGCAAGGCGAGCAGGGCGACACCACTGTTCTTATTAAAGGTTCACGCAGCGCGGCGATGGAAAAAGTCGTGGCGGCGCTGTGTGGCACATCCGGGGAGATTCACTAATGCTGCTGCTGCTGGCGGAGTACCTGCAACAGTTCCACAAGGGCTTCGCGGTCTTTCAGTACCTGACCCTGCGCGGCATTCTCGGCGTATTGACCGCGCTGGCGCTTTCGCTGTGGCTTGGCCCGTGGATGATCCGCACCCTGCAAATCCGTCAGATTGGCCAGTCTGTGCGCAACGACGGCCCGCAGTCGCATCTGTCGAAGAAAGGCACGCCGACCATGGGCGGTGCGCTGATTCTCACGGCTATAGCTGTCAGCACTTTGCTCTGGGCTGATCTGTCCAACCGCTACGTGTGGACCGTGCTGGCTGTAACCCTGCTGTTTGGGGCCATTGGCTGGGTGGATGACTACCGCAAAGTGATCGAGAAGAACTCCCGTGGCTTGCCAAGCCGCTGGAAGTATTTCTGGCAGTCAGTGTTTGGTCTGGGTGCGGCGATCTTCCTCTATACCACCGCGCAAAGCCCGGTAGAAACCACCCTGATTCTGCCAATGGTCAAAGACTTCGGCCTGGAGTTGGGCCTGGGCTTTATCGTGCTGACCTATTTCGTCATCGTCGGCTCCAGCAACGCGGTCAACCTGACCGACGGCCTGGATGGTCTGGCCATTTTGCCCACCGTCATGGTTGGCGGCGCACTGGGCATTTTCTGCTACCTGTCCGGTAACGTGAATTTCGCTGAGTACCTGTTTATCCCTTATGTACCGGGCGCAGGTGAGCTGATTGTGTTCTGCGCGGCCATGGTTGGCGCGGGGCTGGGTTTTCTCTGGTTCAACACCTACCCGGCGCAAGTGTTTATGGGCGATGTGGGCGCGTTGGCCCTCGGTGCGGCGCTGGGCACCATTGCTGTGATCGTGCGGCAGGAAATCGTCTTGTTCATCATGGGCGGCATTTTTGTTCTGGAAACCCTGTCGGTGATCATTCAGGTCGCCAGCTTCAAGCTGACCGGCAAACGTGTGTTCCGTATGGCCCCCATCCATCACCATTTTGAATTGAAAGGCTGGCCTGAGCCGCGCGTGATCGTGCGTTTCTGGATCATCACCGTGATTTTGGTGTTGATCGGCCTTGCCACCCTGAAGTTGCGTTGAGGACAGCATGAGCCTGATTGCTTCTGACCAATTCCGCATCGTTGTCGGCCTCGGCAAGAGCGGCATGTCCCTGGTGCGTTTCCTCGCACGCCAGGGCTTGCCGTTTGCCGTGGTCGACACCCGTGCCAACCCGCCGGAACTCGCCACCTTGCGTGAGCAGTTCCCGCAGGTGGAAGTGCGTTGCGGCGAACTGGATGTCGAGTACCTGTGCCGCGCCAGTGAGTTGCTGGTTAGCCCAGGCCTGGCCATCGCCACACCCGCTTTGCAAGCCGCTGCCGCACGGGGTGTGAAGCTGTCTGGTGATATCGACTTGTTTGCGCGTTATGCCAAAGCACCGATTGTGGCCATCACCGGCTCCAATGCAAAAAGCACCGTGACCACCCTAGTTGGTGAGATGGCCGTCGCGGCTGGGAAGAAAGTCGCTGTGGGCGGCAATCTGGGCACTCCGGCGCTGGATTTGCTCAGCGATGACGTCGAGTTGTACGTCATGGAGTTGTCGAGTTTTCAGTTGGAGACCACCGATCAGCTGAATGCCGAGGTGGCGACCTGCTTGAATCTCAGCGAAGACCACATGGATCGCTACGCCGATCTGCCGGCCTATCACCTGGCCAAGCACCGTATCTTCCGTGGCGCGCGTCAGGTGGTGGTCAACCGTGATGACGCCTTGTCTCGTCCTCTGGTCGCGGATCAGCTGCCTTGCTGGTACTTCGGTCTGGGCAAGCCTGATTTCAAACGCTTTGGTTTGCTGGAAGAAAACGGTGAGAAACACCTGGCCTTCCAGTTCGACACCTTGCTGCCCGTGCGCGAGTTGAAGATTCGTGGCGCGCACAATCAGTCCAATGCGCTGGCCGCCTTGGCGCTGGGCCATGCGGTGGGGCTGCCGATGGAGGCCATGTTGGCCACCCTGCGCCAGTTTGCTGGTTTGGCTCACCGTTGCCAGTGGGTCGGCGAGCGCCAGGCCGTGAGCTATTACGATGACTCCAAGGCCACCAACGTCGGTGCTGCGTTGGCCGCCATTGAGGGGCTGGGGGCGGATATTGCGGGCAAGTTGGTGTTGATCGCCGGTGGCGATGGCAAGGGTGCTGACTTCTCTGCGTTGAAGGCACCGGTCGGGCGCTTTTGCCGCGCAGTTGTGCTGCTGGGCCGCGATGCCGAATTGTTGGCTGACGCACTGGGCGATGCTGCGCCGCTGATTCGCGTGAAAACTCTGGAAGAAGCCGTAGCGCGCGCTGCCGAGTTGGCCGAGGCAGGCGACGCTGTGCTGCTCTCGCCCGCCTGCGCGAGCCTGGATATGTTCAAAAACTTTGAAGAGCGTGGGCGTCTGTTTGCCCAGGCCGTGGAGGGTTTGCGCTGATGCTAGCCCGCCTGCTCGCCGCACCTTCCCCACTGTTCAGCCGTCGTGGCATTGACCTGGACTTCCCCCTGCTCGCCGGTTGTCTGGCGTTGCTGGGGCTGGGGTTGGTGATGATTGCCTCGGCATCTTCGGAAGTAGCGGCGGCGCAAACAGGCAACCCGCTGTATCACATGATTCGGCATCTGATTTATCTGGCCATCGGCTTGGGTGCTGCGCTGGCTACCCTGCTGGTGCCCATGGCGCTGTGGCAGCGTTACAGCGGCGTGCTGCTGGTGGTGGCTGTGGTGCTGCTGGTGCTGGTGCTGGTGCCGGGGATTGGCCGTGAAGTAAACGGCGCACGGCGCTGGATCGGTTTCGGCATTTTCAACCTGCAACCGTCCGAGTTGGCCAAGCTGTTTAGCGTGATGTTTATCGGTGCGTACCTGGTTCGTCGGCAGACTGAAGTGCGGGAAAAACTCACCGGCTTTATCAAGCCGATGCTGGTGCTGGGCCCGATTGCAGCGTTGCTACTGGCCGAGCCAGACTTCGGCGCGACGGTGGTGCTGGTCGGCGCGGCCATCGCCATGCTGTTTCTCGGCGGCGTTAACTTGCTGCGCTTTATCCCGTTGGCCGCCTGCGTGCTGGGGCTTGGCGTGCTGGTGATGACCAGTCAGGCCTATCGCCTGGAGCGTTTGACCAACTTCGTTGACCCTTGGGCGGATCAATACGGTGCGGGTTATCAGTTGAGCCAGGCGCTGATCGCCTTTGGCCGTGGTGAGTGGTTTGGCGTTGGCCTGGGTAACAGTATCCAGAAGCAGTTCTACCTGCCGGAAGCGCACACCGACTTCGTCTTTGCCGTACTGGCGGAAGAACTGGGCATGATCGGTGCGTTGGTCACGGTCGGCCTGTTCGTGTTTGTCAGTGTGCGCGCTTTGTACATCGGTCTATGGGCCGAGAAAGCCAAGCAGTTCTTTTCGGCCTACATGGCCTACGGGCTGGCGTTTTTGTGGATCGGCCAGATTCTGATCAACATCGGCGTGAATATCGGCCTGCTGCCAACCAAAGGCCTGACCCTGCCGTTCCTCAGTTACGGTGGTAGCTCGCTGGTGGTGTGCTGCATCAGCCTGGCGCTGTTGCTGCGCATCGAATGGGAGCGCCGCACCCACTTAGGGTTTGAAGACTACGAATTCAGTGAAGCCGACTTCTTCGATGGCCCGGCCAGTGAGGAGGTGCGTCATGCGCGGTAATGTCTTGATCATGGCAGGCGGTACTGGTGGCCACGTATTCCCGGCACTGGCTTGTGCCCGCGAGTTCAAGGCGCGTGGTTACAGCGTGCATTGGCTGGGCACGCCGCGTGGCATTGAGAACGAACTGGTGCCAGCCGCTGAGCTGCCGCTGCACTTGATCGACGTCACGGGCCTGCGCGGCAAGGACAAATTGTCGCTGCTCAAAGCGCCGTTTCAGTTGATTAAGGCGCTGTTCCAGGCGCGCAAAGTGATGCGCGAACTGCAACCAGTGTGCGTCTTGGGCATGGGCGGTTATGTCACAGGCCCAGGCGGGCTGGCCGCGCGACTGAGTGGCGCGCCGCTGATCATCCACGAGCAGAATGCCGTCGCCGGGACTGCTAACCGCAGCCTGGTGCCGTTTGCCAGCCGTGTCTGCGAAGCCTTCCCGGATACCTTCAGCAACAGCGCCAAGCGCCGCACCACCGGTAACCCGGTGCGTGAAGAGCTGTTCCTGGAAACCCCGCGCGATGCGCTGCGCAATCGCCAGCCGCGTTTGCTGGTACTCGGTGGCAGCCTGGGGGCTGAGCCGTTGAACAAATTACTGCCAGAAGCACTGGCGCTGCTGGCCAATGAACTGCGTCCTGAAGTGTTTCATCAGGCTGGCAAGCAACATGATGCGATTACCGCTGAACGCTATCGCGCGGTAGGCGTCGAAGCGCAGGTCGCGCCGTTCATCAAAGACATGGCGCGCGCCTATGCCTGGGCGGATCTGGTGATTTGCCGCGCCGGCGCGCTGACTGTCAGCGAGTTGGCCGCCGCAGGGCTGCCGGCGTTCCTCGTACCGCTACCACACGCGATCGACGATCACCAAACGCGTAATGCCCATTACCTGGCCAGTGCCGGCGCTGCCGTGCTGTTGCCGCAACGTACCACTGACGCCGCCGCACTGGCCGCGCAGTTGACTGAGGTTTTGATGCACCCCGAACAACTTACCCGTATGGCGCAGACGGCTCGTCGTCTGGCCAAGCCTGATGCAACCCGCACCGTTGTCGATATCTGCCTGGAGGTGGCCCGTGGCTAAGTCTCCCGCCGCTGCACGTTCAGAAATTCGCCGTATGCGCCGCATTCGTCGCATCCACTTTGTGGGCATCGGCGGCGCCGGCATGTGCGGTATAGCCGAAGTGCTGCTCAACCTCGGTTATGAAGTGTCCGGTTCCGATCTGAAAGCTTCGGCTGTGACCGAGCGCCTGGAAACCTTTGGTGCGCAGATTTTCATCGGCCACCGCGCTGAAAACGCCGAGCAAGCTGATGTGCTGGTGGTGTCCAGTGCAATCAACACCAGCAACCCGGAAGTGGCCACGGCACTTGAGCGTCGAATTCCTGTGGTGCCGCGTGCCGAAATGCTCGCCGAGCTGATGCGCTACCGCCACGGTATTGCCGTGGCCGGCACCCATGGCAAAACCACTACCACCAGCCTGTTGGCCTCGGTGTTTGCCGCCGGCGGTCTGGACCCGACGTTTGTGATCGGTGGTCGCTTGAATGCGGCGGGCACCAACGCTCAGTTGGGCAGCAGCCGTTACCTGATCGCTGAAGCCGATGAGAGTGACGCCAGCTTCCTGCACCTGCAGCCGATGGTCTCGGTGGTCACCAACATCGACATGGACCACATGAGCACCTATGGCGGTGACTTCAATAAGTTGAAGAAAACCTTCATCGAGTTCCTCCACAACTTGCCGTTCTATGGTCTCGCCGTGCTGTGTGTGGACGATCCAATCGTGCGTGAAATTCTGCCGCAGGTGGCGCGTCCAACCGTGACCTACGGCTTTGATGAAGACGCAGACGTGCGCGCCATCAATATCCGTCAACAAGGCATGCAAACTTTCTTCACCGTGCTGCGCAATGGCCGCGAGCCGTTGGATGTGTCGGTGAACATGCCGGGCAACCACAACGTGCTGAACGCCCTGGCCACTATCGCCATCGCCAGCGACGAAGGCATCAGCGATGAAGCCATCGTGCAAGGGTTGTCGCAATTCCAGGGTGTTGGCCGGCGCTTCCAGGTCTATGGCAACTTGCCGGTAGAGGGCGGTAGCGTGATGTTGGTTGACGACTATGGTCACCACCCGCGTGAAGTAGCAGCAGTCATCAAAGCCGTGCGCGGTGGTTGGCCGGAGCGTCGCTTGGTGATGGTCTATCAGCCGCACCGTTTCAGCCGTACCCGCGACCTGTACGACGATTTCGTTCAGGTGCTCGGTGATGCGCAGGTGTTGTTGCTGATGGAAGTTTATCCCGCTGGCGAAGCCCCGATTCCTGGTGCGCAAAGCCGCAACCTGTGCCACAGCATCCGCCAGCGCGGCAAGCTCGACCCTATCTACATCGAGCGCGGTGTAGACCTTGCGCCGATCGTCAAACCCTTGCTGCGCGCCGGTGACATTCTTCTTTGCCAAGGTGCCGGTGATATCGGTGGCCTGGCTCCGCAATTGCTGCAAAGCCCTTTGTTCGCCTCAACTGGCGGCGAGTTATCAGAGGTGGCGAAATGAGTGCTGTCAGCCTGCAATCACAATTCCCGGTCAACGCCTTCGGTCGCGTGGCTGTGCTGTTCGGCGGCAAGAGTGCTGAGCGTGAGGTTTCCCTGAAGTCGGGTAATGCCGTGCTGGGCGCGTTGCTCGATGCTGGCGTGGACGCGTTTGGCATTGATGTGGGTGATGACCTGCTGCAACGCCTGAGTGCCGAGAAAGTCGACCGCGCCTTTATCGTGCTGCACGGTCGCGGTGGTGAAGACGGCTCGATGCAGGGCTTGCTGGAGTGCGCCGGGATTCCTTACACCGGCAGCGGCATTCTTGCGTCGGCGCTGGCCATGGACAAGCTGCGCACCAAGCGTGTGTGGTTAAGCCTCGGTCTGCCTACGCCCAAACACGCCGCGCTGGCCAACGAGGCAGATTGTCACGCGGCCGCTGCCGAGTTGGGCTTCCCGTTGTTCGTCAAACCGGCGCATGAAGGTTCCAGCATCGGCATGGCCAAGGTCGGTGATGTCGACGCGCTGATTGCTGCCTGGAAGGATGCCAGCCGCTACGACTCGCAGGTGCTGGTCGAGCAGATGATCGCAGGTCCTGAATTCACCATCGCCATGTTGCGTGGCCAGGTGCTGCCGCCGATTGCGTTGGGCACCTCGCACAGCTTCTACGACTACGACGCCAAGTACCTGGCCAATGACACCCAGTACCGTATCCCGTGCGGCCTGTCGGCTGAGAAAGAAGCCGAACTCATGGACCTCACTGCCCGCGCTTGCGAAGCCGTAGGCACCCAGGGCTGGGCACGTGCGGACGTGATGCAGGATGCCGAGGGCCAATTCTGGCTGCTGGAAGTCAACACCGTGCCGGGCATGACCGACCATAGTTTGGTGCCGATGGCAGCCCGCGCGGCGGGTCTTGATTTTCAACAGTTGGTGTTGGCGATTCTGGCCGACAGTCTTGAGGCGAGGGGTTAAACCATGACCGCTGCGCTGCGTCACCCGCCAGGCTCGAACCGCGCTCCCGTGCGCGGCAAGCCTGTGCCGCGTGGCGCCAGCCGGATGGTCGCCAAGGAACCGATCAGCCTGCGCATGAGCCTGCCCAAGGCCCGTGTTGACGGTGCCAAGGTATGGCTTAAACGCATCAGCTGGCCAGTGCTGCTGCTCGCACTGGGTTACGGCGCGTATGAACTTTCGCTGCGCGCACTGCCGTATGCCGATCAGCCGATTGCGCGCATCAGCGTCGAGGGCGATCTCAGCGTCGTCAACCAGCAAGCCGTGCAGCAGCGTATTGCGCCCTATGCCACGGCCAGTTTCTTCAAGGTTGACCTGCTTAGCCTGCACCGTGAGCTGGAAATGATGCCTTGGATCGCCAGCGCCCAAGTGCGCCGCGTATGGCCCGATCAGTTGGTGGTGCGCCTGGAAGAGCAGTTGCCGATTGCTCGCTGGGGCGACGAAGCATTGTTGAATAATCAGGGCGAAGCGTTTGCCCCGCAGGAAGTGAGTAATTACCAGCACTTGCCGCAGCTTTATGGTCCTAAGCGGGCCCAGCAGCAAGTGATGCAGCAATACCAAGTGCTCAGCCAGATGCTGCGGCCTATGGGCTTTTCCGTGGCGCGTTTGGAGTTGCGTGAACGTGGCAGTTGGTTCTTGTCGACCGGGCAAGGCATCGAAGTGCTGCTGGGCCGTGACCATCTGGTGGAAAAAATGCGCCGCTTCTCGGCCATATACGACAAGGCCTTGAAAGAGCAACAAACGAATATTGCGCGGATCGATCTGCGTTATGCCAACGGCCTGGCCGTGGCATGGCGAGAGCCGGTAGCGCCCGCAGCGGCTGAAGCCGCTGTCGTGCAGTGAATCAGGAGAAGATGAAAGCCATGGCAAACGTGCAGAGCGGCAAGATGATCGTCGGTCTCGATATCGGCACCTCCAAGGTGGTGGCGCTGGTTGGCGAAGTGAATGCTGACGGTCAGTTGGAGATCGTTGGTATCGGCACTCATCCATCGCGCGGCTTGAAAAAGGGCGTGGTGGTGAATATTGAATCCACCGTGCAGTCGATTCAGCGCGCAGTGGAAGAGGCCCAGCTGATGGCCGGCTGCCGTATCCACTCCGCGTTTGTCGGCGTGGCGGGCAACCATATCCGCAGCCTTAACAGCCACGGCATCGTCGCCATTCGTGATCGTGAAGTCAGCCCGGCCGATCTGGAGCGCGTACTCGACGCTGCCCAGGCTGTCGCCATTCCGGCCGATCAGCGCGTGCTGCACACCCTGCCGCAGGATTACGTGATCGATAACCAGGAAGGCGTGCGTGAGCCACTGGGCATGTCAGGCGTGCGCCTAGAAGCCAAAGTGCACGTCGTTACCTGCGCTGTGAACGCCGCGCAGAACATCGAGAAGTGCGTGCGCCGCTGCGGTCTGGAGGTGGATGACATCATCCTGGAGCAACTGGCATCGGCCTATGCCGTGCTCACTGACGATGAGAAAGAGCTGGGCGTGTGCCTGGTTGACATCGGTGGCGGCACCACCGATATCTGTATTTTCACCGAAGGCGCAATCCGCCACACCGCGGTGATCCCGATTGCTGGCGATCAAGTCACAAATGACATCGCTATGGCCCTGCGCACGCCAACGCAGTATGCCGAAGAGATCAAGATTCGATATGCTTGCGCATTAGCCAAACTGGCCGGTGCAGGCGAGACCATCAAGGTGCCGAGCGTCGGTGATCGTCCGCCGCGCGACCTGTCGCGTCAGTCCCTGGCTGAAGTGGTTGAGCCGCGTTACGACGAGCTGTTCACCCTGATTCAGGCTGAACTGCGCCGCAGCGGCTACGAAGATCTGATTCCCGCCGGCATCGTGTTGACCGGTGGCACCGCGAAAATGGAAGGCGCCGTCGAGTTGGCCGAAGAGATTTTCCATATGCCGGTGCGCTTGGGCGTGCCGCAAGGTGTCAAAGGATTGGCCGACGTTGTGCGTAACCCCATCTATTCCACCGGCGTAGGCCTGTTGCTGTATGGACTGCAAAAGCAGGCCGACGGCTTATCCATGTCTGCGCTGGGCAATTTTAGCGACGAACCCAAACAACCTGTCTTGGAACGGCTTAAACGCTGGATCCAGGGCAATTTTTGATTTTGCAGTAGGCGTTATAACTAGAAAGTAAAAAGGAGAGGGAAATGTTCGAACTCGTAGACAGCGCTCCAGCTAGTGCAGTTATCAAGGTCATCGGCGTGGGTGGCGGCGGCGGTAATGCCGTTAATCACATGGCGAAAAACAACATTGAAGGCGTGGAATTCATTTGCGCCAACACGGACGCACAAGCGCTGAAAAACATTGGTGCACGCACTGTGCTGCAACTGGGCACTGCAGTGACCAAAGGGCTTGGCGCCGGTGCCAATCCAGAAGTTGGCCGTCAGGCGGCCATGGAAGATCGCGAGCGTATCGCTGAAGTGCTGGCCGGCACTGACATGGTCTTTATCACCACTGGCATGGGCGGCGGTACCGGTACCGGTGCAGCCCCTGTAATTGCCCAAGTGGCCAAAGAAATGGGCATTCTCACCGTTGCGGTGGTGACCCGTCCGTTCCCGTTCGAAGGCAAGAAGCGCATGCTGATCGCCGAAGAAGGTATTCGCGCATTGTCGGAAAGCGTCGACTCGCTGATCACCATCCCGAACGAAAAACTGCTGACCATCCTCGGCAAAGACGCCAGCCTGCTGTCGGCGTTCGCCAAGGCGGACGATGTACTGGCCGGTGCTGTGCGCGGTATCTCCGATATCATCAAACGTCCGGGCATGATCAACGTCGACTTCGCTGACGTGAAAACTGTGATGAGCGAAATGGGCATGGCGATGATGGGTACTGGCTGCGCCAGCGGTCCTAACCGTGCACGTGAAGCCACCGAAGCGGCGATCCGCAACCCGCTGCTGGAAGACGTCAACCTGCAAGGCGCGCGCGGCATCCTGGTGAATATCACAGCCGGTCCTGACCTGTCCCTGGGTGAGTACTCCGACGTCGGTAACATCATCGAGCAGTTCGCCTCCGAGCACGCCACCGTCAAGGTTGGCACCGTGATCGATCCGGACATGCGCGACGAACTGCACGTAACCGTGGTCGCTACAGGCCTGGGTGCGCGCATCGAGAAACCGGTCAAAGTGATCGACAATACTGTGCAAGTGGCCGCCAGCTCCAGCAGTCAGGCAATGCCAGCACGTGGCGAGCAAAGCGTTAATTACAAAGACTACGAGCGTCCGACCGTGCAACGTCAAAGTCACGGCGGTGCAGCAACGGCAGCCAAACTGAACCCGCAGGATGACCTGGATTATCTCGATATCCCGGCTTTCCTTCGTCGTCAGGCTGATTGATGAAATGTATCAGGAGTATCTGGGTGATTGGTGTTCAGCAAAGGCCGGTTCTGCTATCATCGCCGGCCATTGTTGAAAACTATTCGCAACTAGTGCTATAGCGGCCCAAGCCATGATCAGACAACGCACCCTGAAGAACATTATCCGCGCCACTGGCGTTGGCCTGCATTCCGGGGAGAAGGTATACCTGACCCTGAAGCCGGCACCTGTGGACACCGGTATCGTGTTCCGTCGTACCGACCTTGACCCTGTCGTGGAAATTCCCGCGCGTGCAGGCAATGTCGGTGAAACCACCATGTCGACCACGCTGGTCAATGGTGATGTCAAGGTGGATACGGTAGAGCACCTGCTTTCGGCCATGGCTGGCCTGGGCATCGATAACGCCTATGTCGAGCTCTCCGCGTCCGAAGTCCCGATTATGGATGGCAGTGCGGGTCCCTTTGTATTCCTGATTCAATCAGCGGGTCTGCAAGAGCAGGAAGCCCATAAGAAATTTATCCGGATTCTTCGTGAGGTTACGGTGGAAGAGGGCGACAAGCGCGCCACTTTCGTGCCTTTTGATGGTTTCAAGGTCAGTTTCGAGATCGATTTCGATCACCCGGTTTTCCGCAATCGCACCCAATCGGCCAGCGTTGATTTCTCTAGCACCTCCTTTGTGAAAGAAGTCAGTCGCGCCCGTACCTTTGGTTTTATGCGTGATATCGAGTTCCTGCGTTCACAAAACCTGGCACTCGGCGGCAGCGTAGATAACGCCATTGTGGTAGACGAATTCAGCGTGCTGAACGAAGACGGCCTGCGTTATGAGGACGAGTTTGTTAAGCACAAGATTCTCGATGCCATCGGCGATCTGTACCTGCTGGGCAACAGCCTGATTGGCGAGTTCAAGGGTTTCAAATCAGGGCACGCGCTTAACAACCGCCTGCTGCGCACCTTGATTGAGCAAACCGATGCATGGGAAGTCGTGACGTTTGACGACCCCAACACCGCGCCAATCTCTTACATGCGCCCGGTTGCGGCGGTGTAACGCAACATTCTCCTTTTTTGCTTTTGAAGGCCACCTCAGGGTGGCCTTTTTTTATCTTGACCCTACCCCAATAGCACGGGACAAACTGTGGGTCTTAATTTCATCCAGAGGTATTTCGCGATGTCAGCAGCAAGCATTCATACATTTCGGGTCGAAGGCATGACTTGTGATCACTGTATTAAAGCCGTCACTGAGGCTGTTCAGGCGCGTGATGCAAGTGCTGAGGTGAAGGTCAAGCTGCAGGGCGGTGAGGTGCGGGTTGTCAGCAATTTGCCCAGCGATGAGTTGATTGTGGCGATTGCAGAGGCGGGTTATTGCGTTGGCTTGTCCTAACCCGTCAGTTTGGGGTTGGCCAATCGCGGATCAGTCCACGAAAGCAGGCATCAACCAAAGGCGCAGTATCGCAAAGCGGGTCGAACAGGTTGTTGTCGCGCAGCCAGTCATGAAACAGGCCGACAATTAAGCCGTGCACCGCTCGAGCTGCCAGGCGCGGGCTCATGCCATTGTGCAGGCGCGGTTGGATTGCCGGGCTGCTGAATTGCTGCTCGCAGAGTTCGATAAAAAGGTTGATGAAGGCTTCGTGGCGTTTCTCGGCCTCGCGCAACTCCTCGGTAAACTCGCAGCGGCGCAGCAAAATCGTAAAAATACGGCGTTTTTGATCATCGCGTGCCAGGTTACTGATGGCGTCGATGCACACAGTACGCAACGTCAGTAGCGGGTCATGTTCAGGGCAGCCGCGCATGCGTTCAGCCAGTTGCTCAGGCGGAAGGCGCACCTGGTTAAGCATGGCGTTGAACAGATCGGCCTTGTTAGCAAAGTGCCAATACACCGCGCCGCGCGTAACGCCAGCATGTCGGGCGATATGTTCGAGGCTGCTGTTGGCGACGCCCTTCTCCAGAAACAACGTTTCAGCGGCCTGCAAGATGGCAATGCGGGTTTTCTCGGCTTCTTCTTTGGTTCGGCGCATGGCGGCAGGCGTATTACTGGCTAGTCTCAAGCGCTGAGTGTAATTAAGTTAAGCGCAATGTTCTATTTACAAACAGTTGTGTATGTAACTAGCATTGTCCGTCTCAAACGTCGTGCCTTGCGTTTATCTGGAGACATCCATGTTCCTTGCCCGCCCCCTATCCGCTGCAGCCCTACTTGCGTTGGTGGCTGTCATACCTGCGCTGCAGGCTGCCGATGCACCCCCCGCCCCTGAAGTGGTGGTCGAAACCGTTCAGGTGCAATCCCTGCCGCTCGAACTGGAGTACTCCGCGCGCACTGCAGGATTCCGCGAAGTTCAGGTGCGTGCACAGGTCAGTGGCATTTTGCAGGAGCGCACTTACCGCGAGGGTAGCCAGGTCAAGCAGGGGCAGGTGATGTTCCGCATTGACCCGCGCATCTACCAAGCCGCACTGACGCGGGCCAAGGCCGCGCTGGCGCAAGAGCAGGCGCGCTACCGTCAAACTGAGCGTGACCTCAAGCGCATCCGTGAATTGCAGAAAAAGGGCTTCGCCAGTGAGAGTGAACTGGACAACGCCATTTCCAACTTTGAGCAAAGCAAAGCCAATATCCAGGCCGCCGAGGCCGAGGTGATGTCCAAGCAGATTGACTTGGATTACACCACGGTTAAAGCGCCGATTTCCGGTATCACCAGCAAAGAAACCGTCTCTGAAGGCAGCCTGATGGTGGCCGGTGATCCGAATGCCAGCCTGCTGAGCAACATCACTCAACTCGACCCCATCTACGTCAACTTTGCCGCCCCGGATTCGGATGTGGAAAGCGTGCGCAGCGGCCTGCAGAACGGCAGCCTAGTGTTGCCCGAAGACGGCAAGATGAGTGTGCAGATCACCTTGGGCGACGGCTCGGTTTACCCGCTTGAGGGCAAGGTCGACTTCACCGACAGCCTGGTTGATCGCACCACAGGGGCCGTCAGCTCCCGCGCAGTTGTACCCAACCCCGAACAAACCTTGCTGCCTGGTCAGTTTGTTCGTGTGCGTGTCTTGGGTCTGAGCATTCCCAATGCCATGACCCTGCCTGAGCGTGCGGTTGCTCAAGGTCCCGGTGGCACCTTTGTCTATATCGTTGATGACGCTGGGATTGCACGTATGCGCCAGGTAACAACCGGGCACACCGCCAAGGGCCGCTGGGTAATTGTCTCGGGCATCAGTGCTGGTGATCGGGTTATCGTCGAAGGCCTGCCTAAGGTGCGACCCGATACCCCTGTGCGTATTGCCGCCCCCGCCGCCAATCCCGCTTAAGGAGCGTCTGCCGTGATCTCACGCTTCTTTATCGACCGTCCGGTGTTTGCAGCGGTCATCTCGATTGTCATCGTACTGGCCGGATTAATGGCCATGCGTACGCTACCCATCGCCCAGTATCCACAGATCCTGCCGCCGCAGGTCTCGGTCACGGCCAGCTATGCCGGTGCCAGTGCTCAGGTGATCGCTGAAACCGTCGCGGCGCCGCTGGAGCAGTCAATCAACGGCGTGGAGGGCATGATTTACCAGCAGTCCAACTCGGGCGGTAACGTCATGAGTTTGTCGGTGTACTTCGAAGTGGGCCGCGACCCCGATCAAGCCACCATCGACGTCAACAACCGGGTGCAGGCCGCACTGGCCAAGTTGCCTGAAGAAGTGCGCCGTCAGGGCGTCAAGGTGCAGAAGAAGTCGTCCGACATTCTTCAAGTCGTGACGTTGTATTCGCCGGATGGCTCGCGTGACCCGGTGTATATCAGCAACTACGCGTTGATCAACGTGATCGACGAACTCAAGCGCCTGCCGGGTGTGGGCGACGTCAGCCAGTTCGGCTCCAAGGACTACTCCATGCGCATCTGGCTGCGGCCCGATAAGCTGGCGCAGTTCAACCTCACGCCAACGGATGTGGTCAACTCGATCCGTGAGCAGAACTCGCAGTTTGCTGCGGGCAGCTTTGGTCAGCAGCCACTCAAGCAGGAGCAGGACTTTACTTATACGGTGACCACGCAAGGGCGGTTTACCGACCCGAAAGAGTTTGAAAATGTCATCCTGCGAACCGACGAAACTGGCGCCAGCCTGCTGCTCAAAGACGTCGCACGCATTGAATTGGGGGCTCAGGATTATTCGCTGATGACCTCGCTCAACGGCCAGCAAAACGCCGCGTTTGGCGTGTATTTGCAGCCGGGTGCCAACGCCCTGGACACCGCCGAGGCGGTCAGTACCACCCTGGAGCGTCTGTCCAAGACCTTCCCCAGCGGCATGACCTACAAGGTGCCCTACGACACCACCAAGTTTGTGCAAGTCTCGATTGAAGAGGTGATCCATACCTTCTTCGAGGCCTTGGTGCTGGTGGTGTTGGTGGTCTTTATCTTCCTGCAGAACTGGCGTGCCACGCTGATTCCGGTGCTGGCCATTCCTGTGTCCTTGGTCGGCACCTTTGCCGGTATGTACATGCTCGGGTTCTCCATCAACCTGCTGACCTTGTTCGGCATGGTGCTGGCCATCGGTATTGTGGTGGACGATGCCATTGTGGTGATTGAGAACGTCGAGCGGGTGATGGCCACCGATAAGGTCGGCCCACGTGAAGCCACCATCAAAGCCATGGAGGAGGTAACCGGGCCGATCGTTGCGATCGTATTGGTACTCTGCGCGGTGTTTGTGCCGGTGGGCTTCCTCGGCGGCTTGGCCGGGGAGATGTATAAACAGTTCGCCATCACCATTGCTGTATCGGTGGTCATCTCCGGCATTGTCGCTCTGACGCTAAGCCCGGCCCTTTGTGCCTTGCTGCTCAAGCCCGGCCACCACGAACCTGCCGCGCCGTTTCGGGCCTTCAACCGCGTGTTCGATAGGCTGACCAATGGCTATACCGCTGGCGTGCGTTTCTTCCTTAAGCGTTCGGCTGTTGGGCTGCTGCTGTTTGGCGTGATGATTGTGCTGATGGTGATGCTGTTCAACCGCGTGCCCAGCTCGCTGGTGCCCAGTGAAGACCAAGGCTATGTGATCAACGCCTACTTCCTGCCGCCTGCCGCCTCGCTGACGCGTACTGAAACCCTGACCAGCGATGTCACGCAACAGCTGATGGCACACCCGGCGGTGAAGGATGTGGTGACGTTCGCCGGCTTCGACATCCTCTCCTCGGGTACGCGCAGCAATGCCGGGGTGTCCTTTGTGCCGCTCAACGACTGGAGCGAGCGGACCACGCCTGAACTGGATGCGCGCAACCTGACGCGGGAGTTCATGGGCATGGGCGCGGCGCAGAAGGACGGCGTGGTACTGAGCTTCAATCCGCCGCCGATTACCGGCATGAGCACCACCGGTGGCTTTGAAGGTTACATTCAGGACCGCAGTGGTGGCACCACGGCCGAGTTGGCGACCAAGGTGCAGGCCTTTTTGGCGGCGGCTGCCAAACGCCCGGAACTGGCCGGCGTGCAAAGTACATTCAGCGCCAATGTGCCGCAGTACTTCATTGACCTTGACCGTACCAAGGCCCGCGCCTTGGGTGTGCCAGTGAACGATGTGTTCACCGCCATGCAGGCTACCTTTGGCAGTTACTACGTCAACGATTTCAGCTTGTACGGCCGCACCTTCCAGGTCAGCTTGCAGGCTGAGGCAGAGTTCCGCAGTAAGCCCGAAGACCTGTCGCAAGTTTACGTGCGTGCCGCCAGTGGCGAGTTGGTCTCGCTGGCCAGTTTGGTCAAGGTGCAGCGCATTCTGGGCCCGGATACCTACGCGCGCTTCAACGTCTACCCAGCGGCGAAAATCCTCGGCGGGCCGGCTCCTGGTTACAGTTCCGGGCAGGCGCTCACTGCCATTCAGGAAGTGGCCAATGAGGTGCTGGGCGCGGAATACAGCATTGGCTGGACCGGCTCGGCCTATCAGGAAATTGCCACCCAAGGTTCCGGCAGCAGCGCCTTTATCTTTGGTCTGATCATGGTCTTCCTGATTCTGGCCGCGCAGTACGAGCGCTGGACGCTGCCTTTGGCGGTGGTCACGGCGGTGCCATTTGCAGTATTCGGGGCGATTCTCGCGGTGTGGCTGCGCGGCATCGAGAACGACCTGTACTTCCAAGTGGGTTTGGTCACGCTGATTGGTCTGGCGGCGAAAAACGCCATTCTGATTGTCGAGTTCGCCGTGCTCTGCAGGCAGCAGGGCATGAGCATCTTCGAGTCGGCACTGGAGGCGTCACGCCTGCGTTTCCGCCCGATCATCATGACGTCGCTGGCCTTTATCCTCGGTGTGGTGCCTCTGGCGATCAGTACGGGCGCCGGCTCGGCGAGCCGTCACTCGATTGGTACAGGGGTGATTGGCGGCATGATCGCGGCGACCGTGCTGGCGATCTTCCTCATCCCGATGTTCTACCTGCTGGTGGAGTCATTCGCCGAGAAACTGGGCAAACGCCGTAAAAAGGTCGATACGCCGGTTTGACCTGCGGCCTTCTGTTAGGGGCAAGCCGTAGCCCGGATGCAATCCGGGAGCGGTTTGTCAGTCCGTTGTAGCCCGCGGTTTATCCGAGCTACAACGGCCCATCTGTTTTTACATTTCTGGATACTCATGCCGTTACGTCTTTTGCTGATTTTGGGCGCGCTGAGCGCCTTTGGCCCGTTGGCCATCGATTTTTACCTGCCCAGTTTCCCCGCCTTGGCGCGTGCGTTTGCCACCGATGTTGAGCATGTGCAGCTCTCGCTAGCGTCTTACTTTGTCGGACTGGCCATTGGGCAATTGATCTATGGCCCGATGGCGGACCGCTTTGGCCGACGCAAACCATTGCTGGTTGGGGTGGCCTTATTCAGCCTGGCATCACTGGCCTGCGCCCTGGCACCGAGTCTTGAGTGGCTGATTGCTGCTCGTTTTGTGCAGGCTTTGGGCGGTTGTGCGGGGATGGTCGTGTCGCGTGCCGTGGTGCGTGACATGTGTGACCCGATCAGCTCGGCCAAGGTGTTTTCCCAGCTGATGCTGGTAATGGGCCTGGCGCCGATTCTTGCGCCGCTGGCCGGAGGACTGCTGCTCAGCAGCCTGGGCTGGCCATCGATTTTTATCTGCCTGACGCTGTTTAGTTTTGCCTGCTTGCTGGCAGTGGCCAAATGGTTGCCGGAAACCCTGGCTGACGATGCCCCGCCGGCACCGCTGCGGGGGGCGTTGGGTGAGTACAAGCGCCTTTTTGCGGATCTGCCATTTATGGGGTACGCCTTGACTGGTGGTTTCGCGATTGCCGGCATGTTTGCCTACATCGCCGGCTCACCGTTTATTTTTATCGAGCTTTACGGCATTCCTGCTGAGCATTACGGCTGGCTGTTCGGTAGTAATGCGCTGGGTTTTATTCTGGTCGCGCAGCTCAATGCCTGGTTGGTTGCCAGGCATGGACCGGCGTATTGGCTGGGTAAAACAGTATGGTTTTACTTGGCGTGTGGCTTGGGCTTGTTGCTGGTGGCGTTGAGCAAACCGCTGGCCCTGTGGCCATTACTGATTCCGCTGTTTGGGTGTATTGCCAGCTTGGGTATTTTGCTGCCCAACGCGTCGGCGTGCGCTATGTCGGGGCAAGGCAACCATGCCGGCAGCGCGTCCGCGCTGCTAGGCAGTGTGCAGTTTGTAATTGCCGCCAGCGCAGCGGCTATGGTGGGTGTACTGCATGACGGCAGCGCCTGGCCAGTTGCGGCTGTGATTTTCAGCTGCGGCGTACTGGCTGTGAGCTTTTCTTTGTTTACCCGCCGGGTTCAACGCGCTTAATGCGTTGCGGTACTTTAGCTGGCGGCGCGTTGTTGAATGCTCGGTAGCGTGTGAGGCGCATTCAGACGTGCCTGCAGGGTGCTGATAAAAGTCTGCGCTTCGCTTTCACTGCGGAAGGTCACGCTCTGTTTACCCAGGCGTACTTGCCAGCCCTGGCCTGCGGCTGTTTTTAACGGTTGGATCATGACGTTCATGGGACCATCTCCTTTGCAAGAGTGGCCAGTCTAGCTGCCCAATGTGAACATTCATTGACCTGCAACAAGTTACCGGACGGCTGGCGCGCCTTTGATCTGTTGAGTATTCGTCGGGCTGCGGAACTGCACCGCCAAACCGGCCAGTCGGGTGAATTCGGTCACTAAAGCAATATCGGCATTGCTGGGGCGCGTGGGGTGTGGGTAATAGATCCCGAACGTGCCGAGCACTTTGCCGCTGTCGTCCTTGAACGGCAGTGACCAGCAGGCATGCAGGCCGGCGCTCATGGCGAGGATCTTGAAATCTTGCCAGTAGGGGTGCCGGCTAATGTCTTCGGCAATCACCAATTCACCGCTGCAAGCCGCGTGTCCGCATGAGCCAACGCCCAGGTCTGCTTGAATGCCTTCAAGGGCTTGGTTGTAGCTATCGGGTAGGCTTGGCGCTGCGCCCACGTGGAGCCGTTTCTGTTCATCAAGCAGCATGATTGAGACGCGCATTTGCGGTTGCAGGCTTTCCAGTCGGCGGGTAATGCCGGTGAGGACGCTGGACAAGGGGTGTAGGCCTAGCAACTCGTCAAGCACCGCGTTACGGGCCTGTTGCAGATGGTATGCCTGATGACGTTCATGCACATCGCGCAGACTGCCGTGCAGCCCTGGCAGCACCGCACAAGGGCTTATTTGCAATTCGACTTGCCTGACTTCGCCGCTGCGGGTCAGGAGCTGGCATTCAACGCGCAGATTATCCAGTTTGCCACTGCGTAATTCTTCCAGTTGCAGCTTGAGCGGGATCTGGCCAAGTTCCGGCATAAACCGCTGCAGCGGATGACCAAGGCTCTCTTGCACCGAGTAGCCACTGATTTGCTCCCAGGCGGGGTTAAGAAAGCTCAGGTTGTCGTCGGTGTGGGTGAGAAAAATTCCATCAGCCAAATGTTCAACCAGGGTGCGGTAGCGGCTTTCGCTTAATTGCAGGTCGTGATCGATTTTTTTCTGCTGTGTCAGGTCGATGTCAATGCAGTACAACTCGACCTGATCAAGGCTGTTACGCAGCATCAGATGGCTTGAATAAACCCAGATCTGCCGGCTGTCTTTGCACTGCAATTGCACTTCAGCGGCTGCAATGGGTGGGCCGCCGAGTTGCCACAGGTTAATGGCATTGACCACCTTGCTGCGGGCGTTTGGCGGCACGATCAGCTCTTCCAGGCGTCGCCCCATGGCTTCATGGACTTCATAGCCATAAAGCTGCGTGCTGGCCTGGTTCCAGTAAATTACCCGGCGCTCGCGGTCATAGCCTTGTACGGCAATACGCGGTGTTTGCTCAAAGAGTTGGCGGAAGCGTTTTTCACTTTCACGCAGGGCGCTTTCATCACGCTTTTGCGCACTGATATTTTGCAACGTACCAAAGATGTTGCCGCGACCATCAGCTTCGCCGCGCAGCATCAGCCAGGTGCACGGCTGCGTTTGCGCCTGCGCCAACCGCGCGCTGAAATTGAGTGGTGCCTGGCCATCCAGCAACGCCTGCACAGCGCGTTGTGCACCGGCACGGTCAGCCGGATGCAGCCAACTGAGAAATTGCTCAAGGCTGCTGTGCGGAGGATCGCTTTCACGATCCAGCAAGCTCATGGCCTCAATGCTCCAATTAAAGCCTTGCCGATACTGCCAGCTGCCTATGCCAGCATTGCGTTGGGACTGTTTGAGTTGCTGGATGTTCTGCATCAGCAAGTGCTGCTGTCGATGCAGAAGAGCGTATTGGCGGTAGCCGAGCATAAAGATCAACGCACCGCTGAGTGCGACAAAGAGCAGCCCCTTGGCCAGTTGCAAGTTAGCGATTAAGGCGCTGTCTTCCGTGAGCGCATTGAGCAGTGTGTCACTGCCCAGAATCCACAGCACGCTGAAGAGGATATACGTGCCTGCAAGGCGCAATGGCCCTTGAAATTCGGAACGCATGGCGTACCGCCTCTAGATCATTTAACAAACGAATGGGGTTCTGCTAACGCCCGCTTACTTCGCGTGGGCATTTCAATAAGCGTAGTCGTCGACAATGGGCTTGTTGGCCGAGCGCGTAACATTTATGGGGCTAACCAATGATGGCAGCGGCCTGCTAGCCCTCGGGTAACGCTGGATTCATTGACTGAATGGCCTGTAGGGCTTTTTCAGCGTCGCTGTGCAACGGCACACCAAGATCACGCAGGGCGCTTTGCGCAGACAGTTGGCTGCCTTGAATGCTGCCGTTTTCCAGCCATTGGTTATCGCGGGCAAACAACAGTTGAACCAGCCGTTCTATTTCAGCAGCGGTCAATTGCTCGCCCGTCAGTAACATGCTGGCGACTGCCAGTGTTGGTACGGGTTGAACCTGGCCTGGGTAGGTTTCGGCTGCAACACTGAAAGCAAAGCTGCCGGGGCGCTGCGCCTCTAAACGTTTTACTGCGTCCGCATTTAGCGGGATAAGGCGTAATTCAAACGCTTCGCTGGCCGCGCGGATGTTGTCAGCCGGCGCGCCGATCACTTGAATCAGGGCATCCAGTTGGCCGTCGCGCAGCGCTTTCAATGCCTGTTGCAGATCCAACTCAGTGACTGCTTGCAGATCGCTGGGTTGCAGGTTGTGGGCTTCCAAAATGGCCAGTGCAGTGAGGCGCGAGGCGGATCTTGGTTGACCGATATTGACCCGTTTCCCTCGCAAATCGCTCAGCTGTTGCAGGCTGCTGTTGGCGCTCACGACGACATGCACCGGCTCGGGATAAAGGCTGGCAATCGCCTGCAGATTAAGATCTGGCCCTTGGGTTTCAAACGCGCCTTTACCGTGCGCGGCCGCATATGCCGCATCGCTTTGTGACAACGCCAGCAGCGCATCGCCCTCACGCAGCAGGCGCAGGTTATCCAGGCCTCCTTCAGTGTTCAATACGGGCATGTTGATGCCTTCGTGCTTTAGATGCAGGCTGAAGGCGTTGGCAAACCGGGCGTATTGCCCGGCAGACGGGCCGCCTGCTAAGGGGTAGCCGTTTTTCAGGCGTGAAAGTCGGCCTTGAATATTATTCAGCGAGCGCTCCAACTCGTCGCTAATGGCTTTGCGTTGCTGAGGCCCGGTGTCGCCTGGGCTGAGATTGAGCGCGGTACTGAATGCATTGACCAAGGTTTCCCGCGTGGTACTGCCGCCTTCATGTGCAAGTGTCTCACGGGCTGCGGTAAAGCCTTGTGGCACCTCGGCAAACCACTGACCGTCTTGTTTACGGTAAATCAAGCTGCCATGAATGGTTAACGTATCACCGGCGTGATTACCGCCGCCTTCGATCCCTGTCAGCCCGCGTGGGCCTGCGCCCATTAAGCTGATGAGGCTGGCCACGCCCGGTGAATCCCATGCCCCAAAGTTCTGCGCCTGCGTAACTGTGAGCGTGGCATCAAAGTAGACCACCAGGCGTTTCTCGCCGGGTGGCGCCTTGGCGTCGTTGGCGCTGCCGCGGCGTTTTAACTCCGTCAGGCGTAACACCGAATCGGGAAAGGCTTGCTGCAACCGTTGCTGCACATCGTGCTGCAGGGTGTCGCTGGCTGGGCCTCTGGAGCAGGCTGTCAGCAGTGTCAGGCAGAACACCATCAGTAATACGCGCATGCCTAACCCCCTATCCATGGCAGTGACAGATAACCCGTGAGCACCAGCGCGTTGAGGAGATCGATAAGGAATGCACCGACTAATGGCACCACCAGAAAGGCCTGAGGTGCGGGGCCGTACTTCTGTGTGATGGCCTGCATATTGGCGATCGCCGTGGCCGTTGCGCCCATGGCAAAACCGCAGAAGGCGGCCGACATGACGGCGCTCTCGTAATCGCGGCCCACTGCGCGATACACCAGCAAGCCACCATAGATCACCACCAACAGCAGTTGCCCCAGCAACATAACGAGTAAGGGGCCCGCCAGGCTGGCCACGCTGGCCAGGTTCAGGGTCATCATGGTGATGGCGAGAAACAGCGCCAAGGTTAGGCTCGAGAGCATATCGATCCCTGAGTCGTTCAAGCGCAGGCCCACCAGATGACCCGCGTTGCGAATCAACACACCCACCAGCAGGCACCAGAGAAAGCTGGGCAGGGTGACAGGGCCGCCACTGACCAGATCACCCAGCCAGCGCCCGGCGATGACGGCAATGAGTACAGCGGCGAGAACCGGGATCAGGTTACCCGCATTGATTGGCGCGCTGGCCGGACTCTCCTGAAGATTCTGCGCAGTGGGCTGGCCCGTCACGTTGTTGTCGAGGTTATGACGCTTGATCAGCCATTGGGCCAGCGGCCCACCACAGATGCCACCCAGCACCAAGCCGAGGGTCGCGGCGGTCATGGCCAGTTCCATGATCGACTGGATATTGTTTACTTCGGCAAAGCGCTCGGCATAGGCCGCCCCCGTACCGTGGCCACCGACCAAGGTAATACTGCCGCCCACAAGGCCCATCAGCGGGTGCATGTCCAGTCCCCAGGCAATCAGCAAGCCGGTGAGGTTTTGCAGAAACAGGAACGGGATCAGTACCAGAACAAACAGCAATAACCGCTTGCCGCCTTGCCTGAGCAAACTGAGATTGGCCGACAAGCCCACCGCAGCAAAAAACGCCAGCAAAAGTACGGGCTTGAGGGTGCTGTCAAACACCACCTCGGCTGGGGAAAACTGCCCGGCAAAGAGCATGCCGACAGCAAACAGCAGGCCGCCGGTTATGGGGTCCGGGATGTTGTAGTGCGACAGCCAGGGCACCAGGCGGTTGACGACACGTCCTAGCAACAGCACCAGCGCGGCGATCAGCAGGGTTTCCAAGGGGAGTAGGGTCACTCGATGCTCCTAGCGGCGTTGGCGGATGCCCACGTTGAGGTCGTGCACTCATCCATGTAGGCGGCGTTATGGCATGGCCTTGGCGCTTGTTCAATACTGCCCTGAGTTAAGCCGCCCGTGCGACAGACTTCCAGTATGGCCAGATGGGCGTGTTGGCGGTTACCCGAATAACCGCACAAACGGGTCGTTGATGGCAGCTATCGAGTTGGCCTGCCTCGGCGGGGAGGACATTCCCCATAAGCCCCGCTACTATTGCCGGCAGCGCAGTGCGGCAATCCAACGCAGTGCTGCTATGTCACATGCGTCCCAGAGCAATGCTAGAGTCGCGCCCCATGAAAATGACCCGATCTGACCGTCGCCTGCTGGCCTGGATGCTGTATTTCAGCGTTCTGTTCAGTGCGTTCGGCTGCAGCATCAGTCATGGGCAAATGGCCGGTTTGCAATTGAGTGGTCTGGACAGCCAGTACTGCTCCTTCGACGGTAACTTTGGTGCCGGGGCTGACCTTGAAGGCTCAGGTGTCGTTGCGCCCAACCCCGCCACCGGCTCCGGCTGCTCCCTGAGCTCCAGCTTTGGTGCGCTCATCCTCGCGGCGTTCTTTGGCTTGTTGGGGCTACTGGCCATCAGCCGTGCGCCACTGCTGACGCTTTTTTATACCCCGCGACCGGTTCGCTACCTCTGGCCTTCGGCCAACCCCCGCGCTTCTCCTCTTTCCTGATGCACGGCGCCTTTAGGGCGCGCCCACCGTTTGCATGTGGCGAAGCCATGCCGCGTGCGATTGCTTGTGTTTTCAGGAAAACAATACGCTATGTCTATACCGTCCTCGCGCGCCTTGAGCGCCGCCTTGCTGTGCGCTGTAACCCCTTCACTCTGGGCTGAACAGGCCGTCACTTTGCCCGACAGTGAGGTCCGTGGCCGTGCGGCGCTTGCTTCTGAACTATCTCTTGATACTCCGGTCGAGAGCGCATCACGCCTGGGCCTGACGCCTCGGGAAACGCCGGCTTCGGTCAGTGTCGTTAGCCGCGAGCAGATTGAAAGTCGCGGTGCGGACAACACCCAACAGATGCTCAATGGCGTAACGGGTGTGGTGGCTGCCGCGCCGCCTGGTTTTGCCGGGGCCGTGTCGTGGCGTGGCTTTACCGGTAGCCAGGTCACGCAGATGTTCAACGGCATCACGGTGCAGTACGACTCCATTGCGGCGCGTCCGGTGGATAGCTGGATTTACGACCGGGTTGAAGCGGTCGGCGGTGCGTCCAGCTTTCTCAATGGCTCGGGCGCTGTCGGTGGTTCGATCAACTACCTGACTAAATTGGCCACGCGCGATCAGGTGTTCAGCGAAGGACGCATCCGCTACGGCTCGTTTGATGCCAACGAACTGGCCTATGGTTTCAACCAGCCGCTGGGCGAGGCCAATCACCTGCGCATGGATGTCAGCCGCACCAGCAGCAATGGCTACGTGGATCGCGAAGAGCGTGAGGCGTGGACCAGTGCATTCTCCCTGCTGACGGACTTCAACGAGCAGCTGTCGCACACCCTGGCGTTTGAGTATCAGGAAGAACAGGTCGACAGCCCTTATTGGGGCAGCCCGGTGCTCAAGGGCCGCTCGGGTGATCTGAAGGTGGATGAGAGTCGGCGTTTCGAGAACTACAACGTTGCAGACGGCCGCTATGAACAGCGGGTGCGTTGGGCGCGTTCCATCACCGAGTATCAACTGACGGACGCCACCCGCCTGCGCAATACGCTCTATCACTACAACGCGCAGCGTGATTACCGCAACCTGGAGACCTATGCCTACACGGATGCCACTAATAGCGCCGTGCAGCGCAGTAACGCGCTGTTGCAACGGCATGATCAGGAGCTCAACGGCAATCGGTTTGAGTTGCTCCATCAGGGCGGGCTGTTTGGCCTGTCGAGCGAGTGGGCAGCCGGGCTGGATTACAGCCATAACGTGCAAACCCGCTATCCACGCTCGGTCGCCGGTCCCTTCGGCGTGGTGGATGCTGAGCACTTCGAACCGGGGCATTTCTTCGACCTGCCGGGTATGAATCCTGGTTACGCACGCCAGCGCACCAATCAACTCGACACCTGGGCGTTGTTTGTCGAAAACCGCCTGGCACTGACTGAGCGCCTGTCCCTGCTCACCGGCCTGCGGCATGACCGCATCGACCTGGAAGTGACCAACCACCAAGCCGCCAGCCTGACCAACCCGGCGTTTTTCGCCCGTGAGTACGAGCCCACCACTGGCCGTGTCGGTATGGTCTATGCCTTGAGTCCTGCTGCCAATGTGTACGTGCAATACAGCACCGCTGCCGACCCGCCTGCTGGCATCCTCACCACCGCGACCCTCGGTCAGGTGCAGGATTTTGACCTGACCAAGGGCCGTCAACTGGAGGTCGGCAGCAAGTTTGATTTCTTCGATGGACGCGCCTCCACCACCGTTGCTGCGTACAAGATCGAACGCGAAAACCTGGCTACGCGCGACCCCGCTAACCCCGGGCAAACGCTACCAGTGGGTAAGCAATCGACGCTTGGTGTAGAGCTGGCAACAGCGCTGCGCATCACCCCGCGCTTGCTGGCAGAAGCCAATCTGGCGTGGATCGATGCGCAATACGATGAGTTCAATGAAAGCGTGGGCGGGCAGTCGGTCTCGCGTAAGGGCAACACGCCGAGCAACGTGCCCGATCAGGTTGCCAACCTGTGGCTGACCTACGACCTCACGTCGCATTGGCAGGTTGGTGCAGACAGCCGCCACGTGGCCTCGGTGTATGCGGATGCGGCCAACCGGTTAAAGGCACCGGCCTATACCTTGTTCGGTGCATTTGTCAGCTATCGCCTGGATGCCGACAGCCTGCTGACCTTGCGGGCGCGCAACTTGACCGACGAGGTATACGCCAGCTGGGCCAGTAGCGACATGCTGTTCCTCGGCGCGCCACGTTCGTTTGAGCTGGCCTTGCAGTCACGCTTTTAAGAGGCCGCCCGATGAAGCGCTATCTCTACCTGTGGCATCGCTGGCTGGGTATTTTCCTCTGCCTGCTGATGGTGCTTTGGTTCGTGTCTGGCTTGGTGATGATGTACGTCGGCTATCCCAAACTGACCCAGCGCGAGCACCTGGCCCATCTGCCACCGTTGTCGTTGGAGGGCTGTTGCGTACCACTCGAGCAGGTGCTGGCTGCCACGGGTGAGAAGGCCGCCCCGGCATCCATTCGGCTGACTACGGTGGCCGGTGAACCGCGCTTTGTTGTGCGGTTTGCGACGGGCGCGGTGGCGGTTGATGCGCGCAGCGGCAAACGTATTGACTCGGTGACCCCAGCAGAGGCTGAGGCTGCCGCTCAACCCTTTGCCGGTGAGCGTGCGGTGCACTTCCAGGCCTCTATACAGGAGGATGCCTGGACGCACTCGCGCGCCCTCGACGGCGATCGACCGCTGCATCGTGTGGGGCTGGATGACGGCACGCTGCTGTATGTCTCGGGGCGTAGCGGCGAAGTGGTGCGCGATGCCACTTTCACCGAGCGGACCTGGAACTGGCTGGGCGCCTGGCTGCACTGGGTCTATCCCCTGCGCGGCGGTGTGCTGGATCGCTGGTGGAGTGATGCGGTGATCTACCTGTCCGTGGCCGCCACGCTGATGACGCTCCTGGGCATTGTGGTCGGCCTCCTGCGTTGGCGCTTTGCTGCGCCTTATCGCAGTGGCGCACGCAGCCCTTATAAAGGGCTGGCACGTTGGCACCATATCGGTGGTTTGCTGTTTGGTGGGTTGGCGCTGGCATGGATTTTCAGCGGCTTGATGTCGATGAACCCCTGGCGACTGCTGGACAGCGCGACTCCGTTGAACCTGGCTCCCTACCAAGGCGGAGCGTTGCAGGCTGATGCCTTTTCTCTCGGGCCTGAACAGGCTTTGTCGCGTTTCAATGCGATGGGGCTGCCGGTGCGTGAGCTGCATTGGCGCCTGTTAGGTGGCCGTGGCTATCTGCTGGGTATGGACAATACGGGTGCCAGCGCGGTGCTGGCCATGGATGCATCCGCACCGCAGTGGGGGTTGGACGAAACGGACGTATTGCGCGCAGCTCGGGCGATTCGGCCAGGGGATGTACCGACAGTCGAGCGCCTGACGGCTTATGACTTTTACTACTACGCACGGACCGAGCACAGCATGACTGGGCACTTGGAACGGCCATTGCCAATTCTGCGGGTGCGCTTCAATGATCCGGCCCAGACCTGGCTGCACCTTGATCCGCGCACCGGTGCTTTGCTCGGCCGAATGGATGAAGGGCAGCGTACCTCGCGCTGGTTGTTTGCCCTGCTGCACAGTTGGGATTGGTTGCCGCTGCTGCAAAACCGGCCCCTCTGGGATGGCTGGATGTGGCTGGCCAGTCTGGGCGGTTTGCTAATTTGCCTGAGCGGCACGGTGATGGGCTGGCGGCGGTTGCGTGGGCGGCGCCCTGTGCGAGTCAGCAAACAGCCGCGCGTGCATCCATCCAGCGTATGAGTTTCGAGGATATGCAGCACTTGAGCGGCCTGAGCTGCTCAGGCTTGGCCCGCATCAAGACTTTGCGTTACAACAGCTTTATTGGACATTCAGTCCACCACTGGAGGAACACCATGTTGCTGAAAAAGACCCTGCTGATCGCCGCACTGCTTAGCCCAAGCTTGTTTGCCAACGCTCACGACTACAGCGTCGGCAACCTGCACATCGAACACCCGTGGTCGCGCGCCATGCCGCCGGTTGCGCCCACTGCAGCGGCCTATTTTGTGGTGCATAACAAAGGCAGCGAAGCCGATCGTCTGCTGAGTGCCAGCACCCCGGTGGCCGGCAAGGCCGAACTGCATGAACACATTCACGCCGACGGCCTGATGAAGATGCAGCAGGTGCAGAGCGTGGAGATTCCCGCTGGCGGCGAGGTGAAGTTCGAACCCATGGGCTATCACGTCATGCTGTTTAACCTGAAGCAACAAGCCAAAGACGGCGAACGCTTCCCGCTGACCCTGACCTTTGAAAAGGCCGGCGCGGTTGAAGTGGAGATTGCGGTGCAAGCTGATGCGCCTGTATCCGCTGACCATGCAGAGAAGCACCATCATTGATGACTCTTGCTGCACGTAAATGGCCGGGTATGCGCACGGCTAGACAGCGTGCAGTTGGCTTCTCAAGAATCCTGTCGGTGGTCGAACGGCCTGTCTAAAGGCCGTTTCTTCCGGCGATGTCGATTTTCGTACTGCGAATGTCTGCTGCCGGTGGGTGAGCCTGCGGCAGTCAGCCGGTTTTACCTAATACAGCCTTAAGCTTGCCGCGCCAAAGTAGTCCTCGCAGACACACATTCCCCCTGCATCACGAGGATTTCATCATGCGCAAACTGCTTCTGCTGTCTCTGGTTCTGGCCAGCCCCCTGACCTTCGCCGCCACCCAATGCACTACCGCCGACAAGGCGCAGTGGCAGGATCAGGATAAATTCCAGGCCGACCTCAAAGCCCAGGGCTACGAGATCAAGAAGTTCAAGGTCACTGGCGGTAACTGCTACGAAATCTACGGCTTTAACAAAGACGGTCAGAAGGTCGAAATCTACTTCGATCCGGTTAGCGGCAAGGTCATTAAAGGCGGCGTTGAAGACTGATGAACAGTTCGACCACACGCCTGTGGGACCCGTTGGTCAGGCTGTTCCACTGGTCTCTGGCGAGCGCTTTTCTGGCCAATTACTTCTTCACCGAAGAGGGCGAGAACTGGCACCGCTGGTTCGGTTACTACGCCATGGCCTGGCTGGTGATTCGCCTGGTGTGGGGTTTTATCGGGACACCGGCAGCGCGCTGGGCGGACTTCTGGCCGACCCGAGCGCGTGTGGCCGAACACCTGCGGGCACTGCTCAGTGGGCGTGATTATCACCGCTTGGGGCATTCCCCGCTGGGCGCGCTGGTGATGATCGGCATGATGCTGCTGATGCTCGGCCTGGGTGTGACCGGCTTTCTGATGGAAGAAGTCGACTACTTCTGGGGTGCAGATCTGCCGTTAGAAATACATGAATTCTGCGCCGATGCGCTGATGGCCTTGGTGGGCCTGCACATCGCGGCGGCGTTGTTTGAAAGCTACCGCCTGAAGGAAAACCTGCCGCTGTCGATGGTCACGGGCAAGCGGCGCAAAGCCCCTCCCACAGCTCATACGTTCTGTGGGAGGGGCTTTAGCCGCGACGATTTGGTTTAAACCAGCCTTGCATCCAGGCTGTTCTGCGCCAGGCGCTTGGCCTGCTCCTGAGTCATACCCAAGCTGTCGTACAGAGCGGCGAAGTTCTCGGTGACGTAGCCGCCGAAGTAGGCCGGGTCATCCGAGTTCACCGTCACCTTCACGCCGCGTTCGAGCATCTGCAGGATATTGTGCTGGCGCATGTCGTCGAATACACAGAGCTTGGTATTGGACAGCGGGCAGACGGTCAGCGGGATCTGCTCGTCGATGATGCGCTGCATCAGGCGCTCGTCTTCGATGGCGCGCACGCCGTGGTCGATGCGCTCGATTTTCAGCAGGTCCAAGGCTTCCCAGATGTATTCGGGCGGGCCTTCCTCGCCGGCGTGAGCGACGGTCAGGTAGCCCTCACTGCGTGCCTTGTCGAACACGCGCTGGAACTTGCTCGGCGGGTGGCCCATTTCCGAACTGTCCAAACCGACGGCGATAAACGCATCGCGGAATGGCCTGGCTTGTTCCAGGGTTTTGAACGCTTCCTCTTCAGACAGATGGCGCAGAAAGCTCAGGATCAAACCGTGGCTGATGCCCAGTTGTTTTTCGCCATCGACCAGCGCCTGTTTGATGCCGCGCAGCACCACCTCGAAGGGAATGCCACGGTCGGTATGGGTCTGCGGGTCGAAGAACGGCTCGGTGTGGATGACGTTCTGCGCCTTGCATTTTTGCAGGTAGGCCCAGGTCAGGTCGTAGAAATCCTGCTCGGTGCGCAGCACGTCGGCACCGGCGTAATACAGGTCGAGAAACTCCTGCAGGTTGTTGAAGGCATAGGCGCTGCGCAGCGCTTCAACGTCGTTCCAGGGCAGGGCAATCTTGTTGCGCTCGGCCAGGGCAAACAGCAACTCGGGCTCCAGCGAGCCCTCAATGTGCAGGTGCAGTTCGGCCTTGGGCAGGGCATTGAGCCAGTCGTACATGGTCAGATCTCGTTATCAGGCGTGGTCGCGACAAAGTTTAACCGTAAGGACAGGATTTCGCCGAATCAGCCGGGCGCTAAATCGCCTTGGCCGCGCAACGCTCTCGCGGCCAAGGCCGTTCCTCCGGGGCGCGGGCGGTGTTATATGCCCGCCTGTTCTTCACGCCTGTAAGCATAGGTGTCGGCAAAGCGCGACAGCAGGTATTCGGCGCTGGTTACTGACGGATACTTGGGTGGGTTGCTGGCGTCCGAGCAGTTCGGTAGGCAGCTGATTCCGGTGTCCGGGTGCGGTTCGGCGAAGAACGGCATGGAGTAGCGGTCCACCCCCAGCGGGCTGATCACCCGGTGCGGGGTCGAGGTGTAACGGTCGTTGCTCCAGCGCGCCAGCATGTCGCCGATGTTCACCACAAAGCTGCCGGCAATTGGCGGGGCGTCGATCCACTCACCGTCACGGTTGCGCACCTGCAGCCCGCCGGCGTCGTCCTGGTAGAGCAGGGTGATGCAGCCGTAATCGGTGTGTTCACCCGCGCCTTGCTGTTCGGCACTGCTGGCGGTGTGGCGCGGCGGGTAGTGGATCATGCGCAGCACGCTGATCGGCTCGCGAAAGCGGCTGTCGAAAAAGTCGCGCTCGATGTCCAGGGCAAGGGTCATGGCGCGCAGCAGGGTTTGCGCCAGCGCCTGCATATCGGCGTAGTGCTGTTCCATCAGAGCGGTCCAGCCCGGCAGGTCCGGGTGGCGATTGGCCCCCCGCAGCGGCTTGCCAGCCAGTACCTCGGGGTGATTGAGTGCCATGTGGAAACCCATGTCGAAGGTCTCCTTGAGGTCACTCGGTTTGCTCGGGTCGAGCTGCTCGGTGGCAATCGCGCCGTAGCCACGGTGATGGGTGGTCTGGGTGATGTCGATCTTGAGCTTTTCGGCAGCCGGTAGGGCGAAGAACGTTTTGGCGGCATTCAGCAGTTCGTCGATGCGCGCCGGGCTGATCGGGTGGCCGGTGATATAGAAGAAACCCCATTCGCGGCAGGCGTTGTCAATCCGCTCGGCCACGGCGGGCCAGGCGGTTGGATCGGCTGAGTAAAGCGGGGCGATGTCAATAATCGGTAGGGTGTTCATAGAGGCTCCGGGTGGGGCGGTGCTGCGAGTCTTCTCGTACCCAGGGCAGCGAAAAAGGACGATGCCGGTTAAGGCATCGTCCTTTTGATGCGGTTCTGCTGCAGGTGAGCAGGGACGGCATCGGTTATTGCTGAAAGCTGTCGCCGCTAAAGCGCCTCCCACGCTGTGGGAGCGGCTTCAGCCGCGATTCTGCGGTTACTTGGGCAATTCAGCCTTTACGTTTTCCACGTAGTAGTTCATCGAGGCCAGTTCGGCGTTGGTGGCGGCGACGCCGGCCGGGATTTTCTCGACACCGCTCTGGTCCTTGATCGGGCCGGTGAACGGGTGGAAGGCACCGCTCTTGATGTCGGCGATGATCTGCTCGGCTTCGGCTTTGACGTCCGCCGGCACCAAATCGCTGATCGGCAGTTTGATGGTGTCTTCGGTCAGGCCGCCCCAGAAATCTTCGGATTTCCAGGTGCCGTCGATCACGGCCTGTGTGGATTTAACGTAGTGCGGGCCCCAGTCGTTGACGATCGAGGTGAGCACGGCCTTCGGTCCGAAGTGCGCCATGTCCGAGGCATAACCCACGGCATACACGCCACGGCGTTCGGCGGTCTGGATCGGTGCCGGGCTGTCGGTGTGTTGGAACATCACGTCCACGCCTTGGTCGATCAGCGCGTTGGCCGCATCGGATTCTTTGCCCGGATCGAACCAGGAATTGACCCAAACCACCTTGATCTCGGTGCCGGGGTTGTACTTGTCCAGCGCCAGTTGAATGGCGTTGATGTCGCGGATCACTTCCGGGATCGGGAAGGAGGCCACGTAACCGACTTTCTTGGTTTTGGTCATCTTCGCCGCGAGGTAACCGCCGACGTAACGGCCTTCATACGAGCGTGACAGGTAGGTGCCGAGGTTTTTGTCCTGCTTGTAGCCGGTGGCATGTTCGAAGGTGACTTTGGGGAATTGCTTGGCCACTTTCAGCGTCGGGTTCATGTAGCCGAACGAGGTGGTGAAAATCAGATCAAAGCCACCCTTGGCCATGTTGCGAATCACCCGCTCGGCGTCTGCACCTTCTGGCACGTTCTCCACGTAGCTGGTTGTAACCTTGTCGCCCAATTCTTTGATCACCGCCTGACGACCCTGTTCATGCTGGTAGGTCCAGCCGTGGTCGCCAATGGGGCCGATATAGACAAAGCCGACCTTCAGCGGATCGGCAGCGGAAGCGCCCAACGTGACGCTAAAGCCAAGGGCGGCAACGAGGGCGCGCAACAGGGGTTTTTTACTCTTCTCGAACATGGTTGATGAAACTCCGTTGTGTGTGGGTACGGTGTGGTTAAACAGCTGCCAGTTGAATTGCAAAAAGCTGACCAACTGGACAATTAGCGCTGCCCCCCGCGCAAACACACAAAACCCCGCCGGAGCGGGGTTCTGTGTAGGTTCTGCGCTGGTGCGTAGCGGGCCATCTGTGCTGCCAGATGGTGCGTTGGCACGCGTTATCAGTGCCCTGGCTGCCACGGCTTGCCCAGTGACACAGGCGCAAACAGGCGGGTTTTGATCGCATCGCGCGACAGCAGGACCAGCACCAGAATGGTGGCCACATAGGGCAGCATCGCCAGCAGGTTGGAGGGGATCGACAGGCCGATGCCCTGCGCCACCAAGTGGATGATGCTGGCCAAGCCGAACAGGTAGGCTCCAAGCAACACACGGAATATCCGCCAACTGGCAAACACCACCAACGCCAGGGCGATCCAGCCGCGGCCGGCGGTCATGTTTTCCGCCCACATCGGTGTGTAGGCCAGCGACAGGTAACCGCCCGCCAAGCCAGCCATGGCCCCGCCGAACAGCACTGCCAAGGTGCGTACGCGCAGCACCGGCAGGCCCATGGCGCTGGCCGCATCGGGGTTTTCACCCACCGCCTGGATGATCAGGCCGATGCGACTTTTCAGCAGCACCCAAGCCACTAAACCGAACAGGGCGAAGGACAGGTAAACCAGAATGTCCTGAGCAAACAGCATGCGCCCGATCAGTGGAATCTCGCTCAGCAGCGGAATGGCGATGGGCTCGAATCCGGCCAGCGGTTTGCCGACCCAGGCCGCGCCAACAAAGGTCGACAGGCCGACGCCGAAGATGGTCAACGCCAGACCGGTGGCCACCTGATTGGCGTTAAAGCCCAGGGCCACGGCGGCGAACAACATCGACAGCAGCATGCCGGCGCTCATCGCCAGCAGCACGCCGAGCCACAGGTTGCCCGTGCTCAGGGCGACGATAAAACCGATCACCGCGCCGAACAGCATCATGCCTTCCTGGCCGAGGTTGAGCACACCGCTCTTCTCGCAGATCAGTTCACCCAATGCCACCAGCAACAGCGGCGTACCAGTGCGCACCATGGCGTAGAAAATATTGCTTAACAGGTCGAGATCCATCGGGAATTCCTTTGTGTATCGCTTTTGTAGGCGCGCTTGATCGCGCCTACAGGTTCTTTGTCAGGCCAGGGCCTCGGCGGTGGCTTTAGTTTTTCGCTGCGCCCATTTCCACTTCAGTCGTGGCCGATAGAGGATCAGCACGTCGCAGGCGAGCAGGAAGAACAGCATCATTCCCTGGAACAGTTGGGTGATCGCCTGGGGCAGGTTCATGGTCATCTGCGCGTTCTCGCCGCCCAGGTACAGCAGGGCCATCAGCAGACTGGCGAACAGAATGCCGAGCGGATTCAGGCGGCCGAGAAAGGCTACGGTGATCGCCGCGTAGCCGTAGCCCGGTGAGACTTGCGGCACCAGTTGGCCAATCGGCCCGGCCACTTCACCCACACCCGCCAGGCCAGCCAGGCCGCCGCTGACCAGCAGGGCAAACCACACCAGGCGCTTCTCGCGAAAACCGACAAAGCCGGCGGCGCGGCGGTCGAGGCCGAGCACCTTGATCTGAAAACCCAGAAAACTGCGGTGCAGAAGCACCCACACCGCCACCAGCGCCAGCAGGGCGAAATACAGACCGGCGTGCAGGCGGCCGTCCTCACTCACCAGCGGCAGGCGGCTGGCATCACCGAACATCGCCGACTCGGGGAAGTTGAAACCGGCCGGGTCTTTCAACGGGCCGTGTACGAAGAACAGCAGCAGGTTCAGCGCGATGTAGTTGAGCATGATGCTGGTGAGGATTTCGTTGGCATTGAACTGCGTGCGCAGCCAGGCGGTCAGGCCGCCCCAGGCCGCGCCCGCCGCTACACCGGCAAGCACCACCCAGACCAGCGCCCAGCGGCTGTCCCAATCGATGATCTGGATCGCCATGGCGCTGCCGGCCAGCGCCCCAAGCAGCAGCTGACCTTCGGCACCGATGTTCCAGATGCGCGCTTGATAGGCCACCGCCAGGCCGAGAGCGCAGAGCAGAATTGGCAGCGCCTTGACCAGCAGTTCGGAGACGCCATACCAGTCGGCCAGCGGCGCGATCAGCAGCGTGTGCAAGGTGTCCAGCGGGTCGTGGCCGAGCAGGGCGAATAACAGCGCGCCGCTGCATAGGGTCAGCACGGCGGCGAGCAGTGGCGACAACCAGAGCATTGCGCGCGATTGCTGACCGCGCGGTTCGAGGGATAACAGCATGGAAAACTCCGTCAGCTCAGGTGGGCAGCAGGGGCTGCGAGTGGGCTTGTGATGAGGGGCAGTGGGGCGAATTCGCCGGCCATCCAACGACCGACTTCAACGGCTTCGGTTTCTGCGGTGGCGGCCAGGGGCGAGAGCTTGCCGCTGCACAGCGCGCCAATGCGGTCGCTGATCTGGAACAGTTCGTCGAGGTCTTCGGAGATCACCAGAATCGCCGCACCGGCATCGCGCAGGGCAATCAGCGCGCGATGAATCGCCGCCGCCGCGCCTACGTCTACGCCCCAAGTCGGGTGCGCGGCCACCAGCAGTTTGGGGTTCTGCAGGATTTCGCGGCCGAGGATAAATTTCTGCAGATTGCCGCCGGACAGGCTGCGCGCAGGCGCATCGGCATCCGGCGTTTTCACCGCAAAACGTTTGATGATCTCGTCGGCCAGGGCGCGCACCTTGCCGCGCTGAATCAGCCCCTTGCTGACTAAACCTTGCTGGAAAGCAGTGAGCAGGGCGTTATCACTCAGGCTCATGTCCGGCACCGCGCCATGGCCCAGGCGTTCGGCCGGAACAAAGGCCAGGCCTAGTTTGCGCCGTGCATCCGGGTACAGGTCGGCAATCGGCTGAGTGTCCAGGCTGATGCGTTCACGTTCGTTGCGCGGCAGGCGGGTTTCGCCGCTGAGCAGGGCGAGTAATTCGTCCTGACCATTGCCCGCAACCCCGGCGATGCCGACGATCTCGCCGCTGCGCACTTCCAGGCGGATCTGGCTGAGGGTGCAGCCGAACGGGTCGGCGTTGTGCCAGCTGAGGTCATCCACACGCAAACGCGGCAGACCGCCGCTGGCTTTTGGGTAGCTGCTTTCCAGGCCTTCGGCGTCGCCGACCATTAGCCGCGCCAGTTGCAGGTCGCTGCATTCGGCCGGTATGCAATGCCCCGATACCTTGCCGCCGCGCAGCACCGTGGCGCTCTGGCACAGGGCGCGCACTTCGCCGAGCTTGTGGCTGATAAACAGAATGCTGCAGCCCTCGGCCGCCAGACGGCGCAGGGTGACAAGCAGCTCGTCGGCCTCCTGCGGAGTGAGCACCGAGGTCGGCTCGTCGAGGATCAAGAGTTTGATGTCCTGCATCAGGCAGCGGACGATCTCCACCCGTTGCCGCTCGCCGATGGACAGGCTGTGCACCAGCCGGCCCGGTTCCAGGGCCATGCCGTAACGCTGCGACACTTCACGGATCTTCGGCTCCAACTGTTTCGGCGTACCGGCATCCGTGCCCATGGCCAGGGCAATGTTCTCCGCCACAGTCAGCGTCTCGAACAGCGAGAAATGCTGGAACACCATGCCCACACCCAGGCGGCGCGCCATGGCCGGGTCGCGCATCTTCAGTGGTTCACCCTGCCAGCGAATCTCGCCACTGTCAGGTTGGGTGACGCCGTAGATGATCTTCATCAGGGTGCTTTTGCCAGCACCGTTCTCGCCGAGCAGCGCATGGATCTCCCCAGGGGCGATGCTCAAATCGATACGGTCATTGGCCAGGCAGCCGGGGTAGCGCTTGCTGATGCCGCTCAGCTGCAAGCGTGGAATAGCAGGGGAAATGGACATGGACAGAGGCTCGGAAATGACAACTGCCCGAGCTAAAGCAAAAAGCTGGCCATTGGGTCAGAAAAGCGGCTGTGCAGCGTTGCTAACTGTTTGGCTGCGGCCTCGTATGACTTGGCTGCTCCAGCGTGGTGCGCTGGGTTTGATTTCGGTGCGTTTTCGCACACTTACGGGAAGTCGCGGTTAAAGCGGAGTGCCGCCCAGCCCCTCCCACAGGGTGCGCTGCGTCGTGGGAGGGGCTTTCGGCTCTGGCATCCTGCTTCGCCCTACCTCCTGCCTCCATGCAGTCGTAGCCGCGACAGGCTCTTACAGCGACAGCAACTCAATCCGCCCACGGCTGATATCCGCCAGCAGCCGTTGCAATTCGGCCACCCGAGCGGCTGGGAGTGCCAGCTGCAGCTCAGCACCCGTGGCGTCGTAGCTTTCGCTCTCCAGCAGGCAGTCGAGTTCTGCTAGGCGTGCCTTGAGCAGCGGCAGTTCGGCAAACAGGCAATGGCAGCGGTACTGATCGCGGGCGATTAATTCGCGGCGCGAGGCGGCTTGCAGGCATTTGTTGGCGCTGCCGCCATAGGCGCGGGCCAGGCCGCCGGTGCCGAGCTGGATGCCGCCGTAAAAACGGATCACCAGCACCGCTACCTGATCCATCTCCTGTGCCTCAATCGCCGCAAGAATCGGTCGGCCAGCGGTGCCGCTCGGTTCACCATCGTCGCTAAAACGGTACTGCTGGCCCACCTTCCACGCCCAGCAATTGTGGCTGGCGCTGGCATCGCTCTGCGCGCTGATAAACGCCTGCGCCTCAGCCGCGCTGTTAACCGGCGCGGCGAGGGCAATAAAGCGGCTTTTGCGAATTTCCTCACGGTACTCGCAAGGGCCGAGCAGGGTGAAGGGCATTAGGCGTCTTTAGCAGGCGGCGTCAGGCCGCAGCCTTTGAGGATGATGGTAATGAGCTGGTCGGCGGCTTCGTCGTAATCGGCCTTGACCAGTCGCGTGCGGCCGGTGACGCGGCAAATTTGCGAGGCAAAGTCGGCGTAATGCTGGGTGCTGCCCCACAGCAGGAAAATCAGGTGCGCAGGGTCCACCGGGTCCATCTTGCCGGCTGCGCTCCAGGCCGTGAACACTGCTGCACGGCCACGGAACCAGGCTTGGTAGTCCTGGTTGAGCATTTTCGACAGGGTTTCACCGCCACTGATCACTTCCATGGCGTAAATGCGCGAGGCTTTGGGGTGACGGCGGGAGAATTCGATCTTCGCGCGGATATAAGCTGCCAGCGCCTGAGCGGGGTCGTCGTCCACGGTCAGGTTGTTGAAAGTGCTGTCCCACAGCTCAAGAATGTTGAGCAGCACGGCCTGATACAGGCCCAACTTGTTGCTGAAGTAATAATGCAGGTTGGCCTTCGGCAGCCCGACGTTCTGCGCGATGGTGTTCATGCTGGTGCCTTTGAACCCGTGGCGAGCGAACTCTTCTTCGGCGGCCTTGATGATCGCTTCTTCGTTTTTCTGCCGAATGCGGCCGGCGGGTTTGCTGGTTGAATCGGCTCGGTGCGCAAGTACTTCAACGGTCATGGGCGGTTCCGCAGTGGTCAGGTTTTTGTCGCTGCACTGATACCCCAGTGCTGGCTGGGTGACAAGTCGCTAGGGATTAAAAAGCACAGCAGCGGATGATTTTTACGGGCTTTGCACCGTAAATGTGCAGGTTTTTAGGGTTTTTCCCGTCTTTGGCCGGTCTGCGCCTTCAGCGCGTAGCCCGGATTGCATCCGGGCTACAGCGCTGGTGCGCTCAAACGGCTTAGTTGCAGTTCGCCAGCGCTTCCAAAAAGCTCTCCAGCACCAAGTGCGGGCGGCGGCCTTTACGGGTGACCGAGGCCAGGCTGATGTCATAGAAGCGGCTGGCCGGTTTCAGCACGCGCAGGCGGCCCTGCTGCACCCAAGCTTGCGCGTAGTGATCGGGCAGGTAGCCGATATAACGCCCGGTGAGGATAAGAAAGGCCATGCCTTCACGGTCTGAGGCGCTGGCGGTGCAGTTCAGCGCCTGATAGTGGCTCTGCACCTCGGGCGGCACGCGGAAGGTCGGGGCGATGGCCTCCTGCGTGTTCAGGCGCGCGTCGTCCAGTTGCTGATCATCGACGTAGAACAGCGGGTGGCCGACCGCGCAGTAAAGCAGCGAGCGCTCGTCGTATAGCGCCTGATAGTCCAGCCCGGAGAGCGCCGTCACCTGCGGCACCACGCCGATGTGCAGGCGACCGTCGAGCACGCCTTGCTCCACTTCGCTTGGCGGCGTCATGCGGATGTGGATATGCACATCCGGGCCGCGCTCTTTCAGACGTGCCAGCGCATGGGTGATGCGCATGTGCGGCACTGTCACCAGGTTGTCGGTCAGGCCGATGTTCAACTCGCCGCGCAGGTGCTGGTGCAGGCCGTTGACCTCGGTGCGAAAGCTCTCCAGCGCCGTCAGCAGTTGCAGGGTGCTCTGGTACACCTCGCGGCCTTCTTCGGTCAGGGCAAAACCGGCGCGGCCGCGTTGGCACAGGCGCAGGCCAAGGCGCTGCTCTAGGTCGCTCATCTGCTGGCTGATAGCCGAGCGGCCGATGCCTAGGGCGCTTTCAGCAGCGGAAAAGCCGCCGCACTCAACCACGCTGCGAAACAGCTTGAGCAGACGGATATCAAAGTCACTGACCTGGGCCAGCGGATCGGGGCGGCGGGTGCTCATAGAGGAGGCTCGTTGTCTGGGGCTTTGTTTAGTAAGCGGATAACTAAAGATAAGAAGAGTCGTGTTTTCATGACTCTAAGCCCGTGGCACCTTTACTGGCAACAGATTCGACTTCACCGCTTCAATCGCCCACACCGAGGCCACCATGAACATGCCGCAGATCGAAGTCCCATCCCTGGCCAGCCAGCTCAAACTGGATGCGCACTGGATGCCGTTTTCCGCCAACCGCAACTTCAAGCGTGACCCGCGTTTGATTGTCGGTGCCGACGGTAACTACTTTATCGATGACAAGGGCCGTCGCGTGTTCGACAGCTTGTCTGGCCTGTGGACCTGCGGTGCCGGGCACAACCGTAAAGAAATACAGGAAGCCGTGGCCAAGCAGTTGGGCACCCTCGACTACGCGCCGGGCTTCCAGTACGGCCACCCGCTGTCCTATCAGTTGGCAGAGAAAATCACTGAGCTGACGCCAGCCGGCCTCGACCATGTGTTCTACACCGACTCCGGCTCCGAGTGCGCCGACACCTCGGTGAAAATGGCCCGCGCCTACTGGCGCTTGAAAGGCCAGCCAAGCAAAACCAAGTTTATCGGCCGCGCCCGTGGTTATCACGGTGTGAACATCGCCGGCACCTCGCTGGGCGGTATCGGCGGTAACCGCAAGATGTTCGGCCAGATGATGGACGCCGACCACCTGCCGCATACCCTGCAGTCGCACCTGGCCTTCACCAAGGGCATGGCGGCCACCGGTGGCGTGGAGCTGGCCAACGAACTGCTGAAACTGATCGAACTGCACGACGCCTCCAACATTGCCGCCGTGATCGTCGAGCCAATGTCCGGTTCCGCCGGTGTGATTGTGCCGCCAGTGGGCTACCTGCAGCGCCTGCGCGAGATCTGCACCCAGCACAACATCCTGCTGATTTTCGACGAAGTGATCACCGCCTACGGCCGTATGGGCAAGTGGACCGGTGCCGAGTTCTTCGGCGTGGTGCCGGACATCATGAACACCGCCAAACAAGTCACCAACGGCGCGATTCCGCTGGGTGCGGTGATCGCTTCCAGCGAGATCTACAACACCTTTATGAATCAGGCGATCCCTGAGCATATGGTCGAGTTCGGCCACGGCTACACCTACTCGGGTCACCCGGTGGCGTGCGCCGCAGGCTTGGCGACGCTGGAGTTGCTGCAGCGCGACAACCTGATCGAGCAATCAGCCGCCCTGGCACCGATCTTTGAAGAGAAGTTGCACAGCCTCAAAGGCAGCAAGAACGTGGTCGACATCCGCAACTGCGGCCTGGCTGGCGCGATCCAGATCGCCCCGCGTGACGGCGACCCGGTGATCCGCCCGTTCGAGGCCGGTATCAAACTGTGGAACGCCGGCTTCTACGTGCGCTTCGGCGGCGACACCCTGCAGTTCGGGCCAACCTTCAACACCAAGCCCGAGCAACTGGATTCTGTGTTCAACGCTGTCGGTGATGTGCTGAACAGCCTGGATTGATGCTTGTCTCCCCTCTCCCGCAGGCGGGAGAGGGGACGCCCGCAACAGGGCATGAATTTCGGTAAATGAGCCATGGCTCATCTGCCCAACGAATTACCAACGAGGAAGACCCATGACCATCGTTAACCACCTGATCAACGGCGAACTGATCGCCGGCACCGGCCGCACGGCAGACGTCTTCAACCCGTCCATCGGTGCTGTCAGCAAGCAAGTGGCATTGGCCGACCGCGCCACCCTGCAACTGGCCATCGACTCGGCCAAAGCCGCCTTCCCGGCCTGGCGCAACACCCCGCCTGCCAAGCGTGCGCAGATCATGTTCCGCTTCAAGCAACTGCTGGAGCAGCACGAAGCCACCATCGCCAAGCTGATCAGCGAAGAACACGGCAAAACCATCGAAGACGCCGTGGGCGAACTCAAGCGCGGCATTGAAAACGTCGAATTCGCCTGCGCCGCCCCGGAAATCCTCAAAGGCGAATACAGCCGCAACGTCGGCCCGAACATCGACGCCTGGAGCGACATGCAGCCGCTGGGCGTGGTTGCCGGCATCACCCCGTTCAACTTCCCGGCCATGGTGCCGCTGTGGATGTACCCGCTGGCCATCGTCTGCGGTAACTGCTTTATCTTGAAGCCGTCCGAGCGCGACCCCAGCTCCACCCTGTACATCGCCCAATTGCTGATCGAAGCCGGTCTGCCGAAAGGCGTGCTCAGCGTGGTCCACGGCGACAAGGAAGCCGTGGACGGCCTGATCGAATCGCCAGACGTCAAAGCCCTGAGCTTTGTTGGCTCCACGCCGATTGCCGAATACATCTACAGCGAAGGCACCAAGCGCGGTAAGCGCGTCCAGGCCCTGGGCGGCGCGAAAAACCACGCTGTATTGATGCCCGATGCCGACCTGGACAACGCCGTCAGCGCACTGATGGGCGCCGCCTACGGCTCTTGCGGCGAGCGCTGCATGGCCATCTCCGTGGTCGTGTGCGTGGGCGACCAGATCGCCGATGCGCTGGTGGAAAAATTAACCCCGCAGATCAAAGCCCTGAAAATCGGTGCCGGCACTCAGTGCGGCCTGGACATGGGCCCACTGGTTACCGCTGCGGCGCGTGACAAGGTCAAAGGCTATATCGACGCCGGTGTGGCCCAGGGCGCACGCCTGGTGGTTGATGGTCGCGATCTCGTCGTAGCAGGGCATGAAGACGGTTACTTTGTCGGCGGCACGCTGTTCGACAAGGTGACCCCAGAGATGACCATCTACACCGACGAAATCTTCGGCCCGGTGCTGTGCATCGTCCGCGTCGGCAGCCTGGAAGCCGCCATGCAGCTGATCAACGACCACGAATACGGCAACGGCACCTGCATCTTCACCCGCGACGGTGAAGCGGCGCGCCTGTTCTGCGACGAAATCGAAGTGGGCATGGTCGGCGTCAACGTGCCACTGCCAGTACCGGTCAGCTACCACAGCTTCGGCGGCTGGAAGCGCTCGCTGTTCGGCGACCTGCACGCCTACGGCCCGGACGGTGTGCGCTTCTACACCCGCAAAAAAGCCATCACCCAACGCTGGCCGCAGCGCGCTTCGCACGAAGCGGCGCAGTTCGCCTTCCCGAGTAATGGCTAAGTAACACCTAGGGGGCTGATCGCAGGATCAGCCCCCTTTTTTAGATGTGGATGACGACCTGTAGGAGCCAGCTTGCTGGCGATCTCTCGCGACCATCCGCTTGCATCCGATCAGTCCCCTCGCCCCTTTGGGGAGAGGGTTAGGGAGAGTGGGCTGCTGCCCGCTTTGCGGTGTTTCGGCCCTCTCTCCCAGCCCCTCTCCACTAGGCGTGCCCCCAATAAATGGGGGAGGGGAGCCTTACCGCTTTACGCAACAAACCAGCCGCGCGGGCGCGGCGTTGGTGCAGTGACCGCAGGTTACGGCACCCCTTGGGTGAGCGGGTTCAGGGATTCCTGACCCGTAAGCCCGCTCTCCCAAGGGCAGCCCACTTCAATTAACAAGGGCCAGCTTACGGGCGTGCGAGCTAGAGAAAAACCAGGCGAGAACGGCTGAGAAAGCGGAGTTTACGAGTTGTAAATGAGCATTTCGAAGCCGTTCTCAACGCAGTTTTTCCGACGCGCAGCCGGTCGTAGGCGGTCCTTAGGGAAACTCTGAAGAAGACTTCCAGATTTTGGCAAAATACCCGGATTCCACCCGCTGAGTTTCCCCATGAAGCAGATGACCTTCGCTGAC
>LNFM01004014.1_pt1 | contig 49661 bp, 42 predicted proteins | sample 596031 | NCBI WGS metagenome assembly LNFM01 (sample SAMN04254537, study PRJNA301005) | activated carbon metagenome | isolation source: dual media filters at the Ann Arbor, Michigan drinking water treatment plant | place: USA: Ann Arbor | reverse complement strand
GCCACACCCCCACCATCCTGACCGTGCTGCGTGCGACGGTGGAGGATTGGGCGGGCAATGCCGTCTATGGCTATATGTCGCCTGTCTCCTACACGATGACGCCGCATGAGCGGGCGGTGATGGGCATGCTGGGCGTGGTGGAGGGCATCCGCTCCGGCACCACCACCTTCGTCGATCCCTTTCGGCATGTGCCCGATTATGCCGATGCCATGGCCTCGCTGGGTGTGCGCCTCGTGCTGAGCGAGAACTGCGCCGATGTGAACACCCTCAAAATCCGCCATGGCGACTGGTCGGTGGACCCGGCCTTCGGCGAAGGGTTCCTGGAGCGCACCCGGGAAGGCATCGCCCGCTTCCACAACACCCATAACGGCCGGCTTCAGATCCAGATCGCAGCCCACGCGACCGACAATTGCACGCCGCCCTACCTGGAAAAACTGACTGACCTCGCGCGCCAGCACGCCATGCCCCGCACCATCCACCTCGCGCAGTCGGTCGAGGAAGTGCGGGTGATCCGGGAGAAATACGGCTGCACCCCCGCCGAATACCTCGCCCGCCACGGCTGGGCCGCGTCCGATGTGGTGGGCGCGCATTGGACCTACCTCACCCAGGCCGATGTCGCACTGCTGGGCGAGCGCGGCATGCAGATGGTGCATTGCCCGGCGAATGGCTCCAGGCGCGGCCCGCACCCCGTGCTGGCCAAGGCAATACGTCGCGCCGGCGTCAATATCTGCTTCGGCACAGACAACATGACCGAGGACATGTTCCACGCCATGAAGATCGGCCTGATCGTCCATCGCGGCGCAGAGGGCTCACAGGGCGTGGAGCCGCAGCCCGAAGCGATCTTCGATGCGGTGAACCGCAACGGTGCGCGCTCGATCGGGCGGCAGGCCGATATCGGCAGCCTGGAGGTGGGCAAGAAGGCGGACCTCACCTTCCTCAACCTCAATTCCCCCAGCCTGCGGCCGGTGACCAACCTCATCGGCAACATCGTGCATTACGGCCACCCCGGCACGGTGGAATCGGTGATGGTGGATGGGCAATGGGTGCTGCGCGACGGCAAGCTGCTGGTCGCCGACGAACAGGCGCTGATCGAGGAGGCCCAGGCCATCACCCAGGCGGTCTGGGCGCGCATGCTGGCCGCCAATCCGGACCTGCCGCCGCCCCGCGCCCTGCGCTGGCTGGACGTCTGACGCATGGCCCAAAAGACCCGCATGCACCTCGTGGCCTATATGAAGACCGGCCCGAGTGCGAGCTACCCCGGCGGCTGGCGCCACCCCACCGCCACGCTGCACGACATTTTCGAGCCGGCGCGCTGGGAACACATCGCCCGCGTGCTGGAAGCGGGCTGTTTCGATGCCTGCTTCTTCGCCGATGGCCTGGGCCTGCCCGACAATTACAGGAACAGTTTCGCCGATTACGCCGGGCGCGGCGGCCAGACCTCGATGCTCGACCCGATGATCCTGCTGCCGTTGATGGCGCGGGTGACGCGGCATCTCGGCCTGGGCGCCACGCTGTCGACCACCTTCAACAACCCCTATCACCTCGCCCGCGCGCTGGGCTCGCTCGATCTCATCAGCGCCGGCCGCGCGGCCTGGAACGTGGTGACCACGGCGCGCGAGTTCGAGGCGCAGAATTGCGGCCCCGAATCCCTGCCGCCGAAGGATCTTCGCTACGACCGCGCGGATGAAATCATGGAAGCCTGCGACGCGCTGTGGACGGGCTGGGACGAAGACGCGCTGGTGATGGACAAGGCGTCCGGCGTCTTCGCCGATGCCACGAAGATCCGCTACGCCAACTACGCCGGACGGCATGTCAGCTCCCGCGGCCCGCTCTCCATCCCCCGCTCGCCGCAGACTCGCCCGGTGATCCTGCAGGCCGGCTCCTCCGAACGCGGCCGCACCTTCGCCGCGCGCTGGGCCGAGATGATCTTCTGCTCCCCCGCCACGAAGAAGGACGCGGCTACCTATCGCGCCGACATCCATCGCCGCATGGACCTGATCGGCCGCCCGCGTGAGGAATGCGCGGTGCTGCCCACCCTCTCCCTGGTGATCGGCGAAACGGAGAGCATCGCCCGCGAAAAAGCCGCCCTGTTCGAATCCCTCGCCGACCCCGAGCTGGTTCTGGCCGCCGCCTCCTGGGCCGTCGCCGCTGACCTCTCCCTGCTGGAAACGCCCGAGGCGATCGAGGCCCAGGGCGGAAACCAGGGCGTGCAGGGCCATCGCGACCGCATGATGCAGGTGGCCGCCGCCAAGGGGATTTCCTTTGCCCAGGCCGTGCGCAGGCCCCGCGAGCTCATCGCCGGCACGCCGGCCATGATCGCCGACATCATGGAGGACTGGTTCCGCTCCGGCGCCTGCGACGGCTTCATCCTGCCCCCCACCACCTTCCCCACCAGTTTCGAGGAATTCTCCACCATGGTGGTGCCGGAATTGCAGCGGCGCGGCCTGTTCCGCACCGCCTATGCCGGGCGGACGCTGCGCGAGAACCTGCACAACCCGTAATCCAACCCGACTGTCCCCTTCCGACCAGCCGATGCTGTCGCGCTGGCCACGACACAAAATTTTTACCTCGTCCGGGGATGATGCCACCAAGCCACTTGTCGGCCCGATGAGATGCCGGCAACATTTTCGGGCCCGTCACATCACAAAGGGAAATAAAATGATTCGACGCCTTCTTCTCGCGCTGCCGCTGCTGGCCGCCACCGCTGTCGCCCCGGCCTATGCCCAGAACTGCGACACCCGTTTCAACTTCCACAACCGGTCCAGCACCACGGTGGTGGAGTTCTATTTCGATTCCTCGCGCAACCCGAACTGGACGCGTGACGAGCTGGGCGCCGGCGTGCTGCCCGCCGGCCAGAGCCAGCGCTTCGCCGCGCGCTATTCCGGCAATTACGATTTCCGCGCCGTGCTGCAGGGCGGCCGCGCCGTCGAGCTGCGCCAGGTCGATATCTGCCGCATCACCGACGTCACCCTCACAGACAATGGCATGACCGCCCGATAAGCCAGCCGCTGAGCGGCGCGGCAGACCCTGCCGCGCCGCTCACGCGCCGGGCGAAAACCTGCAAAGGCCTTGATCCCGTCGCCGCTTGCGCCAAGCTGCATGCCATGAGCAGCAACCAGACCCGCCATATCCGCCTGACCTCGCACCCCGATGGCATGGCGCATCGCTGGCCGCTGGTCTGGGCCGCGGCCACGCCGGGGGAGCGCGGGCCGGTCATCGGCTCCACCACCAGGCTGGCCGACCGCAACGTCATCGGCACCCATGGCGGCTCCTATTCGGTATACCGGGCGCTCGCGGTCTCCGCCGGCACGCTCTCGCCGCTCGCCCGGCCCGATCTCGCGAACACCCATCCGGTGGCGGATATCGGCCCGCACCCGCAATGGAGCGAGCCTGGAAAAATCGTCTCGCTCGACCCCTGGGGGCATCTCGCCCAAAACGTCTTCGACAGTGCCATCGGCGAAGGGATCGACATCCGGCCCAGCATCGCGGTCACCAAGGCCCGGCTGAACATGGCGGAGCTGAACGCGCTGATCGCCGGGGGCAGCCTGAAGCCCGATGGTCAGGTGCTGCACGCCAATGGCGATGTCTCGGTCACCAAGATCGCGGTCGACCCGGTCTGGTGGCTGCCCGGCATCGCGGCCCGCTTCAACACCCCCGAGCACAGCCTGCGCCGCACCCTCTTCGAACAGACCGGCGGCATGTATCCGGAACTGGTGACGCGCCCCGACCTCGAAGTCTTCCTGCCCCCCATTGGCGGCATGTCCGTCTATGTCTTCGGCGCCGTCGCCGCCCTGGCCGACCGCCGCATCCCCCTCACCTGCCGCGTTCATGACGAATGCAACGGCTCCGACGTCTTCGGCTCCGACATCTGCACCTGCCGGCCCTATCTCATCCACGGCATTGAGGAGGGCGTGCGGGCGGCGCAACGGGGCGGCGTCGGCCTCGTCGTCTACAACCGCAAGGAAGGCCGCGCGCTGGGCGAGGTCACCAAATTCCTGGTCTACAACGCCCGCAAGCGGCAGGAGGGCGGCGACCAGGCGGCGACCTATTTCGAGCGCACGGAATGCGTGGCCGGCGTGCAGGATGCCCGCTTCCAGCAGCTCATGCCCGATGTGCTGCATTGGCTGGGCATCACCCGCATCCACCGCCTCATCTCGATGTCCAACATGAAATACGAGGCGATGGTCGGCCAGGGCATCGATGTCGGCGAACGCGTGCCCATCCCCGAGGACCGCGTGCCCCCCGACGCCGATGTGGAGATGGCGGCGAAGAAGGCCGCCGGCTATTTCTCGACCGACCTGCCCGATGCCACCGCACTTGCCGACACCATCGGCCGCCCGCTGGACCGCATGTGACGGACGAGCTTCTGACGCCCGAGGCGGTGCGCGAGCGCGCCGCGATCCTGACCGGCCTGGCCGAGGCTGATCAGCTCCCGGGCTGGCGCCTGCACCCCGAAAGACTGCCGGCCACCGCCGATGTCGTGGCCCAGGTGATCCGCGAGAATTACCCCAGCCTCGACATTCCCCTGCACGCCCGCTGGCGGCATTTCCCCCCCGGCCGATGGGAGGCCCTGCGCGCCAGCCTGCCGCCGGACGAACACGGCCCGGCCGGCTTCGACCTCGCCATCATCTCCGTCCTGCTCGATGCCGGAGCCGGGATGGGCTGGCGTTGGCGCGACGGGGATGGCGCGGTGTTTGCCAGGTCCGAGGGCCTGGCCGCGGCCAGCCTGGCGATGTTCGCCCGCGGCGATTTCGGCGCTCCCGGCCGGGCGGATGGCGCACGCCTGGCCGCGATCACGGCGGAGGATCTGGCCGAGGGCTTTCAGGTCACGCCGGAAAACCCGCTGGTCGGGCTGGAGGGCCGGGCCGCGCTGCTGCGCCGGCTGGGGGCGGCCCTGCCCCGTCCCGGCGCGCTGTTCGGCATGCTGGCCGGACAGCCGTCGCTGCCGGCGCGCGACATCCTCATCGCCGTGCTGCGCCATCTCGGCCCGATCTGGCCCGGGCGCATCACCCGGGGCGGGGTGAATTTGGGCGATACCTGACACCACCCCGCCATTCCCGGCGATGGCCTCATTCCCTTCCACAAGCTGTCGCAATGGCTGAGCTATTCGCTGGTCGAGCCCTTGCAGGCGGCGGGCGTCGCGGTGATGGATCTCGATGCTCTGACCGGGCTGCCGGAATATCGCAATGGCGGGCTGTTCTTCGACATGGGGGTGATCAGCCTGCGTGACGCAGCGGACGCCTCGCGCATGCACGCCGCGGACGCCCACCTGGTCATCGAATGGCGGGCGCTCACCATCAGCCTGCTCGACCGCCTTGCGCCGCTGGTGCGGGCGCGGCTGGGCGTGCGGGCGGAAGACTTTCCCCTGGCCCGGATGCTGGAGGGCGGCAGTTGGGCCGCCGGCCGGCGCCTGGCCGCGGCCGCGCGGCCGGATGGCGGCCCGCCCCTGCACGTCGTCAGCGACGGCACTGTTTTCTGAGGATTTCCTGATGCCCGATGTCCATGTCGTCAACCACCCGCTGGTCCAGCACAAGCTCACCCTGTTGCGGCAGGTCGAGCGTTCCACCCAGGGCTTCCGCCGCCTGGTGAATGAGATCGGCATGCTGCTCTGCTACGAGGTCACCCGCGACCTGCCGCTGGAAATGACCGAGATCGAGACGCCGCTGACGCGCATGACCTCGCCCATCCTGTCCGGCAAGAAGCTGGTTTTCGCGCCGATCCTGCGCGCCGGCGTGGGGTTTCTCGATGGCATGCTGGACCTCGTGCCCTCCGCCCGCGTCGCCCATATCGGGCTGTATCGCGACCCCACCACCCTCCAGGCGGTGGAGTACTACTTCAAGGCGCCGCCCGATGTGGCGGAACGGCTGGTCATCGTGCTCGACCCCATGCTGGCCACGGCCAATTCGGCGGTGGCGGCGGTGGACCGGTTGAAGGAGCGGGGCTGCCGCGACCTGCGGCTGGTCTGCCTGCTGGCGGCACCCGAGGGCATCGCGCATTTCCACGCCACCCACCCCGAGGTGGGCATCTGGACGGCGGCCATCGACAGCCATCTCGACGAACATGGCTATATCGTGCCGGGACTTGGCGATGCGGGCGACCGGATTTTCGGCACCCGCTGAATACGCTAACCCCAGCGCGAGGGCGGCGGACCGATCCCCAGATTGTCCCGCAGCGTGGTGCCCTCATATTCGGTGCGATAGATGCCGCGCCGCTGCAATTCGGGCACCACGAGCGCGACGAAATCCTCCAGCGGCCCGGGATAGAAGGCCGAGAGAAGGGTAAAACCATCCGCCGCCCCCGCCTCCAGCCATTCCTGCATGGTATCGGCGATGATGGCCGGTGTGCCCACCACCATCTGGTGGCCCAGCGAGGTGCCGAGATAGCGCGCGACCTGCCGCACGGTCAGATTCTCCCGCCGGGCCTTGGCCACGAGATGCTCCTGCCGCGCGCGGGCGGCATTGCTGGGCGGCAGGTCCGGCAGCGGGCCATCCAGCGGATAGGCAGAGATGTCCAGGTCACCGGTCAACCGGGCCAAGAGCCGCAGCGCCGTGGTGTCGTCGATCAGCCCCTGCAGGCTGTCGTAGCGCGCCTGTGCCTCCGCCATCGTGCGACCGATAATGGGCATGAAGCCGGGCATCACCTTCACATCATCGGGGTTGCGGCCATGCGCCACGGCCCGGGCCTTGATCTCGCGGTAGAAATCCTGGCCCTCGGCCAGCACGCTTTGCGCTGTGAAGATCATGTCGGCGATGCGCGAGGCCAGGGCGCGCCCGGGCTCGGAGCTGCCGGCCTGGGCGATCACCGGCCGGCCCTGGGGCGAACGCGGCAGGTTGAGCGGGCCGCGCACCCGGAAATGCTCGCCCGCATGGTTCAGGACATGGCCCTGCGTGGGGTCCAGGAACACGCCGCTGGCCTTGTCGCGCGGGAAGGCCGCATCGGAGAAACTGTCCCACAACCCGGCCACGACATCGAAGAATTCCTCGGCCCGCTCATAGCGATGGCCATGGTCGGGGTGGCGGTCGAAGCCGAAATTGCCGGCCTCATCCTCGATCTGCGAGGTGACGAGGTTCCAGCCCGCCCGCCCGCCGCTGATATGGTCCACCGTGCCGAAGCGGCGGGCGATGGTATAGGGGTCGGAATAGGTGGTGGTTGCCGTCGCAACCAGGCCGATATGGCTGGTCATCGGCGCGAGGGCTGCGATCAGCGTCGCGGGGTCGGGGAAGACCTGCCGCCCCGCGCCGGGCCGCCAGGGGCTGCCGCCATCCAGCGCCGCACTGCCATTCACCGCCGCCGTGTCCTGGAAGAAGATGCAATCCATCAGCCCGCGTTCGGCGGTCCGCGCCATCGCCACGTAATGGGCGAAGGACATGTCGGTCTCGGGCACCGCATCGGGGTGGCGCCAGCCGGCGGAATGGCTGCCGGGGGTGAAGAAGAAGGCACCGAGCTTGAGTTTTTTCGCGCTCACGGCGCCGGCCTGATGTCGGTTGCCATGGTGTAGCCATCGCCGCGGGCGGGAATATCGAGCGGCCGGCGCAGGCCCCAGGAGGCGCGGATGTGGAAGACGGGCAGCAGCGCCGCCTCCTCCACCGCGAAACGCACCGCGGCGCGCGAGGCGGCCTCGCGCGCGACCGGGTCGAACAGCCCGTCCACCCGGTCGAGCAGCGCATCCATGGCGGGGTTGGAATAGCGGGTGCGGTTCCAGGTGCCATGCGCGCGGGCGGGGTTGGCGGTGCGCACCAGCGCCGTCAGCCCCTCGGCGGCGATACCGGTGGAGGAGCCGAACATGGCGAGATGGGCGGAAAGCTCCGGCACGCCGTCGCTTGTCAGGGCAGCGCTGCGGCGCAGATACATCGGCATCGGCAGCGCCTCGATCTGCGCGCGGATGCCCACCGCGGTCAGCATCTGGCCGATCGCCTGGCAGACCCGGGCATCGCCGGCGAAACGGTCCAGCGTGCAATGGATGGTCAGGCCGAAGCCGCGGGCATGGCCGGCCTCGGCCAGCAGCCGCCGCGCGGCGGCGGGGTCGAAGCGCGCCACGCCGATATCGGGGTCATGGCCGATGAAGCCGGGCGGCGCGATCTGGCCCGTCGGGCTGGCCGCGCCCTCCATCACCCGCTCGGCCAGGGCCACGCGGTTGATGGCCAGCGACATGGCCTGCCGCACCCGCAGGTCGCGCAGCGGGTTCTCGGCCATCGGCTGGCCATCTGGGCCGGTCACGTTGGAGACGCGCGCGCTCATGCTGTCGAGGTAGAAGTAATGGGTGAAATTGGTGTCGCCCGTCACCAGCCGCGTCGTCTCGCTGTCGCGCACCCGGGCATAAAGGCCGGACGGGACGTTATCCACCACGTCGAGGTCGCCGGCCAGCAGGGCGGCCACCCGCGCGCTGTCATTGGGCACGAAGCGGTAGACCACGCGCGCCCATGGCTCGGGAGCACCGCGCCAGCCGGGGTTGCGCTCCAGCACCACGTCCTGGGCGGGCGTCCAGCGCACCCAGCGATAGGGGCCGGTGCCGATGGCGGCGCGGCCACCGTTGAAATCGGCATCCGTCGCGTCGCGCGCCGCACGCGCGCTGAGCATGGCAATGGCTGCCAGCAGGTCCGGCTGCAAGGGGGTGGGGACGGAGGTGCGCAGGATCAGGGTCTGCGCATCCGGCGCCTCGGCGGCCACGATGTTGCGCACCGAGGCGCTGTAGGTGCGCGGCCCCTGCGCCGCCTGGGCGCGGCGGACGGAGAAGGCGGCATCCTCGGCGGTGAAGGGCGTGCCGTCGCTGAAATTCACCCCGGGCCGCAGGCGGAATTCCCAGGTGAGGGGGTCGAGGCTGCGCCAGCTCTCGGCCAGACCGGGCAGCACCCGCATGGTCAGGTCCTGGGTGGTCAGCGTTTCCCAGACATGCAGCTGGACATTGCGGTTGGGCGTGAAGGTGAGGTGCGGATCGGCCGAATCGACCGCCGCCTTGAAGCCGATGCGCAGCGTCTGCGCCTGCGCCGGCTGGGCCAGCAGCGCGCAGAGCCCCGTTATCGCAAGGCCGATTCCAATTTTGCCCACCATCTTCACCACGCTCCCCATGAGACGTTCACCCTAGGGCCGGGGTTTTGGGCCGCACAAGGCGCCTTGTCCCGCCCGCGTGACCTGCCGCGCCGAAGGACGGAGGCCACCTGCCCGCATTGCATGCAGCCCGCCAAGCCGGCAGCCAGAGCGTGGCGCAGCGCCGTGGTCACGATTCGCGCCTTTCGGCCATGGCGGATCCATGGATTGTTCAGGTATTGTCCATAAGGCCAGCCTGACTCTCCTCCTTGGGTCGCCAGACGGGGCTTGGCAGACCGGCCACTGGCAGCCAGAACAACGCCCGAACCTGCCCGCAACGCGCCGGGCACAACACGAGCCGGAGCAGAATGCGGTTTCTTTTCGTTCACCAGAACTGCCCCGGCCAATACGTGCATTACGTCCGCCACCTGCTGGCGCGCCGCGAGCACGAGGTGTTTTTTCTCACCGCCCCCAATGCCAATGAAATTCCTGGCCTGCGCAAGGTGACCTATGTGCCGCAGGCCGCCTCGACGCCGGGGATCCACCCCGACGCGGTCGAGTTCGAGACCGCCATGATCCGCGCCCGCAGCGCCTATGACACCGCGGTTCGCCTGGCCGCCATGGGGATGAAGCCCGATATCATTATCGGCCATAATGGCTGGGGCGAAATGCTGCACATGAAGGATGTCTGGCCCGAGACGCCGACCATCGCCTATTTCGAGTTCTTCTATCAGACCCGCGGTCTGGATGTGGATTTCGATCCGGAATTCCCGATGCCCCAGCACAAGCGCGCCCAGGTGCGGGTGAAGAATGCCATCAACCTGCTGGGTCTCGAGGCCGCCAGTGCCGGCCAGACGCCGACGCGCTTCCAGCGCTCGACCTATCCGCACTGGGCACAATCGAAGATCGAGGTCATCCCCGAGGGGGCCGCGCTGGATGTCTGCCGGCCGGATCCCGAGGCGATCTTCGCGCTGCCCGCCGCCGGACGGGCCTGGCAGGCCCGTTCCGGCCGCCGGCTGCTGACTTATGTCGCGCGCAACCTCGAACCCTATCGGGGTTTTCATGTCCTGCTGCGCGCCCTGCCCGCGATCCTGGCCGCCAATCCGGATCTGGACGTGATGATGGTCGGTGGCGATGGCGTGTCCTATGGCGCGGCCTGCGAGACGGGAAGCTGGAAGGCGCATTTCCTGGCGGAGCTGGGACCACGGCTTGATCTCAGCCGGGTGTTTTTCGCCGGGCACATCGAATATGGCGCCTATATGCGGCTGCTGCAGGTCTCGGCGGCGCATGTCTACCTCACCTATCCCTTCGTCGCCTCATGGTCGCTGCGCGAGGCCATGGCCACGGGTTGCGCGATCATCGCCAGCGACACCGAGCCGGTGCGGGAGTTCATCACCCATGAGCTCACCGGCCTGCTGGTGCCCTTCGATGATGGTGCGGCGCTGACCGCGGCGATCACGCGCATGCTGAGCGATACGGCACTGGCCGACCGGCTGCGTGCTTCCGCCCGGGCTTTCGCCATGTCGCATCTCGACATGGCCAAGCATATCGCGGCGATGGATCGGCTGGTCGAGCGGCTGACCGGAACCAGGCCTTGAGCATGGGCAGCGGGCAGCAACCCGCCAGCCCTGGCGCCCCCGCCCCGCCGCAGCCCGGAGAGCGGCCATGAACTTCAGCACCACCCCCGAGCAGGACGCAATTCGCGAGGCCGTGCGCGCGATCTGCGCCCGTTTCGATGATGCCTATTGGCTGGAAAAGGACAGCGAGGGCGGCTTTCCGCATGATTTTCACGCCGCCATCGCCCAGGCCGGCTTCCTGGGCATCTGCATTCCCGAGGAATATGGCGGCTCCGGCCTGGGCATCACCGAGGCCACCATCATGATGGAGGCGATTGCCGCCTCCGGTGGCGGCATGGCGGCCTCCACCGCCGTGCACATCAATATCTTCGGGCTGAATCCCGTGGTGGTCTTCGGCAGCGAGGCGCAGAAGCGGCGCTTCCTGCCGCCGCTCGCCGCGGGGCGGGAGAAGGCCTGCTTCGGCGTCACCGAGCCGACGACCGGGCTGGACACCACCCGCCTGAAGACCCGCGCCGTGCGACAGGGCGACCGCTACATCGTCGATGGCCAGAAGGTCTGGATCAGCACCGCCCAGGTGGCCGACCGTATCCTGCTGCTGGCCAGGACCACGCCGATCGAGCAGACCCGCAACCCGGCCGATGGGCTCTCCCTCTTCTACACCACGCTGGACCGCGGCCGCGCCAGCGTGCGTGAGATCGCGAAAATGGGCCGCAAGGCGGTCGATTCCAACGAGATCTTCTTCGATGGCTATGAGGTGCCGGTGGAGGACCGCATTGGCGAGGAGGGCATGGGCTTCCGCTACATCCTGCACGGGCTGAACCCCGAGCGCGTGCTGCTGGCCGCGGAGGCGGTGGGGCTGGGCCGCGCGGCGCTGGCCAAGGCCTCGGCCTATGCCAGGGAACGCGTGGTGTTCGGCCGGCCGATCGGCCAGAACCAGTCCATCCAGCACCCGCTGGCGCAGGATTGGATGGCGCTGGAAGCGGCCTGGATGATGACCCTCAACGCCGCCTGGCGCTACGACCAGGCGATGGAATGCGGCGCCCAGGCCAATGCCGCGAAATATCTCTCGGCCGAGGCCGGGCTGAAGGCGTGCCAGAACGCGATCATGACCCATGGCGGCTTCGGCTATGCCCGCGAATACCATGTCGAGCGCTATCTGCGCGAAGCCATGATCCCCTGGCTGGCGCCGGTCAGCCCCAATATGATCTGCAGCTACATCGCCGAGCGCGTGCTCGGCCAGCCGAAATCCTACTGACGCGGTGCGGACTGGGCGGCTGCCGCAAACGCCCGTGGAAGGGCGGTGGAACGACAGCTATGCCCAAGCTTTGGGCAGAGGCGGAGCAGCGCCACCATTCCCTGCCGCCGTCGCGGTGTGGAAGGCTGCGGCGGCTTGCTAAGCCTGCATCCCACCCAGCCATTGGAGGGCCATATGGATCGCTTCACGCCGTCGCGCCGCTCGCCTCCGGCGCTGCCCTGGCGGCACCATGCGCTGGCCTTGGGCCAGGGCGTGGCTCGGGTGCGCTCGACGATGGATCGGGCCTTCCAGGCGCCGCAGAGCTTCCGCCTGATCGCCCGCGCGCATGGCCCCTCGGCCGTCGAGCCGACGCGGCTGGAACGGAGCATCGCGGTGGCCCGGACCGCGTTCAACCCGACCTCGACGCTCACCACGGCGCAGATCCACACACCCGAATTCCTTCCCCCGGCCGAGCAGCTTCGCCTGCCCGCCTCGGCCAGCTGAGAGCCCGCATCGCATGACACGTCCCTTTGTTGAAATCGACCAGGTCGCCATGCGCTACGGCGGCGTTGACGGGACCCTCGCGCTCGAGGGCTGCTCGATGAATGTGGATCTGGGCGAATTCGTCGCCGTGGTCGGGCCGTCGGGCTGCGGCAAATCCACCCTGATGCGGCTGGTGACCGGGCTGTGGCCCGCGACCGAGGGCAATGTCGTGGTCGCCGGCCAGGAGGTGGACGGGCCGCTGACCATCGCCGGCATGGCCTTCCAGGCGCCCACCCTGCTGCCCTGGCGGCGGATTCTCTCCAACGTGATGCTGCCGCTCGAAGTCACGCCGCAGCATCGCGATAAGCTGGGACGCGAGCGGGCGATGTACGAGGCGAAGGCGCGCGAATTGCTGCGGCTGGTGGGGCTGGAGGGGTTCGACAAGAAATTCCCCTATCAGCTCTCGGGCGGCATGCAGCAGCGCACCTCGCTCTGCCGCGCGCTGATCCATGACCCGGCGCTGCTGATGCTCGACGAGCCCTTCTCGGCGCTGGACGTCTTCACCCGCGAGGATCTCTGGGCGGTGCTGCAGAATGTCTGGATGACCAAGAAGCCCACCGTGGTGCTGGTGACGCATGACCTGCGCGAGGCGGTCTATCTGGCCGACCGCGTGCTGGTGATGTCCGCCCGCCCCGGGCGCATCATCGCCGAGCGGGTGAACCCCCTGCCCCGGCCCCGCACGCTGGAAACCACCTATACCGCCGAATTCCAGGACCTGGTGCATGATCTGCGCGGCTATATCGCCGCCGCACGCTCCGGCGAGGAGGTTGTTCTCTGATGGCCCAGATGTCCCCCCGCGCCCAGGCACGCTACAATGCCATGGCCGCCGCCGCCCGCCGGCAGCGCCGGCTGCAGACCATGCTGCCCTGGCTGGTCATCATCGGCATGTTCGGCATCTGGGAGATCGGCTGCGTTGCCTTCAACGTGCCCGAATTCATCCTGCCCGCGCCGCATGACATCTACCGGGCAGCGGTGCGCTGGTGGCAGCCATTGCTGCAGGACAGCCTGGTGACGCTCTATTCCACCATGATGGGCTTTGGCCTGGCGATCGTGGCGGGCGTCCTGCTGGGGATTGCCATCGGCAGCTCCACGCTGGTCTATAAGGGGCTGTATCCGCTGCTGATCGCCTTCAACTCCATCCCCAAGGTGGCGGTGGTGCCGGTGCTGATCATCTGGTTCGGCATCGGCGTCTGGCCGGCGGTGATCACCGCCTTCCTGATCTCCTTCTTCCCCATCGTGGTGAATGTGGCGACCGGCATCGCCACCGTCGAGCCCGAGCTGAAGGACGTGCTGCGCGCCCTGGGTGCCAGGCCGCGCGACATCATCCTCAAGGTCGGTCTGCCCCGGGCGATGCCCTATTTCTTCGCATCGCTGAAGATCGCGGTGACGGTGGCCTTCGTCGGCGCCATCATCGCCGAGAGCGTCGCGCCCAATGCCGGCATCGGCCGGCTGATGATGGTGGCCTCCTCGCGCTTCGACGTGCCGCTGGTCTTTGCCGGGCTGATCACGACAGGGTTGATGGGGATCGTGCTGTACTGGATCGCCGAGGTGATCGAGCGGCGCACCACGGGCTGGGCCACCCGCGGCTCTGACCAGAATCTGGCGACCGGGGGGTAGGCACCCCGGGGCGTCTGGGATGCCGGGGATTGTGGGTGCCCAGTCTTCAGGGGTGCCCAGTCTTCGGGGGTGCCCAGTCTTCGAGGGTGAATGTCGCTGTTAACGGAACCATGCTATCGCCTGACCTTCACCGCCAGCATGGATCGCGATGACCTCCAACGCCGCTGCAGCCCAACCCGTCGACCTGATCCGTGCCTCGCCGCTCTTCGATGCGCAGTGGTACCTCGCCACGTATTATGACGTGGCCGAGGCCGGGGCCGATCCGGCCGAGCATTACCTGCGGCATGGCGGCTTCGAAAACCGCAACCCCGGGCCGGATTTCAACAGCCTGTTCTATCTCTCGGCGAACCGGGATGTGGAGCAGGCCGGGATGAACCCGCTGCTGCACTACATCCTCAACGGCGCGGCGGAGGGCCGCCCCTTCGTCGAGCCCTATCGCGCCTGGCTCGTCGACTACGACCTGCCCAGTGCCGCGGACCGGCAGGCCATCGCCACGCATATCGCGCAGATGCGCCACAAGCCGCTGCTGTCGGTGCTGGTGCCCACCTACAACACCAACCCGCACCATCTGCGGGCGATGATCGCCTCGGTCACCGCGCAGTCCTGGCCGCATTGGGAATTGTGCATCGCCGACGATGCCTCGACCAACCCCGAGATCGGCGAGACCCTGCGCCACGCGGCGGCGGCCGAGCCGCGCATCCGCCTCGTCTTCCGTGCGGAGAATGGCCACATCTCGGCCGCGACGAACTCAGCCCTCGCGCTGGCCAGCGGCGAATTCGTCTGCCTGCTCGATCATGACGACCTGCTGCATGAAAACGCGCTGTACGAGGTCGCAGCCGAGCTTGAGGCCCATCCCGATGCCGATCTGATCTATTCGGATTCCGATCTGATCGATGAGCATGGCCGGCGTTTCGACCCTTATTTCAAGTCCGACTGGGACCCCGACCTGATGCTGGGCCACAACATGGTCAGCCATCTCGGCTGCTACCGCCGCAGCGTGATGGTGGAGCTGGGTGGCCTGCGGCTGGGCTATGAAGGCAGCCAGGATTATGATCTGGCGCTGCGGGTGGCCGATGTCACCACGCCGGCGCGGATCCGGCATATCCCCGCCATCCTCTACCACTGGCGACATGTCGGTGAGGCACGGTCGTTCTCCCAGAAATGGCTCGACCAATGCGTGGCCAATGCGCGGCGTGCCATCGCCGACCACCTCCAGCGCCGCGGCGTCGCGGCCAGGATCGTGCCGGCACCGGGACACGATAATTTTTCCCGGATCATTTACGGGCTTCCGGCCGATGTGCCGACGATCAGCATCGCCGTCATCGCCAGGGGCAGCGCGGCCGACCTGATGGCCTGCGCCGCAGGGCTGCTGTACCGCGCCGACCTGACGCCGGCCGAAATCCTGATCGCCTGCGCCGATACCGAGGTGGCGGAGGCCCACAAGGTGCTGGCGATGCTGAACCTGGAAACCCGGGTTCGCATCATTCTCATGCCCAGCGAGACCGGCCCCGTGGCCCTGCGCAACCGGGCGCTGGCTGAGATGCATGGCGAGGTCGGCGTGCTGATCGACGGCGATCTGAGCGTGATGAGCACGGATTGGCTGCGCGAGATGGTCTCCCAGGCGCTGCGTCCAGGGGTCGGTCTGGTCGGCTGCGCCATCATCGAGGAAGATGGGAAGTCGTTCAGCCTGGGCCTCGTGCCCGACGCGCGGAATGACCTTCTCGATCTCTCCCGTCGCGATATCGGCGCCAGCGGCGTGAAGCGCCTGACGCGCGAGGTCTCGGCCCTGTCGCTGTCCTGCGTCGCCTTCCGTCGGGCGCATGTCCTGGCCGCCGGCCCCCTCGATGCGGGCGACCCCGAGCGCGATACGGCGGTTGAGCTCGGCCGGAGGCTTCGCGCGGCCGGCCTGCGCCTCATCCACGCACCCTTCGCCGAGGTGCGCCGCGCCGCCAGGCAAGCCACCGCGGTGCCTGCCTGGTCGCAGCCAGGGCCGCCCGCCACCCGCCATCATGGCGAGGACCCGTTCTACAACCCCAATCTGGACCTGGACGCGCTGTTCGAGCATCCCGCCTTCCCGTCGCGGCGGGTGCCGCCCTGGTCGGCGATCCTGCAGCAGCAACAGATTCGCCTGGGCCAGGCCGAGCGCGCGGCCGTGTTGCTGGCCGGCCTCTCGCCGGCCGCGCGGATCATCGAGGTGGGTGGCAGCTACAGCCCCATCGCGCCGCGCAGCGAAGGCTGGAACACCACAACCATCGACCATGCCAGCCGTGCCGATCTGGTCGAGAAGTACCGCGACGACAGCAATGTCTCCACCGACCGGATCGAGGAGGTGGATTTCGTCTGGACCAGCGGCGACATCGCCGATGCGGTGGACCCGGCATTACATGGCAGCTTCGATGCGCTGGTGGCCAGCCATGTCATCGAGCATGTGCCCAATTTCGTGGGCTTCCTGGCTTCCGCCGCCAGGCTGCTGCGGCAGGACGGCACCGTCATCCTCGCGGTGCCGGACAAGCGTTACTGCTTCGACTATTTCCGGCCGCTGACCAACACCGCCCATGTGCTGGAGGCGCATCACCTCCGCCGATCGCGCCACCCCGCCCGCACGGCCTATGAGCAATACGCCTATTGCATCGACAATGCCGGCCTGGGTGCCTGGGGCCAGAGCAGGGTCGCCGCGCTGACCTTCACCAACGACGTCGACTTCGCCTTCAAGCGCTTCAACGAGATCAACGAGAACCCGGACGCCGATTATGTCGACCTGCATGTCTGGCAGTTCACACCCTCGAGCTTCGAGCTGTTGATCCTGGAGCTGGCCCGGCTTGGCCTGCTCGATTGGCGGGTGGAACGCATCACCGCCGCGATCGGCTGCGAGTTCCGCACGTCGCTGCGGCGCGGCGGCATGGCGGCGGCGCAAGCCATGGAGGCGAAGGCATTCAACGCCCGCCGGATGGTGCTGCTCAAGACCATGGTCGCCGAGCTTGGCGAGCAGGCCGGCTTCGCCGACTGAAGCCCGCGCCTATCGGCATGACAGGCAAGGGCGATTGGCGCCTGCCGCCGCCACTTCGCTAGCCTCCGGTCCGCAATGCCGGAGGAGAGTATCGTGATCCCGAATGTTTCTGTGCGCGTGCCCGGGCCGGGCCAATCATGACAGCCTCCTGCGCGCCGGGCCGGCCGCGGGTCGAGCAGGTCCTGGAGATTGAGCTGGGTGATGGCCGGCGCAGCCTCGTTGCCGTCGTGGTCAATGAAGGCCAGGCCATGGCCCTGACCGCGGAGATCGCCCTGCCCCCGCCGTTTCGCCCCAGTGCGGCCGTGCTGGGCCGAAGGATATTCACCATGCGGCCGGGGGAACGGCTGCATCTCGAGCTCGGCACCACCACCACCGCCCCCGCCGGCGCCATGGCGGTGCTGGCCGCCTTGCGGCTGCACTGCGCTTGATCGACCGGCGCGCCGGCGCTAGGGTTCGGCCATGGATCGACGCGTGACCATGATCGCTGGCCGGACGGGGGCGCTTGGCCCAACGGCCCGGGCTGCGTCCGGCGCGCTTCTTCCGCTTCGACTTCAACGCCCCTGAGCGGGATGCCTGGCCGCATGCCGGGATCGCCCAGGGGATGCAAAAGAGGCGCCTAGCCTCCCGCGGCGGAAAGCCGCAGTCGTCGAAGCCCACGCACACGGAAACGCACATCATGCCCATCACCCATCCCAGCTTCGGCCAGCTGGAAGACGACCGCATCATCTTCTTCGACACCACGCTGCGCGATGGCGAGCAATCGCCGGGCTTCTCGATGAACCTCGAGGAGAAGCTGCGCATGGCCGTGGCCCTGGACGAGCTCGGCGTCGATGTCATCGAGGCCGGGTTCGCCATCGCCTCGCCCGGCGATTTTGAGAGCGTGCAGTCCATCGCCCGGAAATTCGCCAAGGAGGGCCCGGTGGTGGCCAGCCTGTCGCGCGCCAATGCGGCCGACATCATGGCCAGCGCCAATGCGGTGAAGCCCGCCGCGCGGCCGCGCATCCACATCGTGCTGGCGACGAGCGAGCTGCATATGCGGGTGAAGCTGCGCATGAGCCATGACGAGGTGCTGTCCCGCATCACCGACAGCGTGACCTTGGCCCGCAATCACGCAGCCGATGTGGAATGGTCGGCCGAGGATGGCAGCCGTTCCGAGGATGATTTCCTGTGCCGCTGCGTGGAGGCGGCGATCCGCGCCGGCGCGACCACCATCAACATCCCCGACACCGTGGGCTATGCCCTGCCGGAGGAAACCGCGCGGCAATTCCGCATGCTGCGCGAGCGGGTGCCCAATGCCGAGACGGTGATCTTCTCGACCCACAACCACAATGATCTGGGCCTGGCGGTGGCCAATACGCTGGCCGCGGTGCAGGCCGGCGTGCGGCAGATCGAATGCACCATCAACGGCATCGGCGAGCGCGCCGGCAATGCGGCGCTGGAGGAGGCGGTGATGGCCCTGCGCACCCGGCAGGACAAGCTGGCGGCGCGGCACAACATCAAGACACCGCGCCTGCTGGGGATGTCGCGCCTGCTGGCGGCGATCACCGGCTTCGACGTGCAGCCCAACAAGGCCATCGTCGGGCGCAACGCCTTCGCGCATGAGTCCGGCATCCACCAGGATGGCGTGCTGAAGGATGCGAACACCTATGAGATCATGACGCCGGAGAGCGTGGGCTGGACGAAATCCTCGCTGGTGCTGGGCAAACATTCCGGCCGGGCGGCCTTCCGCGACCGGCTGGCCAGCATGGGCTACGAGGTCGGTGACAACCAGCTGAACGACGCCTTCAAGCGCTTCAAGGATTTGGCCGACCGCAAGAAGATCGTCTATGATGAGGACATCGCGGCGCTGGTGGATGATGAGATCTCGAACCAGCAGAACCGGCTCAAGCTGACCGCGCTGACGGTGGCGACCGGCATGGGCGCCAAGCCCATGGCCACGCTGGCTTTGGAGGTGGATGGCGTCTCGCGCGACGGCATGGCCACCGGCGATGGCGCGGTGGATGCGACCTTCGCGGCCATTCGCCACGCCTATCCGCATGACGTCACGCTCAAGCTCTATGCCGTGCAGAGCGTGACCGGCGGCACCGATGCGCAGGCGCGGGTGACGGTGCGCATGGAGGAGGCGGGCAAGCTGGTCGATGGCCAGGGGGCGGATACGGATACCATCGTGGCCTCGGCGCGGGCTTATGTGCATGCGCTGAACAAGCTGCTGGTCAAGCGCGAGCGGCGGGAGCCGCCGGCGGCTTGAGGGTCGGGCGGCGACGGCCGTCAGGCCCGCCCCTTATCCCTGCCTGACATCGCATGGCCCGGGCGCCAGTCCGGCCCTTGCATTCCGGTGCCACCCCCGCTACCACGCCGCCACGCTGGCACCCCTGGAGGCCGGCGCAATCGGCATTGCGCCGGTTCAAACCCGAAATAGGAGCGAGTGGCATGGTCCAAACAATCAGGATCGAGGCCGCGGCGCGCGAGCGGGCCGGTAAGGGGGCGGCGCGCGCGACCCGGCGAGAGGGCTTCGTGCCCGGAGTTGTCTATGGTGCCAAGCGGGAGGCGACGCTGATCCAGCTCGACCCGCGCGTCATCATGAAGGAAATGCACAAGGGCGGCTGGCAGTCGCACATCTACGAGGTGGCGGTGGCCGATGGGCCGGTCGAGACCGCGCTGATGCGTGAGATCCAGTTCCACCCCGTCAGCGACCGGCCGGTGCATATCGATTTCCAGCGGCTTGCCCCGGGTGCGCGCATTCGCATCAAGGTGCCGGTGCATTTCGAGAACGAGGCGACCTGCCCAGGGCTCAAGGCCGGTGGCGTGCTGAACGTCGTGCGCCGCGAGCTCGAAGTGCTGGTCGAACCCGACCAGGCGCCCGAGCGCTTCACCATCGACCTGGCAGCGGCCGCCATCGGCGACAGCCTGCGTTGGTCGGCTGTGGCCGACAAGGGCAGCGCCAAGCCCGTGATCAACCGTGACTTCGTGGTGGCGACCATCGCCGCCCCGGTGGTCGAGGAGATCGTGGCGCCCGTGGTTGTCGCCGCCCCGGTCAAGGGCAAGGGCAAGCAGGCGCCCAAGGCCGCGCCCGCCGCCGCCGCGGCACCGGCGAAGAAGAAGTAAGGACCTGCCGTGCTGCTCTGGGTCGGGCTCGGAAATCCCGGCCCGGAGCATGCGCGGCAGCGCCACAATATCGGCTTCATGGCGCTGGACGAAATCGCCCGGCGCCATCGCTTTCCGCCCTGGAAGAAGCAGTTCAAGGGCGAAACCACGGCGGGCGCCATCGGCAATGCCCGGATTCTGCTGCTCAAGCCGTTGACCTATATGAACCTCTCCGGCGATGCGGTGCAGGCGGCGGCGTCGTTCCACAAGATCGCGCCGGCCGCGATTCTTGCCTGGCATGACGAGCTGGACCTGGCACCCGGAAAAATCCGGGTGAAGCATGGCGGCGGCACCGCCGGGCATAATGGGCTGCGCGATATGCAACGCGCGCTGGGCAATGCGGATTTCGGCCGGGTGCGGCTGGGCATTGGCCATCCCGGCGACAAGTCCCGCGTCACCGGCCATGTTCTTGGCAATTTCGCGAAGGATGAGCTCTGGCTCGCCCCCTTGCTTGACAGCCTCGCCGACGCCGCCCCTTTGCTCGCCGAGGGTCGCGAGGCTGATTTCATGACCCGCGTCGCATTGCTCACCCAGGAGGCCTGATGGACCCGCATATGGATCTCGATTTCGGCGGTGGCCCGGGGCTGGAAGACCAGGCCAATGCCGCCGCCGCCCTGGCCAGCGCCCTGGTGCGCGAGGCGCAGGCCATGGCCCAGGCCGCGGCGGGGCTGCGCGCCTGCCTGCCCGGGCCGACCGATGCCGGCCCGCTCAGCGACGTCCGCCGCGCCCGCACGGTCGCCCAGGCCGCCAGTGACGCGGCGCTGCGCGCGGCGCTGCTGCTGGAGGCCGCGGATTGCCTGGGCGCCCCAGACGCCGCCCAGCGCATGGCACGCGCGGCCGAGCGCGCGGGCCTGCCCGCCGCCACGCTGGTGCCGGCCCTTCGGGCCGCCGCCCTGGCGCTGCCCACCGATGATGGCGCGGCGCGCATCGCCGCCTCCATCATGGCGCAGGAACTGGCCAACGCCCTGGCGGGCTGACCCCACCCATGCCAAACGCTTCGGCATAGATCGCAACCGCTCCGCAAGCGCTGGGGCCGCCCGTGAGCGGCCTTCGTGCGAAGCACGAACCAACAGGCAAAAAAATGGGATTCAATTGTGGGATTGTGGGGTTGCCGAATGTCGGCAAGTCCACGCTGTTCAATGCGCTGACGCAGACCGTGGCGGCGCAGGCGGCGAATTATCCCTTCTGCACCATCGAGCCCAATACCGGGCGCGTCGCGGTGCCCGACCCCAGGCTGGACAATCTGGCGGGGGTGGCGAAGAGCCAGAAGATCATCCCCACCAGCCTGGAATTCGTCGACATCGCGGGGCTGGTGCGCGGGGCTTCCAAGGGCGAGGGGCTGGGCAACCAGTTCCTGGCCAATATCCGCGAGACCGATGCCATCGTGCATGTCCTGCGGTGTTTCGAGGATGTGGATGTCACCCATGTCGATGGTTCGGTCGACCCGCTGCGCGATGCCGATACGGTCGAGACCGAGCTGATGCTGGCCGATATGGATTCGCTCGAGAAGCGGCAGCAGGGGCTGATCAAGCGGGCACGCGGTGGCGACAAGGAATCGGCGGCCCAGCTCGCGCTGATCGAGCCGCTGCTGGCGGCGCTGGCCGCGGGCAAGCCCGCGCGCTTCGCCGTGCCCCCGGGCGAGGAGGAAAATGCCCGACGCCTGCAACTCATGACCACCAAGCCGGTGCTCTATGTCTGCAATGTCGAGGAGGCCAGTGCGGCCACCGGCAATGCGTTTTCCGACGTGGTGGTGAGTGCCGCCATCGAGGCCGAGATCAGCCAGATGGCGGGCGAGGATCGCGGCGAGTTCCTCGACAGCCTGGGACTGACCGATTCCGGCCTGGATCGGGTGATCCGCGCGGGTTACGAGCTGCTCGGCCTGATCACCTATTTCACCTGTGGGCCGAAGGAGACGCGGGCCTGGACCATCACGCGCGGCACCGCGGCACCGCAGGCGGCGGGCGTGATCCATGGCGATTTCGAGCGCGGCTTCATTGCCGCCGAGACGATCGCCTATGACGACTACATGGCGCTGGGCGGCGAGCAGGGTGCCAAGGAGGCGGGCAAGCTGCGCATCGAGGGCAAGCCCTATATCGTGCGCGATGGCGATGTGATGAATTTTCGCTTCAACGTCTGATCGCCTCTCCGGGCTGTCACCGCGGGCGGGGATGGCCCCCGGGCTCCAGCGCGCGGAGCCAGACCGCGATGCCCAGGCCCCAGACGAGATGGGTCAGCACGACCAGGGCGATGGTGGCGGGCGGCATGCCGAAGGCGATGGCGGCCCCTCGCGCCGGCGCCAGCACCAGAAACAGAAAACCGATGGGCACAATGGCGCAGAACAGCGGCGCGGATACCCAATCCGGCCCCGGCAACCGCGCCCGCACCAGGCGGTAAACCAACGCGAAGCCCGCTGAGGCCGCGGCGCCGTGCAGAAACTGCGGCAGGCCCAGCCAGCTCGGGCTGATGTCGAAGGCCTCGACGGGATAGAGGCCGTAGCGTGCGAGAAGCGCCACCGAGGCCTGGTGGAAGGTCAGCATGGCGGCCGCACCCGCGAGGGCGGCAAGCAGCAATTCGCGTGGGCGAGGCATGAGGCGCTCCATAAAGCCGGGATGGATACGCCGTGCCCGCGGGTTTGGTAACGCTCCTCTCATCATTGTCCGGCATTGGTTGGGCGATGAGAGGGCATCGATGGTGACTGACATGAGGCTCGGCGGATGGCTGACACGCAGCCTGGGGCGGCAGGTTGCCGCGCTGCTGCTGATGATGGGCACGGTGGCACTCGGCGCCACGCTGGTGGCCGCCATCCTGTTGACGGAGCTGCGCGGCGACATGGCCGACCAGGCGCGCATGGCTGGGATTGCGGAAGCCGCGCAGGCGGTCGATGGCTCGGTCTATGCCGTGGTGATGGACAGCCGCGGCCTCTACATGGCGCGCAACGCGGCGGAGGTGGAGCGTTTCGGCGCCGGCGTGTTGCACCACCTCGCCCGCCTGCGCGAGCGGGCGACGGCCTGGGAGACTGGCCTTGGGCCGGAGGAGCGGGCCGGGTTTGCACCCGTTGCTTCCACGATCGCCGCCTTCGTCGCGTTGCGCACCGACCTGGTCAGGGCCGCGCGCGAGGGCGGCGCCGCCGCGGCCGATCGCATCGGCAACAATGATGCCAACCGGGCCAATCGCCAGAACCTGAATCTGCTGCTGGAACGCCATGTCGCCGCGACCCAGGCCAAGGCCTCGGCGCGAATGGCCGCGGCACAGGCACGCGCGGCATGGCTGACAGGGCTGCTGCTGGGCGCCGTGCTGCTGGCAATCCTGGCCCTGCTCGCCCTGAGCCTTTGGCTGGTGCGGTTGCGGATCAGCCGGCCACTGGTCGCGGCCGCAGCCCGCATCACCGCGATTGCCGATGGCGGTCTCGCGCCGCCGCCCCCGGGCCCGGCGCGCGGCGACGAGATCGGCCAATTGAACGCAGCCGCCGAGCGGCTGCGGCGCAGCCTCTCCGAAGCGAAGGAGCGCCAGGCCGCGCAGGCGGCGGCGGATGCGACCTCGGCGGCGCGGCGGGCCACGCGGGAGGCGGCGATGGGCCGTTTCGAGGGGGAGATCGGCGGCGCGATGGAACAGCTTCAGGCGGCCGCGAATGGGCTGGACGGGCTGGCCCAGGCGCTGCGCCGGGCGGCTGCGACCGGCACCAACGCCGGCGGGCAGATGAATGAGGCGGCGCGCGGGGCCGCTGGCGATGTCGGCACCGTCGCCGCCGCGGCCGAGCAACTGACGGCCTCGATCCAGGAGATCAGCCGCCAGGCGACGCGTGCGGCTGAATCGGCACGCCTCGCGGCGCAGGCCGCCCAGGCCAGCGACGGCACGATGAAGGCCCTGTCCGAGGGCGCCGAGCGCGTGGGCGAGGTGGTGCGGCTGATCGAGACCATCGCATCGCAGACCAACCTCCTGGCGCTAAACGCCACGATCGAGGCCGCTAGGGCGGGCGAGGCCGGCAAGGGCTTCGCCGTGGTCGCTGGCGAGGTGAAGGCGCTGGCGGCGCAAACCGCGCGCGCGACAGAGGAGATCGGCAGCCAGATCGAGGCCATGCGCGGCGCCACGACAGCGGCGGTGCGGGCGATCCAGGGTATCGGGCAATCCATTCAGGACCTCGGCGGCATCAATGCTGGTATCGCCGATGCGGTGGAACAGCAGCGCGAGGCGACGGCGGAGATCGCCCGCGCCGCCTCCGCCGCCGCCCATGGCACCGCCACGGTGACCGGTCGCATTGGCCTGGTGAACGATGCCAGCCGGGCGACCGAGGCCACCGCGGATGACATCCTGAAGGCCGCTGCCGCGCTGCAGCGCCAGGCCGCTGCGGTGGACGCGATGGTGGCCGATGCCCGGCGGGCGATTGCGGCCTGACGCGGGCGCGAGCCGCAAGCCCATCAGTCAAGCGAATATTGGTTCCACATCCGCCACAGGACAGGGATCGGCGCCACAGCCGGCAGGTTGCGTCCACCCGGCCCGGCCAAACAGGCACCGCCCGGCAGAGGGGGGTTTGATCTTTGCGCGCAATGCGGTGAGAAACCCTCGGAACATCTGCCCGGGATCATCATGACCGAAGAACCACCATCGCCAATTGCGGTCGACGCGCTGCCAGACCGCCTGTCGACCGATCCAGCCAGCCCGTTTCACAACCCGGAGTTGTTACAACGCGGTGTCGGCATCCGTTTCAATGGCGTGGAACGTACCAATGTCGAAGAATATTGTGTGTCAGAGGGGTGGGTGCGGGTCAGCCTCGGGCGGAGCGTCGATCGGCACGGGAAGCCGCTGACCCAGAAGCTGAACGGCAAGGTCGAGGCCTATCAGCGCTAGGCCATGGACTGGCCCAGTGCATTGTTTGACAATGATAATGCCCTTCAATCGCAGCGTGCCTGCACTGCCGCCATCGGCGCATGAAGCGTATCCGCCGGGGAAACGCAGCCGGGGCAGCATTGCTTCCTGACCATCCCATCAGGCCCGACGCGCAGCACTGCGCAACGTGTCAAATTTAGGAATGTTCTTGCGTGTTGGCACGGCATGGTGTTCAAGTCGCCCCGGTTAACAGGGCATTTACCCATGCAGCATTTATATGCAATGGCTGAACGCGATCGCGCCGACCTGTCCGTGACGGCCCGAGCCGAAGCCAGCTCATTGCATGGCATTCTGCTTGCGATCATCGCGGCGGCCGTCGCCATGTTCTCGGCGCTGCTGTTATGGCTGGGCGCGCCGATCCTGGAAATGGGAATCGTGCTGGTTCTCGATGTGTTGATTTTGTTGCCGCTGCGCCTGCCTGCACGCCTGCGGCCCAACACCGTGGCGCTCTTTGGCAGTGGAACTTTCATTGCGGATTGCCGTGCTCAGGCAGCGATCGCAGGCCAGCGCGTCGCGATCGCGATGTCGCAGGACACTGACATCGCCCAGGGGCTTCCCGGTTTTCTCGACGCCGCGCGGGTCAGCCGCAGCGCCACGATCCTGATCGCCCTGCCCGCCAATTCCACATCGCTTCTGGCCGGCCTGCCGCGCATGGTGGAGGGCCACTCCGCCATGGTGCTCTGCGCCGTTCCCGCCGCCGAGGCCGATCCCGGCTCCGCCTTTCTCGGACATAGCACCGCCCTGGTCGCGCCGCGCGGCCTGAGCCTGGGCCAGCATCTGGCGAAACGCAGCCTCGATTTGTTCATCGCCGTCCCTGCCATGGCGCTGCTGTCGCCGCTGCTGCTGGCCATTGCCATCGCCATCCGCATCGACAGCCCCGGGCGCGCGCTGTTCCGCCAGACCCGTATCGGCCGCAATGGCCGCCCCTTCACCATGTTCAAGTTCCGCTCGATGGTGGATGGTCAGGAGGGGGATGGCGCGGCCACCTTGCGGCATGACCCGCGCGTGACCCGGCTGGGCCGCTGGCTGCGCTCCACCAGCCTCGATGAACTGCCACAGCTCATCAACGTCACCATGGGCTCGATGTCGATCGTCGGGCCGCGGCCCCATATCGCCACGCATCGGGTGGAGAACGGCGTTTTCGCCGAGATCGTGCCGGAATATGCCGTTCGCCATCGCGTCACCCCCGGCATCACCGGCCTCGCCCAGATCAGCGGCATGCGCGGCGGCATCGAGACCCTGGAGCGGGCGCAGCGCAATGTCGCGCTCGACCTGGCCTATATCCGCCACTGGAGCCTTTGGCTGGACATCAAGATCGTGCTCCGGACCCTCGGTGGAGGCATGGTGGGGCGGGATGTCTTCTGACATCGCCCCCAGCGCAGCCTTCGGCAGCCGGGGCCTTGGCGACGCGGCGCCTGTCCCAATCGCGCAATGGCCGGCCGTGATGCGCCTTGCGCGGGCGCGCATCCGCCACAGCGGCGGGGACGAGCCGGGGGAGATAGGCGTTGCATTCGCGGCTGGCCGCCGGGTGTCGGGCGCGGAATTCTGGCCCCGCTCCTCGCGGCGATGGGCAAACCGCGGGGATGCCCGCATGGCCATCTCGGCCGGTCGCCATCACATTGCTATACAACCCAGCCTATATTTCAGTAACCTGTCGGCGTGTCGCCACCCTGCCTGCCGAAGCATGAAGGCCATTGGCGGCGTCGACACGCCGTCCGCCACCAAGCCGCAACCTCAGGCCACGCCATGAACGCCGCTTTCGACCAGCCGTCGGGCGATCCGAAATCCACTGGAATGCTGGCGCAGGACAGCAGCATCAGCAAGCGGATGAGCATGGGTCCGCCGGCGGGCAACGAGCCGCCGCAGCTCTCGGGCGCACCGCCGCTTCGGCCGCGCGATTTCCTGGTGACCGCATCGCTTCGGCCATGGCTGCTGCTGCTGGCTTTCCTGCTGCCGGCCAGCGCGGGCATCGCCGCCCTGATCCTCGCGCCAGACCGCTACGCGGCCGAAACCCTGTTGCTGGTGCGCGCGGGGCGGGATTCCGCCGGCGTGACCGATACCACGGGCGCCGCGCCAACCCTGTCGCAGCTCGATCTGGCGAAGGTCGTGCGCTCAGAGCTTGACCTCCTGCGCAGCGTCGATGTGGTGCGCGAGGTGATCCAGACCATCGGCGCCGGCACGCTCTATCCCTGGATCAACGAGCCGCGCCTTCTGGGTCTTCTGCCGCCGGTCGACCCCGACCGCCGCGAGGACCGCGTTATCGAGGCCTTCCGCTGGGACCTCTACGCCGAGGTGACGGAGAATTCCAACGTCCTGCGGGTGATCTATTCCAACCGGCGCCCCGCGGTCGCGATCAGCGCGGTGCTGACGCTGCTCTCAGCCTATCGGGAGCGGCGGGAGCGGTTGCTGGCCAATGGCAACTCCACCTTCCTGGCCGAGGAGGTGCGCCGCGCCTCGGACAGCCTGCGCCAGCTCGATGATGAGCTGCGCGGGTTGCTGGCGGGGCTGGGGGTCAGCGACGCGGCACAGGAGGCCCAGCTCACCGCCGCCCGGCTCGACGCGCTGCGCAAGCGCGAGGGCGAGCTGATCGAGGGCCGCACCACCACCGCCACCCAGCTGCGCGCCGCGCGCGAACTCATCGCGATCACCCCCGACACCATCCTCGCCTCGCGCGAGACCTCGAACCAGACCACCAATGACGAGAGCAGCAACGAGCTGCTGCGGCTGCAGCTCCAACGCACCCATCTCGTGGCGCAATACGCGCCCGACCATCCCCTGGTGCGCGAGGTGAACCGCAAGATCGTCACCGCCCGCGCCGCCGTGGCCGATGGCCGCCGACCGCGCTTCGCCACCAACCGGGAGGTGCGCAACCCCACGGTGGAGTGGCTGAATTCGCGCATCGCGGCGCTGAGCATCGAGCAGGGCTCGCTGGAACGGCAGATCGCCGAGGTGGCAACCCAGGTCACCCAACTCGAGAATCGGCTGGGCGAATTGCGCGACGCCGATGTTCGCCTGCGCGACCTCGGCCGCCAGCGCGACGTGCTGGAGGCCACTTACCGGCAGTTCACCGCGCGCGAGGCCACGACGCGCATCGAGGAGGAGGCCAGCCGCAACCGCAGCCCCACCATCCAGACCGTGCAGCAGCCCTCGGTGCCCTATACGCCGCGCAACCTCGGCCCGTCGCTGGCGGTCTTCGGCGTGCTGGCCGGGCTGCTCCTGGCCGCGCTCACATTGGCGGTGGCGACCCTGTTGCGGCGCACTGCGGCCAATGCCGAGGAAGCCCGCCGCGGCACCGGCCTGCCGCTGTTGGCGCGGCTGCCGACGCTCAAGCCCGATGCCGATCCGCTGGCCAGCCCGGCACCCGGCGTGCGCGACCTCGTCGCCATGCTGCTCGACAGCGCCATTCTGGGCGACCGGCTGAACGTCATCCAGCTGGTGGCGCCGGCTGGCACCGGCGCCTCGCATGCACCGCTCGGCCTCGCCATGGCGGTCGCCTTCGCCCGCGACCGCGAGCAGCGGACCCTGATGATCGATCTTTCCGCCGGCGGGCGGAAGCATCTGACCCGGCTGGGCGCCGAACAGGTCCCCTCCACCACGCCGGGCGAAGGTCTGCTGGCCTTCAACACCGTCATCCCACACCTCTGGATCGCCTATGACACGACCGGCACGGACATCGCCGATGCCGGCCGTGGCCTGCACCAGACCCTGGCAACGCTCGAGCGGCTGCGCCGGGTGCTGGATGTGGTGGTGATCGTGGCGCCAGAGGGTGACCTCGAAAGCTATGGCCCGCGGCGCCTGGCGGGCCTGGTGGATGCCAATATCCTGACCTTGCAGGCAGAGCGCTCGCCGCTCGACGCCGCGCGCAACCTGCGCGACCGGCTGATCGGCGCCGGTGGCCGCCTGCCCGGTTTCATCCTGATGGGCGAGCGTGGCCGGCTGCCGGGCTTCCTGCGCCGCCGGTTGGAGAATGCGTCATGAGAGCCCTGCTCCTTCTGGTCCTGCTGCTGGCCCTGCCCGCCTGCACGCCGGGCACCTCCAACACCTCCACCACCAGCGGGCTGGTGCTGGAGGAAAGCAACGCGGATCGCTTCGCGGCCTGGACCAATGATCTGCCGCGCTACCGCATCGGCCCCGGGGACAAGCTGCGCGTGCAGTTCCTGCTGACGCCTGATATGAGCGAGCAGGTCACCGTCTCGCCCGATGGCAGCTTCTCGCTGCGTGTCGCCGGCAGGATCGAGGCCGACAACGCCACCACCGACGAGATCGAGGCCCGCATCGCCCGGGCCTCGCGCCGGGTGCTGAACAACCCCATCGTCACCGTGGGCGTCGAGGAAACGCCGGCCTCGGTGGTCTATGTCGGCGGCCAGGTGAACCGCGCCGGCGCCTATCCTCTCGCCGGCCGGCGGGGCCTGATGGAACATGTGCTGCTCGCCGGCGGGCTGCAGGACACGGCGCGGATGGACCAGGTGGCGCTGATCCGCCGCAGCCCGCAGGGCGGGCCCATGCTGCGCACCGTGAACCTGCAAAGCTTCGTCAACACCGGCGGTGGCAATGATGTCTCGCTGCAGCCCGGCGACATCATCTTCGTGCCGCGCAGCCGCATCGCCGAGCTGAATCTGTGGATCGAGCAATTCGTCAACCGCACGCTGCAGATCAACCGCAGCTTCAACTACACCATCGTGCGCAACGTGACCCCCGGTGCCGGGTTCTTCTGAACCGGGCCGCGGGCAGCGGCAGGATTTTCTGGGCCTCGTCGGCTTCGATGATCTGGATGTGCAGGAGGCGGCCGCCTGGATTGCCGATCGGCCGGCCGAGGCGCCCTTCGCCTTCGCGGTGACGCACAATGCGCAAAGCCTGGTCCTGGTCGCCAAGGGCCATGCCTTGGCCGAGGCCTGCGCAGAGGCCACCCTGATGCTCAATGACAGCCAGGTGGTGCGGGGCCTGGCGCGGGTCTTTTTCGGCCTGCGTCTCAAGCTCTGCGCCGGCAGCGACCTGACCCTGGAATTGCTGCGCCATGTCCTGCGGCCCGAGGATCCGGTCACCGTGATCGGCGGTCCGCCCGATGTTGCGACGCTGCTGGCCGAACAATACGGGCTGCGCCGCGTGGTGCAGCACGACCCGCCCATGGGCTATGCCGGCATGCCCGACGAATTCGCCCGCGCCGTCCGCTTCGTGCTGGACAATCCTGGCCGCGTCACCTTTGTCTGCACCGGAGTGCCGCGCTCCGAGGCATTGCTGCTGGCTGTCCATCGCGCCGGTGGCGGCCGGGGCTTCGCCTTGGCCGTTGGCTCCTCGCTGCATTTCGCCACCGGGCTGGTGACACGGGCGCCGAAGCTGATGCGCAGGCTCGGCCTGGAATGGCTGTGGCGTTTGGCGTTGAACCCGCGCCAGCACGCCAGGCGGGTCTTCGTCGACTCCCTGCCGTTGCTGGGCCTGGTGCTGCGCGCCCGCTGGCGCGGGGCAGCGCCGCGTGGCTGAGGCCCCGCGGGCGTCGCTTGGGCTGGCCTTCACCGCGGGGGTGCCGCAGGCCCTGCGCGTTCGGCCGGCCGAGGGCAGCCTTTGGCGGATGCTGGTGCTGATGGCCACGCTGCCGCTGTTCTTCCAGTCCTTCCATTACATGATCGACCTGCCGCCGGCCTATGCGCTGTCCAAGGCCTGGCCGCTGCTGACCATGCCGTTCGCCGCCCTCGCCCTGCTGGCCTGCCGGCCATCGCATACCGTGCTCTACCTCGCACTGGCTGCCTATATGCTGGTGCTCACGCCGCTGCAGTCGGCGCTGCATCTCGGCAGCAGCCTGGTCGAGGCCGCCGCCGCCGCGCTGCGCCCGCTGCCGATCATCTATGGCCTGTCCTTCGCCGGCCTGCTGTGGCTGCTGCGGCCGGGCCTGCGTGACGTTCGCCTGGCTTTTCTGCTGCTGGGTTTCCTGACCTTTGCCGCCTTCTGGGCGCTGTGGCTCACCATGCCGCTCAGCGCCTATCGCACCGATCCCGGGGAAAGCCAGGTCTTCTTCAGTGACCCCGAACGCGGCCTGCGGATCGTGCTGATGACGGGCTTCGCGGTGGTGGCCATCTTCTGGATGGCGCGGCGCGCGCTGCGGACTCGCAGCCTGCTGGCGGCGGCTGGCGTGCTGCTGGGCCTGCTGACCCTGCTGACCATCTACAAGCAGCGGCTGGTCATCGCCAGCGTGGTGGCGGTGCTAGGGCTTCTGGTGCTGCGCAGCCTGCCGGCGCGACTGCGGCTGCTGGGCTTCCTGGCGGGCGCGTCCGCCGCACTGGCCGCGCTCGTCGCCTGGTCGCTGGTGGTGGCCCCCCGGGCCGCCACCTCTCTTCTCGGCGGTTCGCTCTCGGTGCGGCTGCGCACCTCTCAGCTCGCCTGGGACTACATCAGTGAATATCCCTCGCGCTGGCTCCTCGGCGTGGGCTCCACCACAGCGCAAAGTGACATAACCCTTGCCGAGCTGCTGGGCTTTCGCAACTTCTACCTCACCGATATCGGCTGGCTCGGCGTGGTGATGGAATTCGGCATGCTCGGCGGGTTGCTGATCCTGGCCGCGCTGATCTGGATGATCATCGCGGCGCAGCGCCTCGCCAGCCAAACGGATGATGCCTTCACCGGCGCGCTGGCCGACTGGTCGCTGGTGGTGCTGCTGGTGACGACGATCTATTCGCCGGTCTATGCCCCGGGCGAGATCGCCTCGCTCAGCGCGCTGATCTGGTATCTCACCTGGCAGCGCGGCCGGACGCAGCCCGGGCTCACGCCCGAGGCGCCTCTTGGGCGATCAGCCCGGCCAGCCGGAGCGCCATTGCCACTGCGGTGAGGGTGGGATTGGCGGCGCCCGAGGTCGGGAAGACCGAGCTGCCGGCCACGAAGAGATTGGCCGCGCCGAAGACCCGCCCGTCGCCAGACACCACCCCCTGCCCCGGGCCTGCCGCCATGCGCGTGGTGCCGATCTGGTGATGCCCGTCATAGCATTGATCCAGGATATGCGCCTCGCGCTCGGCCTCGGGCACCAGCCAGCGCATCCGCCCCAGACCCTGCGCCTCCAGCCAGGCGGCGAAGGCGTCATGGGCGCGGATCAACGGCGCGGCATCAGCCGCGCCATAGCGCAGGTCAAGCCGCACCCGGGGCAGCCCCAGGGCATCCCGCTCGCCCGTCAGGGTGATGCGCGAGAGCGGGTTGGGCAAATGCTCGGCATGGAAGCGCACGGCATATCGACGCGCGCCATTGCGCTGGAAGAAGCCCGGCATGCGCGGCCGCGCGACATAGCGATGGTAGAGGAAACCGGGCAGGAACGCCGCGGTGCGCGGCAGGTCCCGCAGCACGTTCAGCAGATGCGCCGCGCGCTGCCCGCCCTCGCCGACATAATTGCGACGCACCGACTCCACCATGATCCGCCGCCCCAGCGGCGGCATCGACAAGACGAGATAGGCGAAGGAGAGGATGCCATTGCGATGCGAAGGCTCGCGCATCAGCGGATAGTCCGGCGTCAGCGACACATTGGACAGCCCGAGCCTGCGCTGCAGCGCAGCCGTGGGGGTGAAGCGGCGCCGCACATAGGTGCTGTCATCGCGGAAGAAGTCGATCCCTGGGTCGAGCCATGGCGCGGTGATCTCCATCTCGGCCGAGACACCATAGAGATGGCCCATATAGTAGCGCCCGAGCGGCCCATCGGCCCCGCCGAAGCGCCCGGGCGCTTCCATCTCGCCGGCCAGCAGCAGGCGGGTGTTCTCCACGCCGCCGGCGGCCAGCACGACGCAGCGCGCGGTGATCGAGGCCTCCCCGCCATCGCTGCCCTTGATGCTTATCCGCGTCACGCGGCCATCGGCGGCGTGCTCGAAGCCGGTGACGGTGGCACCCAGGCGGAGCTCGATGCCAGGCGCGCTTGCCAGCGCCGGACCATGGGAGATGGAAAAGCGCGGCGTCTGGCTCCAGCGTTCCAGCCGGTCGAAGGCGAAGCCATCCCCGGCCGCGGGCATCCCAGGCCATGGCTGCGAGAAGAGCGGACGGCCCAGGCCGATGATGTCACAGGCCTCGGCCAGGTAAGGCGCCACATCCTCGGCCGAAATCGGCCAGCCGCTGTGCGGAATCGCCGGCCGGACCTCGAAATCGAGCGGATCCATCGTCACGCAGCGTCCGCCCCAGAGATGCGACGTGCCGCCCAGCCGGCGGGCGACGGCGATGGACATGGGCACGTGCTTCGCGGTTGCGGGGATTTCGCCGCGGGCCAGCTCCTGGGCCTGGGGGCTTGGCAACCTGCCCCCCGATTCCAGCAACACGACATACCGCCCAAGCCTTTGCAGCGCCAGGGCCAGGCTGATGCCCACCGGCCCCGCGCCGATGACCACGATATCGCAGGGCGCATCGCCCAGCCCGGCAAGCCCTGTCACGATCATGCCCGGATCCTCATGTGGCGACCCCTTGTGCGGGTGTCCTGAGTTCGGGCAGCACCCGGCGCACGGCGAGGGCAAAGCTGATCCGCCCGAACACCAGCCCGAAGGCACTGAGCACCGCGGCCCCCATCAATCCGAACAGCGGCACCAGCACCACGCCCAACCCCAGGCAGGCCGCGAATTGCCAGAGGTTCAGCCGCCGCAGCAAGGCGCCATGGCCGGTCATGGTGAGCATCATGTCCTGCGTCGGCAGCGCCACATTCACCAGCTGGGCCAGGGCCAGGACCAGCAGGGCCGGCGCCGCCACGGCGAAGCCCTCACCCATCAGCCCGAGCAGGGTGGCGGGGACGACGAGCATGATCACGACCACCGGCGCGCAGGCCAGCAGGCCCAGCATGCGGGCCTGCCGCTCGACACGCCGCAGCGCCGCGAATTCGCCACGGCTGTGGTGGCGGGCGAAAGCCCCGGCCGAGACCTGCGCGATGCTGACCAACATGGTGTTGACCAGCATGGTCAGGCGATGGGCGATGCTGAAGCGGCTGACATCGGCGGCGCTGGCAAAGGCGCCCAGCAGCAGGACCGGCAGCGACAGCAGCCCGACCTGCACCAGGTCGATCACCAGCAAGGGCCGCGCGGTGGCCCAGAGGCCATCGCGAGGAGCCACTGTGGTTGCAGGGGGCTGGGCCGGGCGTCCCCGCCAGGACTGCCGCAGCATGGCCGCCGCCCAGGCGCAGCACAGCGCGTAGGACAGGGCCTGCAACAGCAGCAGCTGGTCCAGCCGGTCGACGCCCATCACGAGCGCCAGCAGCGGCAGGGCCGGCGGCAATGCGTTGCTGGCGAGCTGCGCGGCCACGCCGCGATTGAGGCCGATCAGCGCACCCGCCATGGTGAAGACGAGGCATTGCGGCAGCAGCATGAGCGCGGCCAGGCCGAGCGGCCAGGCCAGCGCCTCCATCCCGAAGAGCAGCCGCGCCACGGTGCCGGCCAGCATCGCCGTGGCGGCGGTTGCGAGCATTCCGCCGACCGCCGTCCAGACCAGGCTGTCGCGCAGCGCCCTGCCCGCTTCGTCGGCCTGCCCCATGGCCAGGCCCGCCGCGACCTGCCGCGACACCGCGCGATCGAGCCCCATGCGGGCCGCCACCGCGAGCAAATTGACCCATGTCAGGCAGAGGAAGAACAGCCCCGCGCCATCGGTGCCAAGCCTGAGCGCCACCATGAGGTAGAGGCCGAACTTGCACAGCGTCTCGAAGCCACGGGTGCCCAGGGCGCCGGCATAGCCCCAGAGGCCGCGCTGGCGCAGCTGCTCGTTCAGGCGGCGAAGGCGGCTTGGCATCAGGCTCCCGGGAGAATCGCGCGGTGCTGCTTAGCATGGCCCCGCGCGATGCGGGATTGCTGCCGGCGACGCCTGGAGAATGATGCGTTGAGGCGGAATCGCCGAAAACGCTGAATCATCTCTCAGCAACGGCCAGACCATGCGCAGTGAACGCATGTGAACGCAGCATGGTCTAATCCGCGCGGTCCAGCGAGTGCCGCTGGATCAGCGCCCGCAACGCCGCCACCTCGGCGCGCAGCGCGGCCACCTCCTCGCCCAGCGGGTCGGCGCCGGCGCGTTCCGGCATGCCATAGCCCACGGTCGCAACCTCGTCGCAACCCTTGGGGCTGCGGGCGGGGATGCCCACCACCGTGTGGCCGTCGCAGACATCATCCACCACGACCGAATTGGCGCCCACCCGGGCGCCGCGCCCGATGGTGATGGGACCGAGCACCTGCGCGCCGGCGCCGATGATGGCGCCATCGAGCAGGTCGGGATGGCGCTTGCCTGGCTTGAGCGACAGCCCGCCCAGGGTCACGCATTGATAGATCGTGACGTCATCGCCGATGGTGGCGGTGCCGCCGACCACCACGCCCATGCCGTGATCGATGAACAGGCGCCGGCCGATCCTGGCACCGGGGTGAATCTCGATCCCGGTCAGGAAACGGCTGCATTGCGACACGAACCGCCCCAGCGCCGGCCACCCCGCACCATGCAGCGCATGCGCCACGCGATGAAACAGCACCGCCCAAATTCCGGGATAGCAGGTCAGGACCTCGGCCCAGGTCGGGCGGGCGGGGTCACGTGCACGGATGGTTCGGCCGATTTCGAAAAGTTCCATCAGTCGAGCCCCGCGAAAAGTGCCGTGGACATGTAGCGTTCGGCGAAACTGGGCGCCACGCAGACGATCCGCTTGCCGGAGTTTGCCGGTTGGGCGGCCAGGCGCAGCGCCACGCTGAGCGCCGCACCCGAGGAAATGCCCAAGGCCAGCCCCTCCATCCGCGCCGCGCGGCGCGCGGTGGCGATGGCGTCGCGCTCATTGGCCATCTCGATACCGTCGAGCAGCGCCACATCCAGCACCGCCGGACGGAAGCCGGGGCCGATGCCCTGGATGCCATGCGGGCCGGGATCATCGCCATGCAGGATTGCTGACTCGGCGGGCTCGATGCCGATCACCCTGAGGCCGGGGGCGCGCGGCTTCAGGGCGCGGGCGATGCCGGTCATGGTGCCCCCGGTGCCCAGGCCGCCGATGATGATATCCACATGGCCATCGGTATCGGCCCAGATCTCCTCGGCCGTCGTGCGGGCGTGGATATCGGGGTTGGCGGGATTGTCGAATTGGCGCGGCAACCAGCTGTGCGGCGTGGCGGCCGCGATCTCCTGCGATCTGGCGATGGCGCCGGCCATGCCACGGTTGCTGGGGGTCAGCACCAGCTCGGCACCCAGCAGGCGCATCATCCGGCGGCGCTCGATGGAGGCGCCCTCCGGCATCGTCACGATCAGCCGGTAGCCCAGCGCGGCGGCGACGAAGGCGAGCCCGATGCCGGTATTGCCCGAGGTGGGTTCCACCAGCACGGAGACGCCGGGGCTGATCAGCCCCTCCGCCTCGGCCGCCCGCACCATGGCCAGCGCGATACGGTCCTTCACCGAACCCATGGGATTGAAGAATTCGAGCTTGAGGCAAAGGTCGGCGACGAGCCTGTCCTCGGCCGCGATGCGCGGCAGGCGCACCAGCGGTGTCGCGCCGATGGTGTCCAGCACCGAGGCATGGATCCGGCCGCGGAAGTTCCCGGCCGGGTTGGCGATCATTGCATCCATGGCGGTGTGGGCAGGCCTTTCCCCCGCAGGAATTCGGGGTTGAAGAGCTTCGACTGGTAACGCGCCCCACCATCGCAAAGGATGGTCACCACCGTATGGCCCGGCCCCAGGCGCCGCGCCACGGCAATGGCGGCGGCGACATTGAGCCCGGCGCTGCCGCCCACCGAAATGCCCTCATGGATGGTCAGGTCGAAGACCTGTTCGAGGGCGAGTTCGTCGGTGATCTGCACCGCATCATCGATCGGCGCGCCGTCGAGATTGCCGGGCACGCGGGACTGTCCGATGCCCTCGGTGATCGAACTGCCAGTGAGTTCCAGCGTGCCGTGGGTTTTCCAGTTGTAGAGCGCGCTGCCCATCGGATCGGCCAGGGTGATGCGGATGGCCGGGTTGTGCGCCTTCAGCGCCATGGCGACCCCGGCTAGCGTGCCGCCGGTGCCGCAGGCGCAGGTGAAGGCATCGATCCGGCCGCCGGTCTGGGTCCAGATCTCGGCGCCGGTGGTGGCGCGATGGCCCTCGCGATTGGCGGTATTGTCGAATTGATTGGCCCAGACCGCGCCGGTCTCCTCGGCCAGGCGGCGCGAGACATGGACGTAGTTGCCGGGGTCCTTGAAGGGTTTCGCGGGGACCAGCCGCAGATCGGCGCCGATCATCCGGAGAAAATCGATCTTTTCCTGCGACTGGGTCTCGGGCATCACGATCACGGCGCGAAAGCCCAGCGCATTGGCCACGAGCGTGATGCCGATGCCGGTATTGCCGGCCGTGCCCTCGACGATAGTGCCGCCGGGCTTGAGGCTGCCATCGGCCATCGCTGCCTGGATGATGGCCAGGCCCGCACGGTCCTTGACCGAGCCGCCGGGGTTCATGAACTCCGCCTTGCCCAGAATCTCGCAGCCCGTGGCGGCGCTGGCGCGGGCCAGGCGAATCAAGGGCGTATTGCCGATGGAGCCGAGCAGGCCCTGCGAAATGGCGGCGTTCGTCATCAGGCTTTTCCAGTATCACGAATCAATGACGTGCATTATGGGATGTCGCGGCGCCGTTTCACAGGGAGGTCTGACGTCATGCTGCTCCAAGCCAGACCGGCCCTGGCCATCACCGTGGTACTGGACATCGCCCTGCATGCCGGGCGCGGCACGGTGAGCGCCGCCGACATCGCCGAGCGCCTGGGCCTGGCCCGGCGCGGGCTCGAGCCCATCCTGCAGCCGCTCTCCAGGCGCGGCGTGCTCACCAGCACCCGCGGACCGACCGGCGGCTACAAGCTGGCCAGGCCGCGGCGCGGGATCACGCTGGGTGAGATCGTGCGGGCCGTCACCAGCGAGGCCTGCCCGCCCGCCGAGGGCGAGAGCAACCCGCTCTTCACCCTGGTGGTGCAGCCCTTCTGGGCGGAGATCGATGAGACGACATTGGCGCATCTCGACGGCGTGAGCCTCGATGTGCTGGCGCGGCGGGCGGCCGGCGCGGGTCTGGCCAGCGCGCCGGGCGATGTGATCAGCTTTGTGATCTGAGGGCGGGGCGCTATTTTTCCACGGTGACGTAGCGGAGATAGGGCTTCTGCGCCTCCCAGCCCTGCGGGAAGCGGGTCTTGGCGTCCTCGTCGGAGAGGCTGGGCAGGATGATGGCGCGCTCGCCGGGCTGCCAGTTCACCGGGGTTGCGACCTTCTGGCGATCGGTGAGCTGCAGGCTGTCGATCACCCGCAGGATCTCCAGGAAATTGCGGCCGGTGCTCGGCGGATAGGTCAGCGAGAGGCGCAGCTTCTTGTTCGGATCGATGACATAGACGGTGCGCACCGTGACCGAGGGATCGGCCAAGGGATGGATCATGCCATAGAGTTCCGAGACTTTTCGGTCGGTATCCGCGATCATCGGGAAATTCACAGCCTGCCCCTGTGTTTCCTCGATATCCGCCTCCCAGCCGCTGTGGCGCTCCAGCGTATCGACGGAAAGGCCGATCACCTTCACGCCCCGCCGGTCGAATTCGGGCTTCAGGCGGGCGGCCTCGCCCAGTTCGGTGGTGCAGACGGGGGTGTAGTCCTTGGGGTGGCTGAACAGCACACCCCATGAATCGCCCAGCCAGGCATGGAAATGGATGGGCCCGATGGTGGTCTGGGCCTCGAAATCGGGGACGATCTGTCCGAGTTGGAGCGACATGCGCGGAATCTCCTGATGAATGGGGCTTCTGAAGGCCTCGGCTTGGAGCGTGCCAAAGTAATTTCACGTTGACAAGATGGGTAATTGCCTTATCTACAAATCATGAAACGGCGCGCCCTTCTCCACTCCCTCCCCATGGCCCTGGCTTTGCCCGGCCTGGTTCATGCCCAGCCCGGTCCTGGCGATCGGGTCGTGCGGCTGATCGTACCCGTCGCGCCCGGCGGAAGCCAGGATATCGTGGCCCGCCTGCTGGCCCGGCACATGGCGGCGCCGCTGGGCCAGAGCATCGTGGTCGAGAACCATCCCGGCGCGGGCAGCAATATCGGCTACGAGATCGTTGCCCGCGCACGGCCCGATGGCACGGTGCTCGCGGCGGGATCGGACAGCCTGTCGATCAACAAGGCGCTCTTCCCGCGGCTGAGTTTTGACCCCGTGGGCGATTTCGCACCGGTCGCCCAGGCCACGCAGGTGCCGCAGATCCTGGTGGTGCGGGCCGATAGTCCAGCCCATGATCTCGCAGGCTTCCTCGCGCAGGCGCGGCGAACGCCGCTGGCCGTGGGGACGCCCGGCAATGGCAGCCTGTCGCACCTCCTGCAGCAGGTCGTGCAGGACGCGGCCGAGGTGGAGTGGACCCATGTCCCCTATCGTGGCGGCGCGCTGGCGATCAACGACCTGATGGGCGGCGCGCTGCAGGGCGTGATGATCAATATCGGCGCGATCACCGAACATGTCCGCGCCGGCCGGTTGCGCGGCATCGTCGTCTCCTCCCCCCGGCGCACCGCGGCGCTGCCGGAGGTCAAGACCTTCCAGGAAGCGGGTATGACGCATGCCGAGGCGGTGGGCTGGCACGGGCTGGTCGCGCCGCGCGGCACGCCGCCCGAGACGGTCGAGAAGCTGCACGCCGCCCTGGTGCGGGCCCTGGCGGTGCCGGAATTGCAGCAACGCCTGGCGGCGCTGGGGATCGAGCCGACCGATGCACCGCCCGCGGCGCTGGGCGCGCGTATGCAGGCCGATGCGCGGCGCTGGGGTGCCCTGGTGCGCCGGGCCGGCCTGCTGCCGGATTGAGGCGATGGCAGGCTTGTTTTAGCAGCCCGGCTTCATGGCGGCGGGGCCGCGCCCCATATCCAGCCCATGAGTCGCCGCATCCTGCTTCGGGCCATCGCCGCGGCTGGCGCCCTGCCGGGCCTGGCCCGGCCAGAGGGCGGGTTTCCCCAAAGGCCGCTTCGCCTTGTGGTGCCCGTCGCCGCCGGCGGCAGCCAGGACAATGTCGCCCGCCTGCTGGCGCGCCACATGGGTCCGATCCTCGGGCAACCCATCATCGTCGACAATCGGCCGGGTGCGGCGGGCAATATCGGCTATGAGAGCGTCGCCCGGGCGCGGCCCGATGGGCTGACGCTGGCCGCGGGCTCGGACAATCTCTCGATCAACCGCGTGCTCTTTCCCTTGCTGGGTTTTGACCCGGTGGCCGATTTCGCTCCTATCGCCGAGGCCACGACGGTGCCGCAGATCCTGGTCGTGCGCGCGGAGAGCGCGTTTCGCAATCTGGCGGATTTCCTCGACGGCGCGGCCCGCAGGCCGCTGGCGGTGGGGACCGGCGGCAATGGCAGCCTGGCGCATCTGCTGCAGCAATTGCTACAGGACATCGCGGGACGCCACTGGACCCATGCGCCCTATCGGGGCGGGGCGCTGGCGGTCAATGACCTGCTCGCCGGCACTTTGGACGCGATGATGGGCAATATCGGCGCGGTGGCGGAGCAGCTGCGCGCGGGGGCTCTGCGGGGCCTGGCCGTCTCCTCGCCGCGCAGGCTGCGCGGCCTGCCGATGGTCCCGAGCTTCGCAGAGGCCGGCCTGCCCGCGGCCAGCATCGAGGGTTGGCATGGTCTGGTGGCGCCCCGCGGCACCCCCGATGGGATCATCGCGCTGCTGCATCGCGCCGTGATGCAGGTGATTGCCATGCCGGACATGCTGCGTGGGCTGGACGGGATGGGCATCACACCGAAGGCGGGAACGCCGGCCGCACTCGGCGCGCGCATGGAAGCCGATGCGCGGCGTTGGCAGGAGGTGGTGCGGCGCGGCGGGCTGCGGGCGGATTAAGCCGCGCTGAATCCAACGTCAGGAGGCTGGCCTGTTACCAGAGATACGCCACGCCCATGCCACCCACGAACTGATCGCGCGAGCCGCGCCGCACGATCGGGCTGCGCGCCGCGGCATCGTCAAGCCGGGTGTAGAGCATCGAGGCGCCCAGCGCCCAGTTCTCGCCAAAGCGCCAGACGAGGGCGGGCCAGGCCGAGAATTGCGCGAAGCCCCCCGCGCCGGGGTCGAACCCCGGCAGGCCGCTGCGCTGGGACTGCGCCTGGCTGATGCCGAAATAGTACCGGTTCTGCGAGGCCGGCGAGAACCGCGCGCTGGCGCCCACGCCCACGAAGACCGTGGGCGAGAGCGGCACCCAGAGATTGGCGAAGGGCAGCGCCGAGACACCGCCATAGGCGCCCGTCATGTCGCTGACCACCGAGACGCCGGCGCGGATCCGGAAGGGAATGGCGCCGGTGCCGATATAGGTGCCGCCGACGGTGATGCCGCCCTCCAGCACGCCGTTCAGGCTGCCCAGCGCGCGCACCGCAGGGTCATCGGCGCCGGAGCGGCCGAAGCGGTAGTTCAGGATGGGGCCGAGCTGGAAATGCGGGCTGTTCAGAAGATTGACCTCGACCCGGGGGCCGATCACCGAGACGTAGCGCTGGCCATCGAACTGCCAGCGCACCGCTGGCGCCGCGCCGAAGGTGTAGCGGCGGGAGCCGAGATATTCCGGCGCCACGCCGGCACCGGCGCCGACGTAATTGGGCAGGATGCCATCCATCGGGTCCTCGGCATGGGCGGGCATGGCCAGGCTGAGCCCCGCGGCGAGAGCGAGCACAAGACAGCGAGACATCAATCCAAACATGAAAAACCTCGGCACCGGACCAGCGGTCGATAACGCGGGCGCGGCGGGGGGGACAGCCCCGCACGCCGTGCCGACCGTCCCAGAATTGCGTGGATGATGTGCTGGCCGGCCCGCAAACGCGCGGCGTTACCCCGCGAAATCGATCCCATCGGCGATCCATGGCGCGGTCTTGGCGACGAATTCCGGGCTCTGGCTGAACAGCATCACCACATCCGCCCGCGCCATTCCGGCGGCGAGGTTTTTCCCCCAATAGGCATAGCCCTCGGCATCGGGCGCGCGTTCCAGCACGTTCTGATAGAGCGTGGTGAGGAAGCCCGCATCGTCCTGCACGCCATAGCGCGCCTGGGATTCGGGGCTGGACAGGAAGAGCGGCACCAGCTCGCGCAGCGAAAATCCGGCCTCGACATTGCCGCGCCAATAGGCGAGCCCGGCCTCTTCGGGATGGCGACCCAGCGTGGCCTGATAGACCCGGGCCACGGCCGAGGCATCGGTGTCGGGCAGCCAGACGCCATTGGGCAGCAGCGTCTGGGCGCGGGCGATGAATTCGGCGGAATTGGCGAAACCCTCGAGGATCGTGCCACGGGTGCCCAGGCCCTGGTCGAGAATATTGGTCCAGAAGGTGAAACCCTGGGAATCCGGCGCCCGGCCCAGGGTGTTCTGGTACATCAGGTTCACAAAGCCGGCATTGTCGACGGCGGGGTAGCGCAGGTTGAATTCCGGCGAGGCGGCAAAGGATGCCGAGAGTTGGCTGAAGGAAATGGTGCCACCCAGCAGGGCGACATTGTCGGCCAGGCCCAGGGCGTCGGGCGCGCGGCCCAGCGCGGCGAGGTAAAGGCGGGCGGTCGCAAAGGCCAGGGAGCCGGTGTCGAAGATCAGGTCGCCCTCGGCGACGGAGAATTTTTCGATGCCGGTGAAGCTGGTGGTCTGGCCGGCTGTGGTGGCGGTGCCCGCCAGCGAGGGGTTGCGGCTGGCGCCATCCACCGTCGTGAATTCGAGGCTGGTGGTGATGGTGGCGGCGCGCCGGCCACCATCGAGGTAGAGGGTGTCGAAGCCCAGGCCACCCGCGACATTGTTCTGGCCGGGGCCGGCATTGAAGACATCATTGCCCTCGCCGCCGCTCAATGTGTCGTTGCCGCTGCCGCCGAGCAGCGCGTCATCCCCCGCGCCGCCGGAGAGGCTGTCGTCGCCCGCGGCGCCGATGACGCGCTCATTGCCCGAACTGCCGGTGAAGACGACACGATTGTCGGTGGTGAAAATCTTCGTGCTGAAGTCGTAGGTGCCGCCGCTACCGGTGAAGGTCGGCAGCGCGCCGACCGGATAGGTCTGGCTGTTGGTGTAGCTGAAAGGCAGCGCGATGCTGCCGTCGAAGGGCCGGATGTCGAGGGCGACGAGACCGGCAAACTGCTCCGCCGTGAGGGTCACGCCAAAGGTTGGCCGCAGCACTTCGATGCCGGACAGCGTGGATGAGGTCAGCACGCCGCCGCTGACCGAGCGGATCCACAGCGTGTCCCAACCCGCCCCGCCATTGATGATCCCCGGGGCGGCGGTCGCGTCGACCGTGGAAAAACTCGAGAGCTCGATGGTGATGACATCGTCACCATCCTCGCCGAAGATGTTTTCGCGGCCATAGGTAAAGGCGGTTTGGCGCGGCCCGGTATAGACGCCGGCGATACCGGTGATGAACGAGTCATTGCCCGCCCCGCCGCGCGCCGTGCCGCCATACATCACGCTGAGAATATCGTTGCCGCTGGTGCCAATGACCAGATCGCCGAGGACATTGTCGATGCCCGTCGGCCCGGCCAGCGTCACGCTGGAAAAATCCCCGCCCCCGGTGGTCAGGACATAGCCTGGATCGGTGCTGGAAATGGTCGGCAGGATATTGATCCGCGCCTTGTCGAAGGCGAGGCGGGAGTTCTCCGAAAACCCGACCGTCCAGCGCCCATTGGCGAAGGTCGGCAGTTCCAGGAATTCCACCCCGGTGATGGTGACGTTGCTGAGGTCCGAGCCGGGAAAGCCAATGCGGTCGGCATCGCCGGCGCCGCCATCGAGGGTGATCGGGCCCGATGTGCGGAAATCGCGCCGCAGCAGGTCGCGGCCGGCGCCGCCGCTCAGCAAGCCGTCGCCGGTCAGGAGATCATCGCCCTCGCCGCCCAGCAGCGTGTCGAGACCAGGCCCACCGAAGCGACCAGAGACCGGATCGCCACCGATCAGCGTGTCATTCCCTGCCCCGCCATCCAGAAGGTCAGTCCCTGCCCCGCCCGTCAGGCTATCCGCCCCGTCGCGCCCGAGCAGCACGTCATTGCCATCGCCACCATCGAGCGTGTCATTGCCATCGCCGCCATCCAGCGTGTCATTGCCGGCCAGCCCGCTCAGCCGGTCATCTCCCGCCAGGCCATAGATGATGTCGTCACCGGCCGAGCCCGCCAGCGTATCCGCCGCGGCAGTCCCAATGAATTCCGATGCCGGCATGCTCAACCCTTTTCTATGATCGGGAAGTTAACGCCGCACGGTCAGAACAACAAGATTCCTACTCCTGGTCAGCATAGGGATTCTCGGTCCCGCGCATCTGCAAGCGGATCGGCACGCCGGGCATGTGAAACGCCTCCCGGAAGGAATTCACGAGATAGCGCTGGTATTCCACCGGCAGCAGCTCCGCCCGGGTTCCGAACACCACCATCGTCGGCGGCCGCGCTTTCGGCATGGTGGCATAGCGCAATTTCAGACGCTTGCCCTGCACCAGCGGCGGCTGGTGGCGTTCCAGCGCCTCCTCGAACCAGCGGTTCAGGGCGCCGGTGGGCACCCGCTTGTTCCACAGCTCCAGCACGCCGCGCACGGTGGGCATCAGCCGGTCCACGCCGCGGCCGCTCGCCGCACTCATGGTGACGATGGCAATGCCCTTCATCTGGGCAAAGCTTGCCATCAGCACGTCATCCAGCTTCTTGCGGGTGGCGATGCGGTCCTCCACCGCGTCCCATTTGTTCAGCGCGATCACCAGCGCGCGGCCCTCGCGCTCGGCCAGGCGGGCGATGCGCAGATCCTGCTCCTCCATGCCCAGCACGGCATCGAGCACCAGCACCACCACCTCGCATTCCTTCAGCGCGGCGATGGAGGATTGCGCGCTCATCGCCTCCAGCTTGTCCTCGATGCGCGCCTTGCGGCGCAGCCCCGCGGTGTCCACCAGGCGCACCATGCCCTCGCCATCATTCCATTCGCTGGCGATGGCGTCGCGCGTCAGGCCAGGCTCGGGCCCCACGATCATGCGTTCCTCGCCCAGCAGCGCGTTCAGCAGCGTGGATTTGCCGGCATTGGGGCGCCCAAGGATGGCCAGGCGCAGCGGCCTTTCCTTGTCCTCGGCCTCCGGGTCCACCTCCGGCAGATGCTCGCGCACCGCGTCGTGAATCTCGGAAAAGCCCTCGCCATGCTCGGCGGAGACGGCGATGGGGTCGCCCAGGCCGAGTTCATAGGCCTCCAGCGCGCCGGCGCCGCCATCCCGCCCCTCCGCCTTGTTGGCGATCACCAGCACCGGCACCGCGGTGCGGCGCAGCTGGTTGGCGAAGGCGCGGTCGGTCGCCGTGATGCCCGAGCGCGCATCGACCACGAAGAGCACGAGATCGGCCATGCCGAGCGCGGTCTCCGAGCTCACCCGCATCCGCCCGGCGATGCTATCCACCGGCGCCTCCTCCAGCCCCGCCGTGTCCATCAGGCGAACCGCGCGGCCACCGATCTCGGCCTCGACCTCGCGCCGGTCGCGCGTCACCCCCGGCCGATCGTCGACGATAGCGATTCGCCGCCGCGCCAGGCGGTTGAACAGGGTGGATTTGCCGACATTCGGCCGGCCAAGAATAGCAACAATGGGGAGCACGGGATTGGGTGACCTTTACGACCGCGTCTTGTGCGGCATGCGCGCCTCGAATCCAAGCGGATAGGGGCTGCAAAAAAAATGGCCGCCCTTGCGAGGCGGCCGAGTTTAGGTTGAGGAAGGCAAAGCTGCCAGGAGGGCGTTGCACGCGGCAAAAGCCGCACCTGACAACTCGGAAATAGACCACTGAGCGAAACGTTCAAGTGTTTTTTGATAAAAAATTGCGCGCGAGTCACCTGTTGCGCTGCAGCAACGTCACGCCGCCCGTTCAAGACGCGCGTTCAAGAATCGAAACATAATTCGCCACCGCAGCGCCGCCCATGTTGAAGATTCCGGCCTTGTCGGCCCGCGGCAGCTGCATGTCGCCGGCCTCGCCACAGAGCTGCATTGCGGTCAGGACATGCATCGAAACGCCCGTGGCGCCGATGGGATGGCCTTTTGATTTCAGGCCGCCGGACCGATTGACCGGCAGCCGGCCATCCCTGGCGGTCCAGCCCTCCAGCATCGCCCGCGCGCCCTGCCCTTCCGGCACCAGGCCCATCGCCTCATATTCGATCAATTCCGCGATGGTGAAGCAATCATGGGTCTCGACGAAGGAGAGGTCATCGAGGCCGAGATCGGCGGCACCCAGCGCCTGCGCCCAGGCCAGGCGGGCGCCCTCGAAGCGAATGATGTCCCGCGCGGCAATGGGCATGAGGTCGTTCACCTGGGCGGTGGCACGGAAGCGCACGGCGCGGGAGAAGCCGGCCGCCGCCTCGCCCGAGGCGATGACCAGCGCGGCCGCGCCGTCGCTGACCAACGAGCAGTCGGTGCGCTTGAGCGGGGGCGCCACGAAGGGGTTGCGCTCGCTCTCCGCCCGGCAGAAGGCGAAGCCCAAATCCTTGCGCATCTGCGCATAGGGGTTGTCCACCCCATTGGCGTGGTTCTTCGCGGCGATGGCGGCGAGCGCGTCGGACTGGTCGCCATGCCGCTGGAAATAGGCCTCCGCGATCCGGCCGAAGACCCCGGCGAAACCGGCGGGCACATCGCCCTCGTCCTTGAGGTAGCTGGCCGAGAGCAGGATTTCGCCCACCCGCGGGCCGGGTGTGGCCGTCATCTTCTCCACGCCCACCACCAGGGTGAACCGGCCGCGCCGCGCCCCCAGGAAATCCAGCGCGCCATGGATGGCGGCCGAACCGGTGGCGCAGGCATTTTCATAGCGGGTGGCGGGCTTGAAGCGCAGCTCCGGCACCGCCTGGAACACCAGCGAGGCCGGAAAATCCTGCCGCACGAAGCCGCCATTGAACTGACCGAGGAAGACCGCATCGACATCCGCGGGGTCGATGCCGGCATCGGCGATCGCGGCGCGGGCGACAAGGCCGATCAGCGCCTCGGCATCTGGGGCATCGTCCAGCCTGCCGAAGCGGCTATGCGCCCAGCCGATGATGCAGGGATTGCCGTCTGCCGTGTCCATCATGTCCCACTCGCTGCATGAATTGAGTCACTCACCTTACACACAGCCATGTGCGGTAGCGAATCACACGCCTTTGACGCAGCTTGCACCCGACGTATCGGCATGCGGGAGAGCAGCCATTGGGCAAGCCACAGGCTTTCCAGAGATCAAGTGAACGACAGGGCAAGCCATCGGGTGGTGGGCAGGGAGCGCATCTGGGCAGCCGTTTGCTCCTGCTCGTCGGCAGCATGGTGGGCGCCGCCGCGCTGATCTTCACCTGGTCGACCGCCCTCGACATCACCGCGGGCGAGAAGGCGGAGCGTGAATTCGCCAACCAGACCCGCGCCATGGCCGCGGCCCGCGCGGCCCGCGATGCCCTGCCGCGGGCGATGGACCCGGCCGAGCGCGCCCTCTCCGCCCTGCAAAACCGCGCCATCGCCCAGGCCCGCGGCGACCGCCGCGAGGTCGATGCCATCGAGCAGACCATGCAGGGCCTCACACGCCGCGGCCAGGACGGGCTGCGGGCGCTGGCCGTGACCGATGCCTCGGGCGCGGTGGTCTGGCAGTCGCAGCAGGGCGCGGTGCAGCCCTGGCTCGGCAACAGCGAATTCTTCCTCGCCCATCGCTATGGCCGGCTGACGCCCATCGTCTCGCGCCAGGGCGCGCCCGGCCTGGCGGGGGTCAGCGGTGTGGTGCTCTCCACCCCGATCCTGAGCCCCTCCGGGCCACCCATCGCTGCTGGCTTCATCGGCGTCGGCCTGGCCGTGGTCGACCCCCAAAGGCTGGCGCAGGCGCTGCCCGGCGCCTCCGCACAGGGCGATGCGCAGGTGCTCCTCTTCCATGCCGACGGCACGCTTGTGGCCCGCGGTCGCAATGCCGCCGTCACCAATGCCGCCCCGCGCCTGGACGCCTCGCTGGCGCCCGATGCGGCCGCCGGCGGCAATGGCGAACGCAGCGTCACACGGCGCGACCCCGAGACGGGCCGCCCGGTCGCCTTCGCCGTGGTGCAGGTGCCCGGCCTGGACCTCATCGTGCAGTCCAGCGTCGAGGAGGCGGCGGCCGGCATTCCGACGAGCCGCATCGCGCTGGTGGTCTATGGTCTGGCCGGCGCCATTTCCTGCCTGGTGGCGCTGGTGCTGATGTGGCTGTTCGGCCGGGTGCTGCGCGATGCCGAGCGTCCGGCCGCGGAGGAAGACGAGGCCCTGGCCGGGGACGAGGCGGAGGCGGCCGAGGTCGTCGCACCGCCATTGCACAGCCTGCCGGCTCCCGCCGCCCTGCCCAGGGCCGCCGCGCCGGCCGCCGCCGCCGGCGGCGCGCCGCCGCTCCTCACCAGCACCGTGATTCGGCCGGTGCAGAGCGCACCACCACCGCCCAGGCCGGCGGAACCGACCCCCGCCGTGATCTTCCCGGCACCAGCGCCCAACTTCGCCCCCATCCCCATGGCAGCCAGCGGCTTCATCGAGGCGCTGCCCACCGTGGCCTATGCGGCGCGCATCATCCCCGCGCAGGACGGGCAAGAACGACAGATCAAGATCACCGCCGTCAATTCCACCCTGCTGCAGCTCACCGGCTGGGAGGGGCCAGCCTTCCAGGATGTGGCGAAGTGGCAGCGGGCGATCGATTGGGGCAGCTATCCGCCGGGGGCGCCGCTGCTGGAACGCCTGGCCGAGCCCGCTTCCGGCAGCGAGAAGCCCGTCGAGGAAGGCCAGGTGGAGTACCGCCTGCGCCGCCCCGATGGCAGCTGGATGTGGCTGCGCGAGACCGCGAAGGTGGTCAACCGCTTCCCCACCCATGTCGATATCCTGGGTTGCCTGGGTGATGTCACCCGCGAGCGCGAATTGGCGGCGCAGGCCGACAGCGCGTCCCGCGTGGCCGCCCGGGGTGCGATGGCGGCGGGCCTAGCGCATGAGCTGAACCAGCCGCTGGCGGTGATGTCGCTGGCCGCCGAGAATGCGTTGGAGGCGTTGGAAGAGGGTGTCGCCGGGATTCCGGAGGCGCTGGCCCGGCTGCGGCGCATCTCGGCCCAGGCCGAGCGCGCCAAGGCCATCGCCGCCCAGCTGCGCAGTTTTGCGCGGCTGGAGGCGGCGGTGCTGGAGCCGGTCTCGCTGCCCGCCGCCGTGCGCGGCGCGTTGAGCCTCGTCGGCGGCGCATTGTCGGAGGCGCGGGTGGAGGTCGAACTGCGGATGGCGCCGGGCCTTGCCACCGTGCGCGGCCAACCCGTGCTGGTGGAGCAGCTGATCGTCAACCTCGCGCTGAATGCGCGCGACGCCATGGTCTCGCGCGGGGAGGGCACGCGGCGGCTGACCATCATCGGCGAGGCCGGCAACGAAGCGCATGAGGTGCGGCTGGTGGTGGCCGATACCGGCGGCGGCATCTCGCCCGAGGCGCTGGAGCGGGTCTTCGATCCCTTCTTCACGACGAAGCCGGCCAGCAAGGGCACCGGCCTTGGGCTGCCGCTTTGCCGGTCGATCATGCTGCGCTTCGGCGGCAGCATCGGCCTGACGAACCTGTCCAACGGCCTGGGTGCCGAGGCGGTGCTGACATTCCAGCGCGCCAGGCAGCCGCCGACGGAACGGATGGACAAGGCGCCGCTGGTGCAGGGCGTCTGACCTGGACTTAAATCGCCCCGACTGTATCGGGGCGATTTAACAGGCTGCGGAAAAGCTGGCGGTTGAGGATTGGCGAGGGAATTTTCGTGCAGGAAAGGCCGGCCCGCAGACAGGATGCTATTGCATCC
>LNFM01003334.1_pt1 | contig 49669 bp, 45 predicted proteins | sample 596031 | NCBI WGS metagenome assembly LNFM01 (sample SAMN04254537, study PRJNA301005) | activated carbon metagenome | isolation source: dual media filters at the Ann Arbor, Michigan drinking water treatment plant | place: USA: Ann Arbor | reverse complement strand
GTCGTGCGCAACGGCGGCTTCGTCCATGTCGCCATGGGCACGCTGCTCGACGCGCCCGCCATCCGGCCGAGCGCCCACATCTTCGTCGGCTCCAAGGCGCCGTGGTTCACCATCACCGACGGCCTGCCGCAGTACGAGGAATTTCCGCCGGGAGCCTCCGCGGGCTGAGCATGGTCGCCAGCGCCTCCTTCGCGGAGTTCCTGCGCGAGCAGCTCGCCCCGGTCGGTCACATCTCGCTGCGGCGCATGTTCGGCAAGACCGGAGTGTTCTGCCAGGGCGTGATGTTCGGCGTGGTGACGGAGGACACGCTCTACGTCCGCGTCGACGACCACAACCGCGAGACCTTCGGGGAAGCCGCATCCTCGCCACCGCTCAGCTACGAGAAGAATGGCACCATCATCGACCTCGCCTTCTGGCGCGTTCCGGAGCGGTTGATCGACGAGCCCGAAGAGCTGGTGATGTGGGCGCGAGCCGCCCTCGCGGCGGCGCACCGGGTGGCGGCAAAGCGACCGGGACGGTCTCGACACCTACCGCCTCGGCGTCCCACTCGGCACCGGGCGACGAGGTCCGGCTCGGGGTAACGGCGGCTGAGCCCTCCTCGCGCAACCTACGAAACATAAACCGGCGGCCGCGTTACCGGCGTGTGACAATCGCCGTGTAGAAGAACGCCATGTCGGTCATCGAAAATCAGCCCGCGACCCTGTCGGCTGCCCTCCAGCGATTGCACGTCGCCGAGGAGGCGCTGGCCCGAGAGACCGAGTCCGCAAACGCCCTGCGCGCCGAGCTCTCGGCCGTGCGCAGCCTCATGGAGACCATGTGCGAGGGCATGACGGACGGCGTGGCGCTGATCGACGCCGACCGCCGTATCGTCCACCTGAACAGGGCAGCCGAGGAGTTCCTGGGCGTCGGCCCGGTGCCGGCGGGGACGTCAGTCGAGGCGATCCTGCGCGCCCGGGAAGACGCCGGGGACGCCGCAGTCGTCGATGGCCGCCGCCTGTCGATCGAGGAGCGTCTGGAACAGATCTTCGATCCGCACGGCAGCCGGTTCGAGCACACGCTGCCGCGCCGGCGCCATGGCGAGATCGTCTTCCGCCCGGTAGCCGACGGGCGCACCCTGTGCATCTGCCGCGACATCACGGCGCTGAAGCAGCGTCAGGTCGAGCTCGCGGAAGCGCGCGACAACCTGGCGCGTGCCCACCGCCTCACAACCACGATCCTCGACACCATGGCGGATGGCGTGGCCCTGTTCGACGCCGATCGCCGCCTGACCTACGTCAACCCGGCACTGCAGGAGCACATGAGCCTGCCCGACCGAAAGTACATCCGGCTCGGCATGACCATGGAGGAAGTCGCCCGTACGCGCATCGCGGCTGGCGAGGAAGCTGTCGAGAACGGCAGCGCACTGACCGCCGAGCAACGCGTCCAGCGCGCCCTGGAACCCGGCGGCAGCCGCTTCGTGCGCCGCCTGGTGACGGGCCGCTACGTCGAGTTCGTGTTCAAGCCGGTCGGCGACGGGCGCCTGCTCGGCCTCTACCGCGACGTCACCGAGCTCAAGCAACGCCAGAAGGAGCTCAAGGAGGCGCGCGACGAGTCGCGGCGGGCCTGCGACCTGCTGCGATCGGCGCTCGACTCGATGAGCGAGGGCGTTGCACTGATCGAGCACAGCCGCATCGTCTATTGCAACGAGGCATTGGCGGCTTACTTCAGCTTCGCCGGACCCCTGGAGACTCGAGACCTGGATATAAGGGACGTCGTGGACAAGCTCGAAGCGGCCGGCGACCGCATCGTCGAGAAGGGCAGGATGCTGTCGCTCGACGAGCGGATGCAGCGTCGGGCGGGGCCAAGCGGAAATAGCTACGAGCGGCGGCTGCCCTCGGGCCGCTACATCGCTGCCCGGTTCTGCCCTCTGGGCGATGGCCGCCTGCTCGCCGTCTATCGCGACATCACCGATCTCAAGCGGCGCGAGGCAGAGCTCGAGGACGCCCGCAACCGCCTGGCGGGCTTGCACCGCGACATCGCCGACCTGCGCCAGGGCCAGGCCGAGGCAGAGCAGGCGATGGCCGACAGGGACAGGGCGCGCGACCTGCTGGCGGCCGTGCTCGAGGGGATGCCGGGAGGTGCCGCGGTGTTCGATTCGGAGCGCCGGCTGATCTACGCCAACAGCAGGATGAGCCTGGGCAGATTCCAGTTGCCGGGCGGCAAGGTGCAGCCCGACATCAAGGCCGAAGATCTCATCCGCATGCAGATGGCAGCCGGCGACCACCTGTATGGGCCGGACGGCGTCGCCCTGACGCTCGAGCAGCGGCTGGCGCGGACCTTCGATCCTCGGGGCAGCCAATCCGAGCGCCGCCTGCCGAGCGGGCAGCACATCCAGTTCTCGTTCACGCCGATCGACGGCGGCCATACATTGTGCGTGGTGCGCGACGTCACCGAGGCGAGGCATCGCGAGCTCGAGCTGGAACGCGTGCGCGACACGGTCGCGGCAACGCAAAAGCTGTCGGACGCGATGCTCAAGGGTCTGCCGATCGGCGTGTCTCTGTTCGATTCCAGGCGACGGCTGGTCTACTCCAACGGCAAAGGCCTCTATCCCATGCCCGCTTCGGGCGTGGGCGACGCGCCGCTCCCGCCCATGACCCTGGACGGCATCATCCGCGGCCAGATCGAGCGCGGCGACCATCACTACGACGAGCAAGGGAACGCCTTGACGTTCGAGCAGCGCCTCGCCCGGGCGACGGCGCCCGAAGGGAGCCGCTCGGATCGCCGCCTGCCGTCGGGGCGCCACATGGAGTTCACCTTTCGCCCTCTCGGCGACGGCAACACGCTGATCGTCGTGCGCGACATCACCGACATCAAGGACCGCGAGCGCGAGCTCGAGCGGGCGCGCGACGAGCTCGCGAGCGCTCACCGGCTCACCAACATCATTCTCGACGGCATGACCGACGGCGTCGGCCTGCTCAATGCCGATGGATCGGTCGCCTACATCAACCCCGCCGTGCGGCGGATGTTCGGCATTCCCGACGCCTGGTCGGCGACCGGCCGATCGATCCACGACCTGGTGAGGTTTCAGATCGAGAGGGGCGACGATGGCCAGGCGCTGTCGGCAGAGGAACGGGTTGCGCGCATGCGCGATCCGCGTGGCGCTCATTTCGAGCGGCGCCTGCCGTCGGGACGCCACATCGAGTTCACCTTCCGATCGATCGAGGGCAGCCGCACGCTCGGTCTCTTTCGCGACATCACGGAGCTCAGCAACCGCCAGGCCGAGATCGCGCGCGCGCGCGATGCCGCCGAGGCTGCCAACCAGGCCAAGTCGACCTTCCTCGCCACGGTGAGCCACGAGATCCGCACGCCGATGAATGGCGTCATGGGGACGGCAGAGCTGCTCGAGCGGGAGCCGCTCGGCGAGCGCCAGAAGCGGCTGGTACGCACCGTACGCAACTCGGCGACGGCGTTGCTGCGCATCATCGACGACGTGCTCGATTTCTCGAAGGTCGAGGCCGGCCGCCTGGAGCTCGAGTCGGCGCCGCTGCAGCTTCGTGCCCTGGTCGAGAGCACGACTGAAACCCTGTCGGTGCAAGCAGAGAGCAAGGGCCTCAGGATCATCACCGAGATCGGCGCCAGCGTGCCGGACCAGGTGACCGGTGACGCTACCCGCGTGCGCCAGATCCTGCTCAACCTGATCGGCAATGCCATCAAGTTCACGGAGATCGGCGAGGTTCGCGTCTCGGTGCGGGGACAACCCTCGGCCGGCGAGCGCGTTCTCCTCGACCTGTCGGTGAGCGACAGCGGCATCGGCATGACCGAGGTGCAGATGGCGCGCCTGTTCCAGCCGTTCTCCCAGGCCGACAGCTCGACGACGCGCCGCTACGGCGGCACCGGCCTCGGTCTGTCGATCGTGCGCAGGCTGGCCGAGCTGATGGGCGGCGGCGTGACCGTCTCCAGCGTCCCCGGCGAGGGCTCGACGTTCACCGTGACGCTCGACCTTGCGCGGGCCCCGGGCGCCGCCGAAGGCAAGCCAACGGCGCCGACGGCAGGCGTGGCAGCCGGCAGGATCGGCGGCAAGGTGCTGGCGGTCGACGACTATCCCGTCAACCTCGAAGTCCTGACAGGGCAGTTGGAGGTGCTGGGAGTGCCGGTCGATACCGCAACGGACGGCCTCGGGGCGCTGAACAAGTGGCGCGAGCAGTCCTACGCCCTGGTCCTGACCGACATTCACATGCCCGACATGGACGGTTTCGAGCTCACCCGGCAGATCCGTGCCGAGGAGGCGCTGACACGCTCGTCGCGCCGTACGCCGATCGTGGCCCTGACGGCGAACGCCCTGAAGGGCGAAGCGGAGCGCTGCCTGGCGGCCGGCATGGACGATTACCTCACCAAGCCGCTGACGCTCGACCGGCTGCGCGACGCCGTCGAGCGATGGCTGGGCGCCGATCCGGCGCTGGCGACCGGCCTCGCTGCGGTACCGCCGGGAAGCGCCATCGACCGCTCGGTCATTGCCCAGATGTTCGGAGACAATCCGGAAATGATCGAGCGCGTGCTGGGACGCTTCGTCGAGTCCGGCGCCAGGCTGGTGGACGAGATCGTGGCGGCGAGCGGCGATGCGAAGCGCCTTGCCGACCTCGCGCACAAGCTCAAGGGGGCAGCGCGCGCCGCCGGCGCAATGCGACTCGGCGATCTGGCCGCCATGCTCGAGCAGTCCAGTGACCACGCAAGCATCACATCCCTGGTCGCCGAATGGCAGCGCGTCGCCGAAGCGCTGCAACCCTCGTCAGCAGCCTGATCAGGGTTGGACCCGGGCGAAGAGAGCTCGTTCGCCTCGATTCTTCTCCGTCCGCGTCAGCGACGCGTCAGCTGGAAGAGCGTGGGGTGTGTCCACTCCGTGGGAGCGAAGGTGGGATCAGCAGCGCGACGGCACGCACCACGATGCCATGAGGGTCGGGGCGGTCCCCGCCTCGATCCTCACAGGAGGAGAAGCGAGATGCGAACGCCCTGCCTACGGCGGCGGCAGGACGGTCATCGGATCGATGGTGCGGCTGCCGCCGCGCCTCACCTCGAAATGCACGCGCGGGCTCGCGACACCGCCCGAGCTGCCGGCCTTGGCGATCGCCTGGCCCTTCTTGACGGTGTCGCCCTTCTTCACCAGCAGCGCTTCGTTGTTGCCGTAGGCGGTGATGTAGCCGCCGGGATGCTGCACCAGCAGCAGGTTGCCGAGATGGGCGACCTCGCTGCCCGCGTAGACGACGGTGCCGCCTTCCGCTGCTTTCACCGGCGCGCCGGGCTCAGCCTGGATGTCGATGCCGTCGTTCTTCTGGCCGCCGGCACCGGCGCCGTAGGGCGCCAGGATCTTGCCCTTGATCGGCCACGCCATGCGAGCCGGCGGAGGGGGCGGCGGGGTCGCCGGCACGGTGACGCTGGTCTGGCTCGCGGTGGGGCTGAGCGGCGTCGGCTCTCCCGGCGCCGCCGAGCGCGGCGGCTCGCCCTTGACCGGACTGGCGAGCGCTTCCCGCTTGACCGATCCCGGCGCGTTTGTCGCGGTCGAGGTCGTCGGCCCGCCGGTGGAGTCGGGGACGAACCTGGCGCCCGGCATCGCCAGCGACTGGCCCGGTTTCAGCGTGTAGGGCGGCTGCAGCTTGTTGCGCTCCGCAATGACCTGGACCGGCACGCCATAGCGCTGCGAGACGCCTTCGATCGTGTCCTTGTCCTTGACGACATAGATGGCAGTGGCACCTGGACCGGCGCCCGAGCCGGGATACTCCATGGTGCCATCCCGGCCGCCGCCGAGCAGGTTGGTACAGGCGCCGAGCGCCAGCGCGAGCACCATCGCCGCACCGGCACGACGACCGCTCGCCATGAGCGAAGAGAAGCGCAAGCCAGACATCATGGTGTTGATTTACTGCAGAATGAATCCGGCCGAAATAGGGCCGTTGGACAATGTTTCTACGCTATTTCAACATATTGGAGGACGAGGCTCGCCTCGAGCACCAGCCTGGCGCAGGAAAATGCTGTGCCCACTGCCTGAAAGCATCCGGTGGGGTACCCGACAGGACGAACCATCACCCTCGGAGGCCCCCGACTATCGGCTTTGCACGGGCCAGGAATGGCCTTTCCACCCTCCGTAGCATCGGCGAAGTCGCGTTGCTTGCCATAGGCTTAGCGCGACCTGTCACTCTCGGATGGCGAGTGCCAAAAATTTTCGCCAGCCGTCTTGAAACCCCAAACTGGCGTTTCCAGATCGCTCTCGCCCGGGCCTTGCCCGGGCTCATGACCCCATTGTTGAGCACCAGGAGGATATGCATGCATTTCCGCCCGCTGCACGACCGTGTCGTCGTGCGCCGCATCGATGCCGAGGAGAGGACCGCCGGCGGCATCATCATTCCCGACACCGCCAAGGAAAAGCCGATGGAGGGCGAGGTCGTGGCGGTCGGGCCGGGAGCCCGCGACGAGCACGGAAAGCTCGTGCCGATCGACCTCGAGGCTGGCGACCGGATCCTGTTCGGCAAGTGGTCGGGCACCGAGGTCAAGATCGACGGTGAAGAGCTGCTGATCATGAAGGAAAGCGACGTCATGGGCGTGCTCGAGGGACGGCCGCCGCTGCGCCGCGCCGCCTGAGTTCCCAAGACCTGAACGTAGCGAAAGGAAGGTTCTCGTCCAATGTCTGCCAAGGAAGTGAAGTTCTCGACCGAAGCGCGCGAGAAGATGCTCCGCGGGGTCGACATCCTCGCCAACGCGGTCAAGGTCACCTTGGGGCCCAAGGGCCGCAACGTCGTGCTCGACAAGAGCTTCGGCGCGCCGCGCATCACCAAGGACGGCGTCACCGTCGCCAAGGAGATCGAGCTCGCCGACAAGTTCGAGAACATGGGCGCCCGGATGGTGCGCGAGGTGGCGAGCAAGACCAATGACGTGGCCGGTGACGGCACCACCACGGCGACGGTTCTCGCCCAGGCAATCGTCCGCGAAGGCGCGCGCTGCGTCGCCGCCGGCATGAACCCGATGGACCTCAAGCGTGGCATCGATCTCGCCGTCGAGGCGGTGGTCGGCGACCTCAGGGGACGCGCCCGCAAGGTGACCAGGAACGACGAGATCGCCCAGGTCGGCACCATCTCCGCCAACGGCGACGCCGAGATCGGCCGTTTCCTCGCCGAAGCGATGGACAAGGTCGGCAACGAGGGCGTCATCACGGTCGAGGAAGCCAAGAGCCTGGAGACCGAGCTCGAGGTCGTCGAAGGCATGCAGTTCGATCGCGGTTTCGTCTCGCCCTACTTCGTCACCAACCCCGACAAGATGCGGGTCGAGCTCGACGAGCCGTTCATTCTGGTCCACGAGAAGAAGCTGGCGGGCCTGCAGGCGATGCTGCCGGTGCTCGAGGCGGTGGTGCAGACCGGCAAGCCCCTGCTGATCGTCGCCGAGGAGATCGAAGGCGAGGCGCTGGCGACCCTCGTGGTCAACCGGCTGCGCGGCGGGCTCAAGGTCGCGGCGGTAAAGGCGCCGGGCTTCGGCGATCGCCGCAAGGCGATGCTCGAGGACATTGCGATCCTGACCGGCGGCACGGTGATCTCGGAGGATCTCGGCATCAAGCTCGAGAACGTCACGCTCTCGATGCTGGGGCGCGCCAAGCGGGTGACGATCGACAAGGACAACACGACGATCGTCGAAGGCGTCGGAGCCAAGGACGGCATCGCCGGCCGGATCGCCCAGATCAAGCTGCAGATCGAGGAGACGACGTCCGACTACGACCGCGAGAAGCTGCAGGAGCGGCTGGCCAAGCTGGCGGGTGGTGTCGCCGTGATCCGAGTCGGCGGCGCCACCGAGGTCGAGGTCAAGGAAAAGAAGGACCGCGTCGACGACGCCCTGCATGCAACGCGGGCCGCGGTCGAGGAAGGCATCCTGCCGGGTGGCGGCGTGGCGCTGCTGCGGGCCGCCCGGTGCCTGTCTGCTCTTGCGCCCGCCAACGATGACCAGCGCGCCGGTATCGAGATCGTGCGGCGGGCGATCCAGGTCCCGGCACGGCAGATCGCCGTCAATGCCGGCGAGGACGGCTCGCTCATCGTCGGCCGCCTGCTCGAGAAGGACGAGTACGCCTGGGGCTACAACGCGGCCACCGGCCAGTACCAGGATCTGGTGGGCGCCGGCGTCATCGATCCGGCGAAGGTCGTGCGCACCGCGCTGCAGGATGCGGCCTCCATCGCATCGCTGCTGATCACGACCGAAGCAATTCGGCCGGCACGCCGGCCGGTGCGGGCTTCTAGCCCGGAACTGGGAGCGGGGGAGACGGGCAGAGGAGCGGCCTGGGCTTGCTCCTCTTCCTGGCCCGGCCCCGCCACCGTATCCGCGCGCGAGGTCCATTTGCAGATCGGCCGCCCTCGCGGGGCCGGTCACCGACTCATCGCTCACAGGAGGATGTCATGCGCACTGAGTTCGATTTTGCTCCCTACTACCGCGCCACTGTCGGCTTCGATCGCGTCTTCAATCTGCTCGGATCGGTGGCCAGCCAGCCGGCTGGCAGCGGCTTCCCGCCGTACGACATCGAGAAGGCGGGCGAGGATCGCTACCGCATCGTGATGGCCGTCGCCGGCTTCAGCGAAGCCGAGCTCGATGTCACCCAGAAGGAAGACGAGCTTCTGATCAGCGGCAAGGCTGCACCCGGCCGCAACGGCCAGACGCAGTACCTCCATCGCGGCATCGCCGAGCGCGACTTCGAGCGCCGCTTCCAGCTCGCCGACCATGTCAAGGCCATCGGCGCCCGTCTGGTCAACGGGCTGCTGACGGTCGAGCTGCAGCGCGAGCTGCCCGAGGGGAAGAAGCCACGCACGATCCGCGTCGAGGCGGAGACCGCGCCGCGGCTCACGCAGCAGCAGTAGTCGAGGGACACGCCATGCGCATTTCCAACAGGAGGCAACGATGACAACTCTTCCGTCAGCCGCTTCCACGCTTGGCAATTCGTGGAGCTGCCGACTTCCCCGAGCCAACGGTCGCGAGGGCGACGTCTGGCCGCCGGCCTGTCTGGCGTCGGACGAGGTGCCGCGGGGCAAGATCCTCGTAGTCGAGGACGAAGCCGTGGTGGCGCTCGACCTGCAGCGCACCTTGCGCGAGGCCGGCTATCGCGTCGTCGGCCCGGCGGCGTCGTTGACCGACGTGCAGAAGCTGATCGCACGCGGGTCCATCGACTGCGCCGTGCTCGACCTCGCGATCGATCGGCGCACGCCCATCCCCGTGGCAGACCTTCTCGCCTTCGCCGAGGTGCCCTTCGTGTTCCTCGCCGACGGCGACAAGAGCGGCCTGCCGCTGCAACACGCTCACCGGCCGCTGGTGCAACGGCCTTACGCCGACCAAGACCTGCTCGCCGCCATCGAGCGCGCCATGCGCCGCCATGGCCGCTCCATGAAGGCGAGGCTCCTGCAGACACCTCCACCGGTATCCTTCCCGCGGGTGTTTCCGCAGCTGTAGCAGCGAACGCCATTCGTTGCCGGTGGATCGGTCGGTACCGGCCAGCTTTCCTGTCGTCCTTCGCTTATGGCGCTTGCAGAGCAAGTGCCGTAAGCGAAGGACCTCGTCGCCGCTTGCCACAGCGCGCTTCGTAACCTCTGGCGATGAGATCACCTTGCGCTCGACGACCTGGTCGGTCGGGTCGCGGCCGACCAGGACGAACAGGATGCTCTGCCTATCGTAGCTGGTCGATCAGCGCCTGAGGCCCTTCCTTGGCGGCGGTGAAGATGATGCGAAGGCGATGGGCCGCTTCGAGCCGGCCCATCATGGGAACGTGGTTTTTCCGAGCGCTTCCTTCAGGCTGCCCCTATGTAACGCTTCATGATGATATTGAAGGCTGGCTGGTCATTTCAGCAGATTTGCCCGGCAGGCCCAGCGAAGACTTGGAGCAAGACGATGACAGAACTGGTGATCCGGCTGCCTGAAGACTTGGTCCAGCGCGCCAGGAATGCAGGGCTTCTCACCGACAGCGCGATCCAGCAGCTGCTGGAGGATGCGATGCGCCGGCAGGCCGGCCACAGACTGCTGGATGTGGCCCGGCGTATCCAGGGTGCTGGCGTGGAGCCAATGTCGATGGATGAAATAAACGCCGAGGTGAGAGCCGTTCGCGCCGAGCCTCGAGGACTCGGTACCTTCATCCCTGCCCCAGCACCGGCAGGGCGCCGGTCACCAGGGGCACGAAGCGCACCGGCATCAGCGTGTCGCGCTGCAGGCCCTTGTCGCTCTTGACGATGCGCTCGACGACCTGGGCGGTCGGGTCGCGGCCGACCGGGACGATGAGGATGCCGCCCAGGGCGAGCTGGTCGATCAGGGCCTGCGGCCGTTCCTCGGCGGCGGCGGTGACGATGATGCGGTCGAACGGCGCCTGGCCGGGCCATCCCCTGCTGCCGTCGCCGATGTCGAACACGACGTTGTGGATGCGCAGGTCGATCAGCAGCCGCTCGGCTTCGCGCGACAAGGGCTTGTAGCGCTCGATCGTGTAGACGCGGCGCGCCAGCTTGGCCAGCACCGCCGCCTGGTAGCCCGAGCCGGTGCCGATCTCGAGCACCTTCATGCGCGGGCCGACGCGCAGCGCCTCGGTCATGGCGGCGACGACCAGCGGCTGGCTGATGGTCTGCCCGAAGGAGATGGGCAGCGCCGTGTTGTCCCACGCCCGCTCGGCGAAGGTCGGCGACACGAAGCGCTCGCGGTCGACCGCGCCGACGGCGGCCAGAACGGCCTCGTCCGAGATGCCCGAGCTGCGCAACTCGGCGATCAGGCGTTGCATGGCCGGAACATTCACGGCCGTGCGTCCTAGTCGACCTCGGAGTGGGCGATCCCGAGCTGGCCGGCGAGCTTGCGCCGCATGCCATCGTGCGTCAGGTCGAGGTGCAGCGGCGTCACCGAGATGTGACCGGAGCGGACGGCGGCGATGTCGCTGCCCTCGTCGATCTCGCTTTCCTGGGGCTGGTAGCCGATCCAGTAGTAGGAGCCGCCGCGCGGGTCGCGGCGCTCGATGATGTGCCCGCCGAAGCCGCGCGTGCCCTGGTGAGTGACTCGCACGCCCTTCACCGAGGCGGCGACGACATCGGGGAAGTTGATGTTGACCAGCACGTTGCGTGGCCAGTCGGTCGCGAGCACGCGGCGCAGCACGGCGGCGCCATGGTGGGTGGCGGTGCCCCATTTCACCGGATGGTCGTTCATGTAGGCCTGGCTGAGGGCGACCGATGGCAGGCCGAGCAGGCAGCCTTCCATTGCCGCCGCGACGGTGCCCGAGTAGGTGACGTCGTCGGCCATGTTGGTCCCGCGATTGACGCCCGACAGCACGATGTCGGGCTTGCGGTCCTTCAGCAGGTGCTTGACGGCGAACAGCACGCAATCGGTCGGCGTGCCCTCGATGGCATACTTGCCCTCGCTGACCTCGCGGCAGCGGATCGGGCGCGACAACGACAGCGAATGGCCGGCGCCGCTCTGGTTGACCTCGGGCGCCACGATCCAGACGTCGCTGGAAAGCTGCGTCGCGACCTCGACCAGTGCCTCCAGGCCGGGCGCGTGGATGCCATCGTCGTTGGTGACGAGGATGCGCGCGCGCGCGAGCTCGGCCGGCTTCACTTCCGCGCCGCCGGCGCCGGGAGCCTGGCGAGCCCACCCATGTAGGGCCTGAGCGCCTCCGGAATGGTCACCGAGCCATCCTCGTTCTGATAGTTCTCCAGCACCGCGATCAGGGTGCGGCCGCAGGCCAGACCCGAGCCGTTCAGCGTGTGCACGAAGCGCGTGCCCTTCCCTTCTTTCGGCCGGTAGCGCGCATTCATGCGGCGCGCCTGGTAGTCGCCGCAATTCGAGCAGCTCGAGATTTCGCGATAGGCATCCTGCCCGGGCAGCCAGACCTCGATGTCGTAGGTCTTGCGCGAGGCCGGGCCCATGTCGCCGCCGCACAGCAGCATGGTGCGGAACGGAATCTCCAGGCGCTTCAGCACCTCCTCGGCGCGGCTGGTCATGCGCTCGTGCTCGGTGGCCGACTGCTCGGGCGTGGTGATACTGACCAGCTCGACCTTGGGGAACTGGTGCTGGCGGATCATGCCGCGCGTGTCCTTGCCGGCGGCGCCGGCCTCGGAGCGGAAGCACGGCGTCCAGGCGGTGAAGCGCAGCGGCAGGTCTTTCTCGTCCAGCACCGTGTCGTTCACCAGGTTGGTGAGCGGCACCTCGGCGGTCGGGATCAGCCAGAAGCCGTTGTCGGTGTGGAACATGTCCTCGGCGAAGCGCGGCAGCTGGCCGACGCCATAGGCGGCGTTGTCGCGCACCAGCAGCGGCGGGTTGACCTCGGTGTAGCCACCTTCGGGGCTGGTGTGCAGGTCGAGCATGAATTGGGCGATCGCCCGCTCGAGTCGCGCGAGATGGCTCTTGAGGAACACGAAGCGGGCGCCCGAGATGCGCGCCGCCGAGGCGAAATCCATCTCCCCCGTGGCCTCGCCCAGCGCCACGTGATCCTTGGGCTCGAAGCTGAAATTGCGCTGGCTGCCGACGCGGCGGACCTCGGCATTGCCGGACTCGTCGGCACCGTCCGGCACCTCGTCGAGCGGCAGGTTGGGCAACACCTCGAGGCGGCGGGTCAGCTCCTCGTCGAGGCGGCGCGCCTCCGTCTCGCCGGCCTTGAGGCCGGCATCGATCCCGGCGACCTCGGCCATCAGGGCGTCGGCCGGATCACCCTTGCCCTTGGCGATGCCGATCTGGCGGCTCAGCGCCTTGCGCCGCGCCTGCGCCGACTCGCTCTCGGTGATGGCGGCGCGGCGGCGCCTGTCGATGTCGAGCAGCTCGGCCGACAGCGGCGCCAGGTTGCGTTTCCGGAGGCCGGCGTCGAACGCCTGCGGGTTGTCGCGGATGAATCGGATGTCGTGCATGGTCAGTTGCCGGCCGCTGCGGCCTTGTCGGCCTCTTCCTCGGCCTTCTTTTCCTCGCGATCGCGTCTCTTCTCGATCTGGCTGCCGATCAGGATGCTTATCTCGTAGAAGAGCATCAACGGAATCGCGAGGGCGATCTGGCTGATGACGTCAGGCGGCGCCAGCACCGCTGCGATGATGAAGCAGATGACGATGGCGAAGCGCCGCTTCGAGCGCAGGCCGTCGGTCGTGGCAATGCCGACGCGAATCAGCAGGACCAGCAGAACCGGCATCTCGAAGGCAAAACCGAAGGCAAAGACCAGCTGCAGCACACGCTCCAGGTAGTCGGATGCTCGCAGGTTCTTCTCGACGTCGGCAGGCGCGTACTGGGTCAGCATGAAGTCGATCACGTACGGCATCACGATGTAGTACATGACGACGCAGCCAGCATAGAACATGAACGGCGTGGCGATCAGGAACGGCAGGAAGGCGCGCTTCTCGTGGCGGTAGAGGCCGGGAGCGACGAACAGCCATATTTGGGAGGCGATCAGCGGGAAGCCGACGATCAGCGACACGAACGCCGACAGCTTCACGGTCACGAAGAAGAACTCGAAGATGTCGAGAACCTGGAGCTTGTAGCCATCGCTCAGTGCCGGCTGGATCAGGAACGAGAAGATCGGCTTGGCGAAGTAGAAGGTGATGAAGAACACCGCCATGAAGCCGACCAGCGCGTAGACCAACCGCTTGCGCAGCTCGATCAGGTGATCGAGCAGCGGCATCGGCTTGTCGTCTTCGGGTCCGTCGTGCGCCTGGGTCACTGTACGCTTCGCAGCATGAGTGGCGGGTTATGCCGCCCTTTGGCTTTCAATTCAAAGCGCTTATTCAGGATCGGCGCGCCGGCTGGCAGTTGACCTCAAGCTCCGGTGTCGTCCTGAGCGCAGCAAAGGACCTCACCGCCGCCCGCCACGAGAGTGCTTCGGAACTGCTGGCGATGAGATCCTTCGCTGCGCTCAGGATGACATGAGGGCAGCGTCCGCTCAGGGCGCCGGACTTCACAGGGATGGAATCGGAAGGCATCGTCACCCGGCAGCGGCAGCCTTGGCCGGTATTTCCTCGGGGGTCGGCGCCGCGATCGGAGCAGCGTCCGCGACTTGAAGAGGAGCCGGCTCCGCCGGCGCGGCTGAAACCGGTTCCGCGGCCGCCACCGAGGGCGGCTCCGGCTCGGCGGCGGCGGCCTCGAGGCGCGGAGCCTCGGCGGGCGCCGTCTCGGCGGCGATCTGAGGCGCCTCGGCGGCGATCTGAGGCGCCGATTCCGGCTGGGCCAAGGGATTGTCGATGGTCGACTTGGCTTCCTCGATCGCCTTCTGGCCCTCGGCCATGCCATCCTGGATGGCGCTGCGGATCTCCTTGGTCGGGTCGAGCGCCTGAAGGTCGAGCCCGGGCGCCGATTCGATCTGCTTCTTGACCTCGTCGAGCTCGGACTGGCGAACCATGTCGTCGACATGGCCGCGGAACTCCGACGCCATGGCGCGCGCCTGGGTCATCCACTTGCCCCAGCTGCGCAGCAGGTTTGGCAGCTCCTTGGGGCCGATGATGACCAGCGCCACGATGGCGATCACCAGCAGCTCCGGGCTGTCGATACCGAACATTGGCGTGGACGCCTAGGCCGTCGACCGCGCGAGGGCCGTCAGACCTTGGCGGTGCTGTCCTGGCGCACCTGGCCGTCCGGCGACGTCGTGGTGGCCTGCGCGGAGATCGGCTTGGCCGCGTCGCCCGGCTGTCCCGCCGGCGGCGTGGCCGCCGCCTCGTCCTGCCCTGCGCCCACGCCCTTCTTGAAGGCCGACAGGCCCTTGCCGAAGTCGCCCATGAGCTGCGAGATCTTGCCGCGACCGCCGAACAGCAGCAGCACGACGGCCAGCACGATCAGCCAGTGCCATATGCTGAAGCTACCCATATGAAAATTCTCCCAATAATGAAGTTTGCCGCGTTGCCCCGATTATGGCACCCCGTCCGAAGCCCCGGCAACCGATCGAATAAGGTCGTTTAAGGGCTTTAGCGCCTGTTCTCGTCGGCCGCCAGAGGTTCCTGCGCCTCATCCTCGCCGGGCTCGAGCGGCAGATCGGGCTCGTCCGGACGGAATATGGGCGGTTGCGCCCGCGCGTCCAAGAGGCCGGCGGCCTTCAATTCCTCGTGGCCCGGCAGGTCGTCGAGGCCCGGCAGACCGAAATGCTCGAGGAAGAACTCCGAGGTACCCCAGGTGACCGGCTTCCCGGGAGCCCGGCGGCGGCCCATAGGCTTGATCCAGTTCTGCTCGAACAGGAGATCGAGCGTACCCTTGCTGAGGCCGACCCCCCGCACCTCCTCGATCTCGGCCCGCGTCACCGGCTGGTGGTAGGCGATGATGGCAAGCGTCTCGATCGCCGCGCGCGACAGCTTGCGCGTCACCGGCCGCTCGATCTTGAGCTTCTCGGCCAGATCGGGGGCGGTGCGGAAGGTGTAGCCGCCGGCGACCTGCACGAGGTTCACGCCTCGCCCGGCATAGTGGTCGGCAAGATCGGCCAGCAGGCGCTTGACGTCGGCGTCGTTGGGCAGCCGCGCGGCAAGCTCCTTCTCGTCGAGCGCCTGCGTGCCGGCGAACAGCAGCGCCTCGAGCAGACGCAGATGCTGGGCGTGGTCGGGCGAAACGACGTCGGTAACGGTTCCCGGGGCGGCGTGCCTGGCGGCCACGGGCTCGACTTCCGATACAGGGGGCTCTGCTCCGGCTTCCCCTTCGACCTCCACCACCGTCCCGGCTTCGGGCACAGCCACCATCTCGGCATCGGCGGCAGCCATCTCGGGCTGCACCGCGGGCGGCTCCTCCTCCGTCGCCACCTCAGGCACGGACGAGGTTGGCCCGTTCTCGGCCGCCGGCTCGCGCTCGGTAGCGGACGGCTCGGCCACGGTCGCCGCCACAGGCTCGGTCATGGGCTCGGGCTCGGTGGCAGGAGAACGGGACTCGGTCTGGGACATCGGCACCGCCGTCACCTTTGCTCGCTGCGTTTGCGCAAATAGATCGGACCGAAACGCTCGGTCTGGCGCAGCTCCACCGCTCCTTCCTTGGCGAGCTGCAGGCCGGCGACGAAGGTCGACGCCATCGCCGAGCGGCGACGGGTCGGGTCGGTGAGGCCGGCTGGCAGGAAGGCCTCCAGGATCTGCCAGTCGATGGCGATCCCGAGCATCCGGCCCAACCGCTCGGCCGCTTCCTCGACCGAGAAGAACTGCATCGGCTCGATCTGGTAGGTGTCGGCGTCCTTAGGCCGTACCTGGTGACCGTAAGCCGACAGCAGGTCGTAGAGCTTGACGTCCCATACCGTGCGGCGGACGACGACGACACCCTCCGGCTTGCCGCGGGCGAATATATCGCGGCCAAGCTGCGGGCGGGCCATCAGGCGCACGCCGGCCTCCTGCATCGCCTCGAGACGGCGCAACTGCCACTGCAGGGCGTCGGCCATCTCCTGGCCGGTCGGCTCCTCTCCGGGCGGCGGCTCGGGCAGCAGCAGGCGCGACTTCAGGTAGGCCAGCCAGGCCGCCATGACGAGATAGTCGGCGGCAAGCTCGAGCCGTATGCGGCGCGCCTGGGCGACGTGCGCCAGGTACTGGTCGACCAGGGCCACCATCGAGATGCGCCGCAGGTCGACCTTCTGCTCGCGCGCCAGGCTGAGCAGCAGGTCGAGCGGCCCTTCGAAGCCTTCGAGATTGACGATCAGCTCGCCTTCGCCCGGCGCGATGATGTCCGGGCCGGCGGCGGCGAATCCGTCGGGAGAGGCGGGGCGGCTAGGCTCGTCCATGCATGCCCGGTTTAGTCAGTGACAGCCCGACCCGCCACAGGATTTGGCCATCCCTTATCCCCATTCCGGGAGCAGCGCGGCGAGGCGCCGCCCGGCCTCGGCAAGTCCGGCCCGGCCGAGCGGCGCGCGATGGCGGGCAAGGGCCCTTCGCCCGCCGTCGAATCGCGCGACGGCCTCGGTGGTCATCGGCCCGGTCCGGGCGACGATGTCGGCCATCTCCGACCGGTCGCCGTTGCAATGAAGGGCGATGTCGCAGCCCGCGGCAAGTGCGCGGGCAGCCCGCTCGCCGAGCGACCCGCCGAGCGCCTGCATCGACAGGTCGTCGCTGAGCAGCAGCCCGCCGAAGCCGATATGGCCGCGGATGACCTCGGCGATGGCGCGCGCCGACACCGTCACCGGCGCGTCCGGATCGACCGTCTCGAACAGGAGATGGCTGGTCATGCCCCACGGAAGATCAGACAGCAGGCGGAACGGCAGAAAGTCGGTTCGCTCGAGCAACTCGCGCGAGGCGTCGACTCTCGGCAAGGCGTGATGGCTGTCGACGGTAGCCCGGCCGTGCCCCGGCATGTGCTTCATCACGGCCATGACGCCTTCGGCCATCAGCCCCTCCGCGACGGCGCGGCCCAGCGCGGCGACAGGCTCGGGCCGGGCCGCAAAGGCGCGGTCGCCGATCGCGGCGTGGGTCTCGGGCAGGCCGAGATCGAGCACCGGCAGGCAATCGACGTCGGCGCCGATCGACCGCAGGTCGGCGGCCAGCAGGCGGGCGTTGAGGCCGGCCGCCTCGAGGCCGCGCTCGGGGTCGCTAGCATAGAGGTCGCCGAGCAAGCGGGCCGCCGGCGCGCGCCGCCAGTGCGGCGGCCGCAGCCGGGCCACCCGGCCGCCTTCCTGGTCGACCAGCACCGGCGCCTCGGCCCGCGCGACCGACGATCGCAATTCCTCGACCAGACGGTGGGCCCGCTCGGGCGTGTCGACATTGCGGGCAAACAGGATGAAGCCCAGCGGATCGGCGTCGCGAAAAAAAGCCCGTTCGTCGGCGGTGAGGTCGGGCCCGGCGCAACCGAAGATCACGGCGCGGGGGGTGGTCATCGCGCCTCGGCGAACATCGACACCGTCAACTCGGGCTCCTCTCCCCCGCTAGGGGCAGGGCATTCGCATATGGCAAAAAATGCCGTCATCCCTGTTGCAGCATCGGCAAGAAAGGTCCCTCGACTACGCCACCCTTCGGGCGGCTCCGCTCGGGATGACGGGACTTTTCGCCATATGCGAATGCCGAGAGGCTGCGTGAAGGGGTTACGCACACCGACGCCCCCTCACCTAGCCTCTCCCCTAGCGGGGGAGAGGAACTTGAGTTGACAAGGGAAGGACACCCTCAGCGCGCCGGAGGGACCGTGACGCAGTCGGCCTTGCGGCTCTTGAGCGTGGTGCAGACACCCTGTGCCTGCTTCTCGTCGAGCGGCCCGGCCTGGACACGGTACCACACGCCCTTGTCGCCGAGGTCGACGCGCACGGCCTGCATCTTCAGGTTGGCCATGACATCGCCGTGGGCGCTCTGCAGGCGCGCCCAGGTCGACTTCGCCACGTCCTCGTTCTTGACCGAGGCGACCTGTACGCGCCAGCCAGCCGTCGGACCCGACATGTTCTCGATGAGGCTGGCGATGGTCGGGCCGCTTTCGGTGGTGCCGGGCTTGATGTCGGTGGGCTGTACGGCGGCGGGCGCCGAGGTCGCCCCGCCGGTCGTCGAGGAGGCGGTCTGCACCGGGGTCGGGGTCTTGGCGGGCTCCGCTTCCTTGGGGGCGGCAGGCGCCGGCAGGCCGTTGGCCGGCAATCTGGGATTGACGGGCCCCGGCAGCAGCTTCTCGGGCTGGGTCTGCACGGCGCCGGGCGAGATGCGGTTGAAGACTTCCTTGTCCTGGTTGGGCGGTACCAGGCCACCGGCATTCTCAGGCTTGGTGCGGGTCGGCGTCGTCGGCGCCTGCACCACCAGCGGCTCGAGACCCTTGCCGCCCGCCTTCACGTCCTGATTGTGCGCCCACCACACGACCGAGCCGAAGCTCGCGATGGCGGCGACCGAGACCATGACGGTCAGGATCTGACCACGCCGTCGGTTGACTCGCATGAGAAGCGAATCGCGCGGCGGCGGCGGGATCGAGTCAGGCTCGTGCGCGACGGGACGCGGCGGCGGATCGAGCCGCATGGCCACCGACTCGTTGGGTCGGTAGATCGTCGGACCGTCGCCGGAGGGGGACCGGCGGATATGCATGCCTTATCTCATTTCCTCGACGGGTGTTACGCCGAAGACCTTTAGACCTGATCCTATCACAAATCCGATGGCCTGTACCAACGCGAGACGCGCGCGCGTCAGCTCTTCCTCGCCCTCGACGACGAAGCGCAGCCCGGGTTCCTCACGGCCGCGATTCCAATGCGCGTGGAAGGCGGCGGCAAGGTCGTAGAGATAGAAGGCGATGCGATGCGGTTCGTGCGCCGCCGCAGCCGCCTCGATGGTACGCGGCCATTGGGCGATCAGCCGAACCATGGCCAGCTCGCCCTCGTCGGTCAAACGGTCCAACGGTGCCTCGACCAGCCCATCGGTCGCGATGCCGGCTGCCGAGGCCTGGCGCATCACCGAGCGGGTGCGCGCGTGGCCATACTGGACGTACCAAACCGGGTTGTCGCGTGACTGCTCGGTGGCCTTCACCAGGTCGAAGTCGAATGGCGCGTCGTTCTTGCGGGTCAGCATGGTGAAGCGCACGACATCGGGGCCGACCTCGTCGAGGAGGTCGCGTAAGGTGACGAACGTGCCGGCGCGCTTGGACATGCGCACCAGCTCGCCATTCTTCAGAACCCGCACCAGCTGGCAGACCTTGACGTCGAGCTCGCCCTGGCGCTCGGTGATGGCCCGCACCGCCGACTTCATGCGCTTGATGTAGCCGGCGTGATCGGCGCCCCAGACGTCGATCATGTCGGCGAAGCCGCGACGGTACTTGTCGTGATGGTAGGCGATGTCGTTGGCGAAGTAGGTCCAGCTGCCGTCCGACTTCTTGAGCGGCCGGTCGACCTCGTCGCCGAACCGGGTCGCCCGGAACAGGGTCTGCTCGCGATCCTCCCAGTCGTCCGGCTTCTTGCCCTTGGGCGGCTCGAGGCGGCCCTGATAGATCAGGTCCTGGCGCGCCAGCGCCTGGAAGGCGCGGTCGACGGCGCCCGAATCGACGAGGGCACGCTCGGACGAGTAGACGTCCATCGCGACCCCCATGGTCTCGAGGTCGGCCTTGATCTCGGCCATCAGGGTGGCGATGGCGAAGTCGCGCATCGCCGGCAGCCAGTCCGCTTCGGGCTTGCCGATCCAGCGCGCGCCATCGCGCGCCGCGACGGCCGCGCCGACTTCCTTCAGATACTCGCCGGGATAGAGGCCTTGCGGGATGTCGCCGATCGATTCACCGAGCGCCTCGCGATAGCGCAGGTACGTCGACCGGCCGAGCGTGTCGACCTGCGCGCCGGCGTCGTTGATGTAGTACTCCTTGGTGACGGCATAGCCCGCCTTGGCGAGCAGGTTGGCGAGCGCATCGCCGACCACGGCGCCGCGCGCATGCGCGACGTGTAGTGGGCCGGTGGGATTGGCCGAGACGTACTCGACGTTGACCCTCCGGCCGGCGCCCACTGTCGAGTCGCCATAGGCGAGACCGTCGCGCAGGCAGTCGCGCAGCCGCTCGCGCCAGAAGCCGTCGGCGATCTTGAGGTTGATGAAGCCCGGGCCGGCGACCGCGCCGCTCACGATCTCGACGTTGGCGACCAGTCTCGGCAGCAGCGCATCGGCGATGTCGCGCGGCTTCCTGCCCGCCGCCTTGGCCAGCACCATGGCGGCGTTGGTGGCGATGTCGCCATGCGCCGGATCGCGCGGCGGCTCGGCGGTGATGGCGGCAAAGTCGAGCTTTTCCGGCAGCTCGCCGGCCGCCTGCATCTGCTGCAGCGCGCCCACGATCTCGCCGATGAAATGACGATAGGGATTCATGCGCGCGGTATTGCGCATCGAGGGCGGTTTGTCATGTTCTTCGCTGTCCATCTTCTCCTCCCCAACGAAGTTGGGGAGGTGTCCGCGTAATCGCCGACGGAGGGGTCATGAGCTGGGAGCGCGCCACTCTGTGGCGCTCATGCTCTTCGTCCGATCAACAATCGGTGTGTCCGCTATCCCTATGAGCGCCACAGAGTGGCGCGCTCCCGGCGAAGACCATGACCCCTCCGTCGGCGATTACGCCGACACCTCCCCAGCAAAGCTGGGGAGGGGAAGATGGGCTACGTATACAGGTCGAACAGGCGGCGGTGCTCGTCGAGGGCGTAGCGGTCGGTCATGCCGGCGATGTAGTCGGCGACCAGGCGGGCGCGGGCGTGGGTCTCGGCCTGCTCGGCGCGCTCGCGCCACGGCGAGGGCAGGCAGTTCGGCTCGTCGAACAGCAGGCGGAACAGGTCGGCGACGACGCGGCGCGCCTTGGAGTGCGAGCGGTTGAGCTTCCAGTGCTCGTACATGCGCTTGTAGAGGAAGGCCTTCACCGTTCGGTCCGTCTCCGCCATGTGCCGCGAGAAGGCCGCGACCGGCCGATCCCAGGCGCGAATATCGGCCACCGAGCGGGGCGCCGCCTCGGCGAGACGCCGCTTCGTCTCGGCCACCAGGTCCTCGACCATGGCGTTGATCACCCGCCGCACCGCCTCGTGGATCAGCCGCGACTGGCCGATGCCGGGATACTTTTGCGCCACTGTCCCGAACATCTCGCCGACCAGCGGCAGCTGCCCGAGGTCGGCGATGTCGAACAGGCCGGCACGCAGGCCGTCGTCGATGTCGTGGTTGTTGTAGGCGATGTCGTCGCTCAGCGCGGCAACCTGCGCTTCCGGCCCGGCGTAGCCCGCAAGCTCGAGATCGTGGTCGCGGCAATACTCGACGATGGCGGCCGGCAACTGGTCGAGCTTACGGCCGGGCTCGAGCAGCGGACCGTTGTGCTTCACCGCCCCTTCCAGGGTCTCCCACGTGAGGTTCAGCCCGTTGAACTCGGCGTAGCGCTCCTCGAGCTTGGTGAGGATGCGGAGCGTCTGGGCGTTGTGGTCGAAGCCGCCATGAGGCGCCATGGCGGCGTGCAAGGCCTCCTCGCCGGCATGGCCGAACGGCGTGTGGCCGAGATCGTGCGCCAGCGCCACCGCCTCGCCGAGATCCTCGTCGAGCCGCAGGGTGCGGCAGATCGAGCGGGCGATCTGCGCGACCTCGAGCGAGTGGGTCAGCCGCGTCCGGTAGTGGTCGCCCTCGTGATAGACGAAGACCTGAGTCTTGTGCTTCAGACGCCGGAACGCCGTCGAATGGATGATGCGGTCACGATCGCGCTGGAACGGGCTGCGGCTCGGCGATTCAGCTTCCCGGTGCAGGCGGCCGCGGCTCTGCCACGGCAGGGTGGCGTAGGGCGCGAGCGCCTGGCGTCGCCACAGCTCGTCGGCCACGATCAGCGAACCTCCTGGGGGTACCGCGGGGTTGTACGCCGGCCGGACCGGCACAACAACCGCAGGCCCCCGGCGCCCCGGCGATCGTATCGGTGCTACTTGACCAGAGTCACCGGCACGTCGACATGGGCGATGACGTCCTGCGCCACCGAGCCCATCAGCACGCCGGCCAGCCCGGTATGGCCGCGCGTGCCCAGAACGACGGCGCCGGCACCGAGCTTCTTGACGAAATCGTTGACCACCGCGCCGTGCCGTCCGACGCCGATATGAACGGAGGCCGGCACCCCGGCCTTCTGCGCCAGCGCGACCGACGAGGCGAGGGCCTTGTCGCCCTCCTCGCGCCGGTAGGAGTCGATCTGGGCGCGATCGACGAAGGCCGAGATGGCGCCGCCGAACGACGGCTGGATGTTGAGGAAATGCAGCTCGGCGGCCAGGCCGCCGGCGATCAGCTCGAGCGCGTGCGCGACCGCGCGGTCGGAGTTTGCCGACCCGTCGACCGGCACCAGGATCGATTTCTTGGCCATGCCCCTCACTCCTTGCCCGAGGTTTTCTTGGCGAGGTCGACCGGCTCGGCATGCACACGCTGCCTGGCGCGATGCTGCAGATAGTAGCCGATCACCACGGTGATCACGGCGCCGCCGATCTCGAAGATCATCTTGGCGTTGGGCAGGACGGCCGCGAGCCTTTCCGCATAGGCCGGGTCGGTCGCCAGCACCTCGCCCGCGATGTAGCCGAGCAGCGCGCCGCCGGCGATGACGATCAGCGGGAAGCGGTTGAGAAGCAGCATGATCAGCGTGGCGCCGAAGATGATCAGCGGGATGCTGATGAGCAGGCCGAGGACGATCAGCACGGTGTTGCCGTGCGCCGCCGCGGCGATGGCGATGGCGTTGTCGAGGCTCATCACGGCGTCGGCGATGATGATGGTGCGGATGGCGGACCACAGCGAGCCGGCCGCCTTGACGCCGTCGCCACCCTCCTCCTCGCCCTGCACCAGCTTGATGCCGATCCACAGCAGCAGCAGGCCGCCGACCAGCTTCAGGTAGCCGATCTGGAGAAGCTGATCGACGATCAGCACGAAGATGATGCGCAGCACGATGGCGCCGGCGCTGCCGATCAGGATCGCAGGCTTCTGGTGCCGCTTCTCGAGGTTCCGGCAGGCGAGCGCGATGACCAGCGCGTTGTCCCCGGAGAGGACGATATTGACCAGGATGATCTGGGCGAGGCCGCTCCAGAAAGCCGGTGTCAGCTCAAATCCCATGGTTACTCGATTCTCGCCCTTGCTCTGCGCACGCGACAGCCTTCATTGCGTCCGGCGAAGGTGTTAGTGCAGCGTCTGCCGTCCGGCAAGCCAAACCGGGCCGGCGGGGGAGGCTCGATCGATGGCAGGCAGCGCCGGCTACAGCAAGATGTTTCCCGTGTCGTGGACCGAGCTGCATCGCGACGCGCGGGCGCTCGCGTGGCGCCTCGCCGATCTCGGGCCGTTCAAGGGGCTGGTCGCCATCACGCGCGGCGGCCTGGTTCCCGCCGCCATCATCGCACGCGAGCTGAACCTGCGACTGATCGACACTGTCTGCTGCTCGACCTACGACCGCATGGAACGCGGCGCCAAGGTCGAGCTCCTGAAGGGCACGACAGCGGAGCAGGAGAAGGGCAAGGGCTGGCTCATCGTCGACGACCTGGTCGACACCGGGGTCACCGCCCGGGCCGTCCGCGCCATGCTGCCCGAGGCCCACTTCGCCACCGTCTACGCCAAGCCGGCCGGCAGGCCGACCGTCGACAGCTACATCACCGAGGTGAGCCAGGACACCTGGATCCTGTTCCCGTGGGACCAGGAGGCGGTCATGGCCAAGACCATCGTCGAGCTGAAGGGCGGGCAGTGAGAGAAACAAGCCTCATCGGGCTGGTGCAACCAGCTATTCCTCATCCTGAGGAGCCGCGCGCAGCGCGCGGCGTCTCGAAGGATGGGGATCAGGCAAGCTGCCTGTTGCCATGCTCCGAGACGCTCGCTGCGCTCGCTCCTCAGCATGAGGTGGTATCGAAATGAAATGCTACGTCATCCCTACGCCGCAAGGCATCGACTCCCTCACCCTGGTCGAGCGGCCGGATCCCGTGCCGGGGCCGCGGCAGGTGCTGGTGCGGGTGCGGGCGACCTCGCTCAACTATCGCGATCTGATGACCATCCAGGGCAGCTCGGCACGCGCCGCGCCCAAGCCCGATCTGATCCCCCTGTCCGACGGCGCGGGCGAGATCGTCGCGGTCGGCGCCGGCGTCAGCCGGGTCAGGGTGGGCGACCGGGTGGCCGGCTGCTTCATGCAGAGATGGCCGGGCGGGGCGATCGACGACGGGGCGACCGCCTCTGCGATGGGCGGCGCGATCGACGGCATGCTGACCGAGCTGGCGCTGCTCGAGGAAGACGGCGTGGTCCTGCTGCCCGACAGCCTGAGCTTCGAGGAAGGCGCCACCCTCCCCTGCGCTGGCGTCACGGCCTGGCACGCGCTGGTCGAGATCGGCCGGATCAAGGCGGGAGATCTCGTGCTGGTGCAGGGCTCTGGCGGCGTCTCGATCTTCGCCTTGCAGTTCGCCCGCGCGTTCGGCGCACGGGTGATCGCGACCTCGAGCTCGGCCGCCAAGGCCGAGCGCCTGCGCCAGATGGGCGCCGAGGCGGTGATCGACTATCGCGCCACGCCCGACTGGGACAAGGAAGCGATGAAGCTCACCGGCGGGCGCGGCGCCGACCTGATCGTCGAGGTCGGCGGCGCCGGCACCCTGCCGCGCTCGTTCCAGGCGGCGCGCATCGCCGGCAAGATCGTGGTGATCGGCCTGCTGTCCGGCGCGGCCGAGGTCGATCCCATGCCGATCCTGCGCCGCAACCTGCACGTCCAGGGCCTCTATGTCGGTAATCGTCAGATGTTCGAGGCGATGAACCGGGCGATCGAGGCGAATCGCCTCGAGCCTGTCATCGACCGGGTGTTTCCTTTCGCCGAGGCGAAGGAAGCTTACCGGCACATGAAGAGCCAGACCCATTTCGGCAAGATCGTAATCGCGCATGGCTAGGTCACCCAGCACCTCACCCTGAGGAGCGCCGCGCAGCGGCGCGTCTCGAAGGGTGGGATAGCGCACGTTGTCTGATGCCCACCCTTCGAGACGCGGCCTGCGGCCGCTCCTCAGGGTGAGGTGATAGGAGAGGGAACATCGATGCAGAACCTGTGGTCCGACACCGACGCCAAGGACGCGATCGCCCGGCATGCCGCCAAGGGCATCGGCGAGGATCTGGCGCTGCGCGTCTACACGACGCGCCTGCTGGGCGGCGAGCCGCGGCTGGTGCTGCATGGTGGCGGCAACACCTCGGTGAAGACCAGGGTGGCCGACATCACCGGCGAGCCGGTCGACGTTCTCTGCGTCAAGGGCAGCGGCTGGGACATGGGCACGATCGAGGCGCCCGGCCTGCCGGCGGTGCGCCTGGCGCCGCTCGGCGGCCTGGTCGGCCTGCAGGCGCTCTCCGACGAGGACATGGTCAACATCCAGCGCTGCAACCTGCTCGACAGCAAGGCGCCAAACCCGTCGGTCGAGACGCTGCTGCACGCCTTCCTGCCGCACAAATTCATCGACCACACCCATTCCAACGCCGTGCTGGCGCTGACCGACCAGCCCGACGGCGAGGCACTGGCGCGCGACGTGTTCGGCAAGCGCGCCGCCCTGGTGCCCTACATCATGCCGGGATTCGCGCTGGCCAAGAAGGCGAGCGAGGTGTCGCGCGCCCATCCCGACGTCGAGGGGCTGATCCTGCTGAAGCACGGCATCTTCTCGATGGGCGCCACGGCGGAAGAAGCCTATGTCCGCATGATCGACCTGGTGAGCCTGGCCGAGCAGTGCCTGGCCAGGGCGACGCGCAGGATCTTCCCTGGCGCCAGCCTGCCCGGCGCGATCGCGAGCGCCGCGGAGGTCGCGCCGATCCTGCGCGGGCTGTTCTCCCTGCCGGCGAAGAGCGGCGGCCGCGAGGCCGCGCAGCGCTTCGTGCTCGAGTTCCGCACCAGCCCGGAAATCCTGACCTATGTCGGCGGCCGCGAGATCGCGCGCTACAGCCAGCAGGGGCCGGTGACGCCCGACCACGCGATCCGCACCAAGAACCTGCCGCTGGTCGTGCCGGCACCCGAGGCCGGCAAGCTCGACGCCTTCAAGTCTTCAGCGCAGCAGGCGCTCGACAGCTTCGTCGCCGACTATCACTCCTACTTTCAGCGTCACAACGCGCGCCAGCTGCCCGGCAAGACCGAGCTCGACCCGATGCCGCGCGTCGTGCTGGTACCGGGGCTCGGCCTGTTCGGGCTCGGCAAGTCGTCGAAGGATGCGAAGATCGCCGCCGACCTCGCCGAGACCACGGTCGAGGTGGTGACCGACGCCGAGTGGCTCGGCACCTACCAGTGCATCCCCGAGCCCGACATCTTCGACATCGAGTACTGGTCGCTCGAGCAGGCCAAGCTCGGCGCCGAGGCCGAGAAACCGCTGGCGCGCCGCATCGTCGTCGTGACCGGCGGCGGCTCGGGCATCGGGGCGGCGACGGCGCAGGCCTTCGCGCGCGAGGGCGCCGAGCTGGTGGTGATCGACCAGGATCCCGCACGCGCCAAGGAGATCGCCGGCAAGGTGAAGGGGCTCGCCATCGCCTGCGACGTCACCAATCCCGCCGAGGTGCGCGCCGCCTTCGATCGCATCGCCGCGGCCTACGGCGGCGTCGACATCGTGGTCTCCAACGCCGGCGCGGCGTGGCAGGGCCGGATCGGCGACATCGATGAGGCGACCTTGCGCCAGAGCTTCGAGCTCAATTTCTGGGCCCATCAAAGCGTGGCGCAGAACGCCGTGCGGGTGATGCGCGCACAGGGCCTGGGCGGCTGCCTGCTGTTCAACACCTCCAAGCAGGCGGTCAACCCGGGGCCCGATTTCGGTCCCTATGGGCTGCCCAAGGCGGCGACCCTGTTCCTGATGCGCCAGTACGCCCTCGACCACGGCGCCGACGGCATCCGGTCCAACGCCGTCAACGCCGACCGCATCCGCTCCGGCCTGCTAACCGACGCCATGATCGCCCAGCGCTCCAGGGCGCGCGGGCTCAGCGAGGCCGACTACATGGGCGGCAACCTGCTCGGCCTCGAGGTGACGGCCGACGACGTCGCGCAATCCTTCGTGGCGCTCGCCAAGGCATCCAAGAGCACTGGCGCCGTGCTCACCGTCGACGGCGGCAACATCGCCGCGGCGTTGCGGTGAGGCGCTGCCCCTCTCGCAAGGGGACTCATTGCCGTGCCTGGGTTTCCTCCCACGCATGGCCCGGCGGCGCTATAGTTCGTCCATGCCCCTCGCGATCACACCCCTCACGCCGCACATCGGCGCGCGCCTGACCGGCATCGATGCAAGCAGGCCGATCACGCCGGCCGAGGTCGCCGCCGTCGAGGCCGGCATGGACCGCTACGCCGTCCTCGTGCTGCCCGGGCAGGACATCACCGACGAGCAACAGCTCGCCTTCACGCGCAATTTCGGGCCGCTCGAGGAGGGCGCCAACAGCACGGTGCGCAACACCGAGCTGCGCCTCGCGCCGGCCTTTGCCGACGTCTCCAATCTCGATCGCGACGGCGCGGTACTGGCGCGCGACAATCGCCGCCGCATGGCCTCGCTCGGCAACCGGCTGTGGCATTCCGATGCCTCGTTCCGCGCCGTGCCGGCCCGCTACTCGATCCTGAGCGGCCGCATCGTCACGACGGCCGGCGGCAACACCGAGTTCGCCGACATGCGCGCGGCCTACGACGCGCTCGATGCGCGCACCAAGGCCGAGGTCGAGGATCTGGTCTGCGAGCATTCGCTGATCTACTCGCGCCAGCAGCTCGGCTTCTCCGAGTTCCTGCCCGACGAGCGCGTGTCGATGCGGCCGGTGCTGCAGCGGCTGGTGCGCACGCATCCGGTGACCGGCCGCAAGTCGTTGTTCCTGTCGGCCCATATCGGCGCCGTCGTCGGCTGGCCGCGGCCCGAGGCGATGGCATTCATCCGCGACCTGATCGAGCACGCCACGCAGCCGGACTTCGTCTACGTTCATCGCTGGACTCAGCACGACCTGGTGATCTGGGACAACCGCACGACGATGCATCGCGTGCGCCGCTTCGATGATCTCAGCATCGTGCGCGACGTGCGCCGCACGACGACGCGCAGCGACGGACCGACCGTCGCGCAGGAGGCCGCCTGATGACCACCCTTCCCCGCCGCCGCATCGGCCGCACCAAGGTCGAGGTCACCACGCTCGGCCTCGGCGGCGCGCCGATGGGCGGCTTTCGCGCCACGATCTCGGAGTCGAGGGCGCTGGCGGTCGTCAACCAGGGCTACGAGGCCGGCGTGCGTTTCTTCGACACCTCGCCTTACTACGGTTACGGCCGCAGCGAGCTGCGCATGGGGGCGGCGCTGCGCGGCAAGCCGCGCGACAGCTATGTCCTGTCGACCAAGGTCGGCCGCGTCCTCCACGCCATGAAGCCCGGCGAGCAGCCGCCGGCCGACTTCCGCGACAGCGGCCTGCCCGGCTTCGCGCCGGTGTTCGACTACACCTACGATGGCGTCATGCGCTCGCTCGAGCACTCGCACCTGCGCCTCGGCATCTCGCGCATCGACATCGCCCTCGTGCACGACGTCGATTTCTGGACGACCAGGGACCGCGCCGTGCTCGAGGAGCGCTTCCGGACGGTGATGGATTCCGGCTTCAGGGCGCTCGACGAGCTGCGCCGCTCGGGCGTGATCGGCGCCATCGGCGTGGGCATCAACGAGGCCGACACCAGCCTGCGCTTCATCAAGGCAGGCGACTTCGATTGCATGCTGCTGGCCGGCCGCTACACCCTGCTCGAGCAGGGCGGGCTCGGCGAGTTCCTGCCCGAGTGCGTGACTCGCGGCGTCTCGGTGATCCTGGGCGGCCCGTACAATTCCGGCATCCTGACCGGCGGCGTGAAGCCCGGCGCCACGCACGACTACGCTCCGGCGCCTGCCAACCTGATCGAGAAGGCGCAGAAGATCGAGGCGATCTGCCGGCGCCACGGCGTCGAGCTTGGCGCCGCGGCGCTGCAGTTCCCGCTGTTCCATCCGGCCGTGTGCTCGGTCATCCCGGGCGCGCTCAGCGTCGCCGAGGTGAAGCAGAACGCGGCGCGGATGTCGGTCAACCTGCCGAGCGAGCTGTGGAGCGAGCTCAAGCGCGAGGGACTGATCGATCCGGCGTCGCCGACGCCGAACTGACCGTCAGCGTCATGCTTTTTCGGACCGCGAGCGTCTCACTCGCTCATGAATCTGAGCGAGCGGGACGCTCGCGGTCCGGAAAAGCACGATCGACACGAGAATAACCCGCTTTCGGGCGTGATCTTCTTGAATTGAAGCACCGCACTAGACCTCACCCTGAGGAGCCACGCGGAGCGTGGCGTCTCGAAGGGTTGGCAACAGACGTGCTGTGGCCGACCCTTCGAGACGCGGCCTACGGCCGCTCCTCAGGGTGAGGTCATTCTTGATGCTTCGACCAGAGGAAATCGCACTTCAGCTAGCGCCGTGCCGCTATCACCAGCGCCCGGATGCGGCCCTCGACGGCGCCGTTGCCGAAGCGTCGAGCCACGGCCTCGGCCGCCCGCTCGGTCGCTTCCTCCAGCCGCGTAGCGTCGCGCGCCTCGATCTCGTTGCGCAGCGGCGTGCCCTGGCAGATCGCGATCGCCGGGATGCGCGGCGAGGCGGCCTTGCTCACCCCGTCCACGGCTTCCACCGCGATGTCGACGAAGCCCGCAGCCTCGAGCTCGCGCCGGATGCGCGCGATGTCATGATAGCCGTGCGGCGTGCGCGCCATGAAGCGCGGCGGATCGTGCGGGAAGACCGCAACGAGCGCCTCGGTGACGACGTCGGCGAACTCGTTCGCGGAAATCCTGTCCCACACGTTGAACAGGTATCGGCCGCCGCGCTTCAGGACGCGCCGCGCCTCACTGTAGCCCTGCACCTTGTCGGGGAAGAACATCGCGCCGAACTGGCAGGCGACGGCATCGAAGCTCTCGTCTTCGAACGGCAAGGCGAGCGCGTCGGCCTGCTTCCATTCAATCTGGCCGGGCGGCTGCCGCTCAGCCGCCCTGTCGAGCATCGGCTGGTTGAGGTCGGTCGCCATGATCCGCGCGTCGGGCAGGCGTGCGGCGAGAGCGCGCGTGAGTGCGCCGGTGCCGGCCGCGATCTCCAGGATCGTCTCCGGGCCGGCGCCGGCGACCCGATCGGCGAGGTCACTCGCGCAGGATTCGAAGATCAGGGGGACGAGCAGCCGGTCGTAGATTTCGGGGATCGAGCCTGCGAACAGCTTGTCGGTCGTCGCCATGGAATTGCTCCGCCAAATCGGCGCACAATGATAGCACTCAACAAGCGCCCCGGGTGAAACGCCATGAAGATCATCGACGCCCAGATCCACATCTGGACAAAGACCGTCACGCCGCCGTCCGGCCTGCATCGCAAGGTCGAGAAGTACACCGCCGAGGAGGCGCTGAAGGAGATGGACGAGGCCGGCGTCGATGCCGCGCTGATCCATCCACCCTACAGCTGGGACCCCGACTCGAACGCCTATGCCGTCGAGTCGGCGAGGAAGTATCCCGAGCGCTTCGCCGTGATGGGCCAGTTTCCGCTCGACGATCCGGAAAGCCGCAAGCGCATCGTCGGCTGGCGCAACCAGCCCGGCATGATGGGCCTGCGCTGGGCGCTGCTTTACCCCGACCAGCAGAAGGCGCTGCACGAGGGCAAGCTCGACTGGGTATGGCCGGCGGCCGAGAAGGAAGGCCTCCCGGTGGCGACCATGGCCGGGCTGTTCCTGCCGCAATTCAGGAAGATCGCCGAGGCGCATCCGCAGCTCAGGCTGATCATCGACCATTGCGGCCTGCTGCGGCTCGAGAAGGACGCGGCGGCATTCGGCAAGCTCGACGAGCTGTGTGCGCTGGCCAAGCTGCCCAACGTCGCGGTCAAGGCGACCGGCGCGCCGGGCTACTCGACGCAGCCCTACCCGTTCCGCAACCTGCACGACGGGCTGCACCGCATCTTCGACGCGTATGGTCCCAAGCGCTTCTTCTGGGGCACCGACATCACCCGCATGCCGTGCACCTGGCGCCAGTGCGTGACCATGTTCACCGAGGAGCTGCCGTGGCTCGAGGGCAACGACCTCGAGCAGGTGATGGGCCGCGGCCTCGCCGAGTGGATCGGCTGGAAGTACGAGTTCGATTGATACCTACTTCTTCACCGGCACGATCTGGCCCCGCACCTCCCCGTCGGGATGGTTCACCGTCAGCACGTTGACGTACCAGCGGCCGGCGAGCACCTCGGCGGCCTGCTGCTCGGTGAGAGTAACCCCATCCTGGACCGTGTAGTCGTAGATCGGGACGTTGATGGGCGCGACGCGCTGCGCGTTCGCGCCAGGGTCGGCCGGGCCCTGCAGGTAACTCATGGTAATGGGGCTGCTGAGCCCGACCAGGTTCAGGCGATATTCCAGCACTTTCGTCGACGGACGGTAGACCGCCTCGAAGTAGCCCCAGGCGGGGCTGTCGGTCGGCGGCACCTCGCTGGCGCCGCTCAAGTCGGCGCGAAGGTCGGTCTTCGCCACCCTGGGCTCGCCGAGATAGAACGAGCAGCCGGCGGCGAGCAGCAGGACGATGGCAAGGCCGGTGCGGGCGATGGCGGCAATCATGCGTCGATGACTCTCCCCTGTCCCGTCATACGCGGCAAGCTGGGCGAGCCTCCCTCGGCCTATTCCTTGTGGTGCACCGGGCCGCGGCCATAGACCGGTGTCGGCAGGCCCTCGAGACGCGCCTTGAGCTGCAGGGCGAGGTAGCGGGAGTAGTGGCGCGACTGGGCGAGGTTGCCGCCGTGGAACCACAAACCGTCCTGCGCCGTCGGTTTCCACATGTTGCGCAGCTCGCCTTCCCACGGGCCGGGGTCCTTGGCGGTCTGCGAGCCGAGCCCCCAGCACTTGCCGACCTTGTCGGCGACCTCCTGCGAGATCAGCGCCGCCGCCCACTGGTTCATCGAGCCGTAGCCGGTGGCGTAGACGACGAGGTCGGCAGCGATCTCGCGGCCATCGGTCAGCACGACGGCGTGCTCGGCGAGCCGCGCGACCTCGGCTCCGGAGCAGAGCTTGATCTCGCCGCTCGCCACCAGCTCGGAGGCGCCGACGTCGATGTAGTAGCCCGAGCCGCGACGGATATACATCGGCCCGATGCCCGACTCGTCGTCGCCGTGGGTGAGCTTGAAACCGGCAGCTTCGAGCCGCGCATAGAACGCGGCGTCCTCGCGCTTGATCTGCTCGACCGTGGGCCGTGACGCCGCGGGCAAGAGGGCATAGGGCAGCGAGGCGACCGTGAGATCGGCATGGTCGGTCGTGATGCCGGCCTTCACCGCCGCCTCCGAGTAGAGCGTCCGGAATCGCGCCAGGGTCTCGGCGCGTGCCACCAGCGTCGGCGAGCGCTGGATCATGGTGACCTCGGCGCCGTGCTCCCACAGATCCGCGGCGATGTCGTGCGCCGAGTTGTTCGAGCCGACGACGACGCAGCGCTTGCCTTGCCAGCCCTCGCCGCCGGCATGCTGGCTGGAGTGATGCTGCGCGCCGGCGAAGCGCTCGACCCCCGGGATGCGGGGTATCTCGGGGAGCCCCGACATGCCGGTCGCCAGAACCACATGCCTGGGGCGCAGGACATGCGGCTGGCCCGCGCGCTCGACCTCGACCGTCCACTCCTGGCGCTGCTCGTCCCATGCGGCGCGCATGCAGGCCGTATCCGGCCAATAGTCGAGCTCCATGATCTTCGCATAGGCCTCGAGCCAGTCGCCCATCTTGTCCTTGGGCGTGTAGATCGGCCAATGGTCGGGGAACGGCAGGTACGGAAGATGGTCGTACCAGACCGGGTCGTGCAGGCAGAGCGACTTGTAGCGCCGCCGCCAGGCGTCGCCCGGACGCGGCAGCCTGTCGATGATCAGTGCCGGCACGCCGATCCGCTTGAGCCGCGCGCCCAGCCCGATGCCGCCCTGCCCGCCGCCGACCACCAGCACGAACGGCTGGCGCGTGATGCCGAGCTCGTTCGCGTCGGCCGCGCGCCGGTCGCCCCAAGTGCGGCGGCCGCGGATGGCGCCGTGCTCGACGCCGCTCTCGCGCGTCGGCCCGCTGGTCTCCTCAAACCCGTCGAGGCTCATCAGGGCGGTGAACATCGTGTGACACTTGCCGTCCTTCAACCGGATGTGCCCGCGCCCTCGCCCGACCGATGTCGCGAAGGTGAACCAGCCGTCGCTGCCCTCGATCTCGAAAGAGTCGGGTCGCACGTCGGAAAGGCGCGCCTCGAGCATGTCAGAAATCGCACTGCGGCTCTCGAAGGTCACGATGTTCCAGGTAAAGGCGACGAGATCGCGCCAGTAGCTGGATTCATGAAATCTGGCGGCCGCCGCCGCGATATCGCCGCGCCCGAGGTCGGACGCGAAGCAGGCGAGCCATTCCGAATGGTCCATCGTTCTTCCATTGCAGCGAAGTGTGGAGGAGCGCAGTCTAGACAGTCATCGGCTCGCGAGGAACGTGTCCCATGAAATACGATGTCATTTCCGCCGACGGTCATGTCGATCTGATCTGGCTGCCGCCCGACCTGTTCACCGCCAATGCGTCGTCGGCGCTGAAGGACCGCATGCCCCACGTGGTCGAGGGACCGAAGGGGCCGGAGTGGGTCAGCGCCAAGGGAGCGAAGTTCGGGCTGATGAACGGCATGGGCTCGGCCGGCCGCGAGTATGTGCCCGGCGTGATTCACCGCTCCGACCGCATGGCCTCGACCGGATTCTTCGACGACGGCAAGAAGGGCGTGAGGCGGCTGACCGAGCCCGAGCTCCGGTTGAAGGACCAGGATCGCGACGGCGTTCAGGCCGAGATCCTCTACGGCGTCCTGGGCTCGAGCGGCCGGCTCAACGATCCCGAGGCCGCGCTCGAGATGCTGTGCATCTACAACGACTGGCTGCACGATTTCTGCAAGGCCGCGCCCGACCGGCTGATCGGGCTGGCCAACATTCCCGGCTACAACATGGAGGAGTCGGTCGCCGAGATGATGCGCAACGCCAAGCGCGGCGTGCGCGGCTTCGACGTCGCAAACCGGCCCGACATGACGCCGCTGTGGGATCCGTTCTGGGAGCCGCTGTGGAAGTGCGCGCACGAGACCGGCATTCCCGTGCATTTCCATACGATCGGCGGTCGCTCGCCCGACACCAGCAAGCTGCCGCACTACGTCGTGCGCCGCGTGCAGGCCGCGCAGATCACCAACTTCCAGATGCACATGAGCTACATGCTGATGTCGCTGATCTACTCCGGCGCGCCCGAGCGCTATCCCAACCTCAAGATCGTGATCGGCGAGGCGGGGTTGGGCTGGATCCCCTACGTGCTGCAGCACATGGACCTCGAGTGGGAGGACCAGTTCAAGGACCTCGAGCTCAAGATGAAGCCGAGCGAGTACTGGCACCGGCAATTTTACGCCACCTACCAGACCGACCCGATCGGCATCCGCCTGCTCGACGTGCTGGGGGAGGACAACGTGATGTGGGGCTCCGACTTTCCGCATCCCGACGGCATCTGGCCCGATTCGCAGGAGTTCCTCGATCGCGAGCTCACCGGCGTGTCGGCCGAGACGCGGCGCAAGCTGACGCGCGACAACGCCATGAAGCTCTACCATCTCGGCAACAACTGACGTTCACTCTTCCCTCCCTAGCGAAGCTGGGGAGGTGCCCCGTCTTACGGGGCGGAGGGGTCATGAGCCCCAAGCGTGTTGCCCATGACCCCTCCGTCGGCGAAGACGCCGACACCTCCCCAGCGGAGCTGGGGAGGAGTATTCGAGAGAAATGAACTTTCCCGCTACCGGCCCGCGCATCGCCCTGCTCACCGGGCTGGCGATGCTGGCGTTCGCCGGCAACTCGATCCTGTGCCGGCTGGCGCTCACCAGCACGACCATAGACGCGGCGAGCTTCACGGCGATCCGGCTGGTGTCGGGGGCCCTGATCCTGGTCGTCATCCTGCGGGCGCGCGGCGTTCGCCCGACCGCTGGAGGCAGCTGGCCGATGGCCGCCATGCTGTCGGCCTATGCGGCGTTCTTCTCCTTCGCCTACCGTGACCTCTCGGCCGCGACCGGCGCGCTGCTGCTGTTCGGGGCCGTTCAGTTCACCATGACCGGCTACGGCCTATGGCAGGGCGAGCGCTTTCGCGGCCTGCGGCTGGTCGGGCTGCTCGTCGCCGCGGCCGGTCTGGTCGGCCTGCTGCTGCCGGGCCTCGCCGCGCCGCCGATCGGCGCCGCGGCCATGATGCTGGCGGCCGGCGCGGCGTGGGGCGTCTACTCGCTGCTCGGACGGTCGGCCGGCGAGCCGATCGCCGCGACCGGCGGCAATTTCCTGCGCGCCGTGCCGTTCGCCGCCGTGCTGATCCTGAGCACGTTCGGCCGCGTCGACAGCGACCTCACGGGTGCTTTCTACGCAGTGCTGTCGGGCGCCCTGACCTCAGGCCTCGGCTACGTGCTGTGGTACGCCGCGCTGCCGGCGCTCACGGCAACCTCCGCCGCCACGATCCAGCTGAGCGTCCCGGCCATTGCCGCGATCGGGGGTGCAATGCTACTCGCCGAGCCGGTCACGCCCCGGCTGCTGCTCGCCTCGGCGGCGATCCTGGGCGGCATCGCGCTCGTGATCAACAGGAAGGGCTAGAAGAAGACCATGTTCGAAGTCGCCGAGCGTCTCAGGAACGTCAAGGTGTCGGCCTCGGCCGCGATGACCCGCAAGGTGCGCGAGCTGCGCGCCCAGGGGGTCAAGATCGTCGGCCTGTCGTCGGGCGAGCCCGATTTCCCGACCCCGCCGCATGCCATCGAGGCGGCGCACAAGGCGGCGCTGGCCGGCGATACCAAGTACCCGCCGATGGACGGCGTCAGGCCCCTCAAGGAGGCGATCCAGCACAAGTTCAGGCGCGACAACGGCCTCGACTACGCGCTCGACGAGATCATGGTCAGCAACGGCAGCAAGCAGATCATGTACGACGCCCTGATGGCGAGCGTGAACCCGGGCGACGAGGTGATCATCCCGGCGCCGGGCTGGATCTCGTACGCCGACCAGGCGGTGATCGCCGGCGCCCGGCCGGTGCCGGTGTCGTGCCCGGAGAACAACCACTTCAAGCTGCGCGCCGCCGACCTCGAGGCCGCGATCACGCCGCGCACCAGGTGGACGGTGCTGAACTTCCCCAACAACCCGACCGGCGCGGTCTGTTCGCGCGCCGAGATGGCGGAGATCGCCGAGGTGCTGCTGGCGCACCCGCACGTGCTGATCATGTCAGACGACGTCTACGAGCACCTCGTCTACGACGGCTTCGGCTTCTGCACCATCGCCGAGGTAGAGCCCCGGCTGCGCGAGCGCACGCTGACGGTGAACGGCGCCTCGAAGGCGTACGCCATGACCGGCTGGCGCGTCGGCTTCGCCGGCGGCCCGAAGCCGATGATCGCGGCGATGACCAACATGCAGGGCCAGATCGGCTCGGGCATCTCGACCATCAGCCAGGCCGCGGCGACGGCGGCGCTGATGGGCCCGCAGGAGCTGATCGCCGAGCGCGCGGCCGATTACTGCAAGCGGCGCGACGAGGTCGTCGACATGCTGCGTCAGGCACGCGGCATCACCTGCCACAAGCCCGAGGGCGCGTTCTACGTCTTCCCCAACATCGCCGGCTGCATCGGCAAGACCACCAAGGGCGGGCGCAAGCTCGCGACCGACACCGATTTCGTCACGGCGCTGCTGGAGGAGAAGCACGTCGCCACGGTGCAGGGCGCGGCCTACGGCATGAGCCCCTACTTCCGCATCTCCTACGCAACCGACATGGCGAGCCTGCGCGAAGGCTGCCGCCGCATCCAGGAGTTCTGCGCCGAGCTCGGCTGAGGTGGCGACTCGCGAGCGCCTCTACTCTCCTCCCCAGCTCTGCTGCTCCGGAGTGGACACATTTGTATTTCTCCCGCTGACGCGGGCGATGAAGATGCGAAGCCCCATGGTCCTCTCCGCCCGCGTAGCGGCTGTCGAATTCACACAGCATGTCCTCCCTGCGCGAAGCGCGGGGAGGTGCCCCGCAGGGGGCGGAGGGGTCATGAGCCAAGAGTCTCGGGATGAATCGCCGATCAGTGTCGTCGCTATGACGAGTGTTCCAGCAATGCATGTGTTTCTCTCGGCCCCTCCGCCCCCTCACGGGGGCACCTCCCCGCGCTACGCGCAGGGAGGACAACATGATGTCCTCTCCCCCGTTTGCGCGGGCGGAGAGGACCCTTTGAGCGGCCGAACACCTCCCCAGCTCTGCTGGCGAGGACCTCGGGAAGAAATCAGCGCACCTCGGCCTGCATCGACAGCGTCTTGATGTGGGCCATCTGATCGCGCAGGGCGATCTTGCGCGAGCACAGGGGCCAGTGCCATGGCTCCTCGAGCTCGAAGATCATGTACTTCGCCAGATCCATGGCGCGCTCGTAGTCGTGCGCCAGCTCGGCGGCTTCCCGGTGGGTGAGCTGCGTGCCGTCGCGCTTGCGCTGGTAGCCGATCACCGTGTTCACGGAGAACTGGAAGCGACCGAGGTAGATGCCGCGGCCGCCATAGATCGGCCGCTCGGACGGGCCCGACCCGCCCGACTCGCAGTAAGCGAGCTGGCGCATCATCTCGTCCTTGCGGTCGTCGATCTCGGATCTCAGCGCGTCGTGCGTGGAGTACGACACGAGGTTCAAGGGCTGCTGCTCTTGCGGCTTGCAGGCGCACAGCGCGAGGGCGGTCGTCGCGAGACCGATGGACGATCGAATTGTTGTCACCACCGATTAGTGTTCCCACGATTCGCGCCGTCGGGTAAACCCACAAAATCCACAACGAGCGAAGCGCAACGGGACCGAAGCGGGAACGCGTCATGAACCTGCCGGAGTTTTTCTGGTGATCGTCGTGAAAATTCACGCAGCGCGCGATCAACCGACCTGTCGCGAGTGGCTGCTCCAGTATTTCGCGCGCAGCACCTTCTTGTCGACCTTGCCGACGGCCGTGAGCGGCAGCGCCTCGACGAACTCGATCTGCTTGGGCGTGTGCGTGCCGCCCTTGCGCTCGCGGACATGCCGCATCAACGCATCGGCACCCGGTAGAGTTCCCGGCTTCGCCACAATCAGCGCGGTCACCGCCTCGCCCCACTTCTCGTGCGGCACGCCGATCACCGCGGCCATGGCCACGTCGGGATGCGACGAGAGGACGTCCTCGACCTCGCGCGGATAGATGTTGAAGCCGCCCGACACGATCATGTCCTTCTTGCGATCGACGATGTAGAGGTAGCCGCGCTCGTCGGCGCGCGCGATGTCGCCGGTGTGCAGCCAGCCGCCGGCAAAGGCCTCCTCGGTCTGCTCGGGCCGCTTCCAGTAGCGCTCCATGGTGTGCGGCCCGCGCACGCAGATCTCGCCCGCCTCGCCCGGTGTGACTTCCTCGTTGGCCTCGTTGCGCAGGCTGACGCTGCAGGCGGCGACCGGGAAGCCGCACGAGGCGAACAGCTCGGGCCGCGCTGCATCGTGATCGGCCCGGCGCAGCACGCTCACCGGATAACATTCGGTCTGACCGTAAAGCTGGCTGAACACCGGGCCGATCCGCTCCAGTCCCTCGACAAGGCGCGTCGGCGACATCGGCGAGGCGCCGTAGAGCACGAGCTCGAGTGACGACAGATCGGTCTTGTCGAGCCGCGGATGATCCAGCAGCACGTAGATCATCGTGGGCACCATCAAGGTGAAGTTGATGCGCTCGCGCTCGATGGTGTCGAGGAACCTCTCCGGATCGAAGCCCTTCAGCAGGTGCACCGTGCCGCCGCGCAGCAGGGAGGGCACCACCTTGGTCCCCGAGACGTGCGTGATCGGCGCCGCCGCGAGATAGCGCGGCGTGGCGGGAAACTCGAAATCGGCGGCGATCGCCAGGGTCGAGGCGACGCTCGAGCGATGGCGGCGGATGGCGCCCTTCGACTTGCCGGTGGTACCGCCGGTGTAGTTGAGGATGGCATAGTCGTCGGGGTGGCTGAGATCGATCGGCGTCGCAGCGCCGATCGTCACGGCAGCCGCCATAACGTCGCGGCCGAAGGCCGCCTTGCCCATGGTGAGCACGACGGCCAGGCGATCGGCTGCCCTGGCCGCGAGCTCGGCGCCGCGCTCGCCGTGGGTGCGCGGATCGACGATCAGCACCGTCGCGCCCGAATCGTCGATGACGTCGAGATGATCGCCGAGCGCACCGAGCGGATGCAGCCAGGTCGAGACCAGGCCCAGGCCGCCGCTCGCGACACCGGCGCACCAGGTCTCCGCGCTGTTGGCGCTGAGAAAGGCCGCGGTCTGCCCCCTCCTCAGGCCGGCCGCTGTCATGGCCGCCTGCAGCCGGCCGATCAGGTCGAAGGCCGCGCGGTAGGTCAGGCTGCCGCCGTCCCAGACGAAAGCCATGCGGTCGGGAAAGCGCGCCAGCGCGCGCAGGACGAGCGTCGCGGAGGTCGGGGTCTGGTGGAGCGCGGCGGTCATGGTGCGCTGTTTAGCATGGTCGCCTCCTGGCGTTCGACAGGCCATGATCCAGCGGCGTGCGTGCCGCCGACGCAACGGCAGGAACCTGCCGTGGCCTGGCGACTTGCTCGCAGCAAGACCGAGGTGAACCCATGACCGAGATGCTCATCGTCGCCTGCCCGTCGTGCAATACCCTCAACCGCGCGCCGCGCGACAAGCTGACCCACGGCAGCGGCAAGTGCGGCCAGTGCAAGTCGCCCCTGTTCTCGGGCCATCCCGTGGCGCTCGACGCCGCGGGCTTCGACTCGCACGCGGTAAAGAGCGACATCCCGCTGCTGGTCGATTTCTGGGCGCCGTGGTGCGGCCCTTGCAAGGCGATGGCGCCGCACTTCGAGAAGGCCGCCGGCCATCTCGAGCCCAGGGTGCGCCTGGCCAAGATCAACACTGACGACGAGCAGGCGCTCGCCGGCCAGTTCGGCATTCGCGGCATCCCGACCCTGATCCTGTTCAGGCACGGCCGCGAGGTTGGCCGCCAGTCCGGCATGATGGACGCCGCCGGGATCGAGAAGTGGGTCGGCGGGATGCTGGACGGGTAGCAGCGCTTCCTTCTCCTCCTCAGCGAAGCTGGGGAGGTGTCCGCGCCTGCCCTGAGCGAAGCCGAAGGGTCATCGCGGACGGAGCGGTCATGGTCTTCGTCTTCCGGACCGCGAGCCTCTCGCTCGCTCATGAGCTTGAGCGAGCGAGACGCTCGCGGCCCAGAAGAACATGAGCGCCACGGAGTGGCGCGCTCCCGGCCTCTGACCCCTCCGTCGGCGTAAGACGCCGACACCTCCCCAACTGTGTTGGGGGAGGAATGACCACTCACCCCTGCGCCGGGTGCACCGTCATCCAGTGGCGGGCAATCTCCTCGCGGGTCGCCACCCAGACCCGGGGCTTGGAGGCGACGTAATCGAGGAAACGGGCCAGCGTGGCGGCGCGGCTCGGCCGGCCGCAGAGCCGGCAGTGCAGGCCGATCGACATCATCTTGGGGCTGCGCGCGCCTTCGGCGTAGAGCAGGTCGAAGCTGTCCTTCATCGCCTGCAGCCAGCCGTCGCCCGCGGTGTAGCCGGGCGGCACAGCGAACTTCATGTCGTTCACTTCCAGCGTGTAGGGCACGATCAGGTGCGGCGTGCCCTCGACGCTCACCCAGTACGGCAGGTCGTCCGAGTACGAATCGCTCGAGTAGAGGAAGCCGCCGTGCTTGATCACCGCCGCCAGCGTATGCATCCCGAAGCGGCCGGTGTACCAGCCGACCGGCGGCTTGCCGGCGGTGTCGACGATCGCCTTGACCGCGCGGCGCATGTGCTGGAGCTCCTGCTCCAAGGTGAAGTCCTTGTAGTTGATCCAGCGCCAGCCGTGGCTTGCCACCTCGTGGCCGGCCTGGGCCATCGCCTTGCCGGCGATCGGGTTGAGCTCGAGCGCGCGGCCGACCGCCCACGACGTGAAGCGCATGTTGCGCTCGGCGAACAGGCGCAGGATGCGCCAGAAGCCGGCGCGGCTGCCGTACTCGAACATCGATTCGGTCGACAGGTCGCGACCGCCCTGGATCGGCGTGCCGCCGGGCGTCTCGGTCAGGAACACCTCGGAGGCGGCATCGCCGTTCAGGATGTTGTTCTCGCCACCTTCCTCGTAGTTCAACACGAAGCTGACGGCGATCCGCGCCTCGCCGGGCCATTGCGGATCGGGGGTGTTGGGACCGTAGCCCAGGAAGTCGCGGTCGAGATGGCTATGCATGGTGGAATCCCCCGGAATACGCCGACGATTGAAGAGCAACTATGGCGCCGCTATAGCTCGCCCGACAAGTTCGGGGAGACAGCATGAGCGCGTTGGCGAACGCAGTGCGCGAAGACCGTCTGTGGCAGCGGCATGCCGACATGGCGAAGCTCGGCGCCACGCCCAGGGGCGGCGTCAACCGCCAGGCGCTGTCGCCCGAGGACGCCGCCGCCCGCAACCAGCTGGCCGCCTGGGCGCGTGCGCGCGGCTTTGCGATCTCGACCGACGCCATCGGCAACCTGTTCGTGCGCCGCGAGGGCAGCGACCCGGCCGCTCGACCGGTGCTGAGCGGATCGCACATGGATAGCCAGCCGACCGGCGGGCGCTTCGACGGGATGTATGGCGTGCTGGCCGCGTTCGAGGCGCTCGAGGCGCTGGAGGATGCCGGCGTCAGGACCAGGCGGCCGGTCGTCGCCGTCGCCTGGACCAACGAGGAAGGCTCGCGCTTCCAGCCTGGCGCCATGGGCTCGGCCGTCTTCGCCGGCCACTACGGGCTCGACGACATGCTGGCCGCCAGGGACTGGAAGGGCGTGAAGCTCGCCGACGCGCTGGCCGAGACGCTCGGTGCCGCGCCGGCGCCGATGCGCGCCGGCAAGCCGGGTTTCGCGCTCGACTACTATGTCGAGGCACACATCGAGCAGGGTCCGCGGCTCGAGAACGCCGGCACGACGATCGGCGTCGTCACCGGCATCCAGGGCAGCCGCCGCTACATCGTCGAGACCGACGGCGAGGAGGCGCACGCCGGCACCACGCCGCGCGCCGCCCGCAAGGACGCGTTCGCCGCGGCGACGCGCATCGCGGCGGCGATGTACGAGGCGACGACCGACGCCGACGACACGCTGCGCTTCACGATAGGCAGGGTCGAGGTCCATCCCGGCTCGCCCAACACCGTGCCCGGGAAGGCCACCTTCACCATCGACATGCGCCATCCGCAGGACGCCGTGCTCGAGGCACATGAGAAGATTCTGCGCGACATCGTCGCCAGCCGTGCCGCGCCCTGTTCCGCGAAGATCGAGCGTGTGACGGCGGTGGCGCCGACCGACTTCGACCCGCGCATCATCGATCTGGTGCGCGACACGGCAGGCGGGCTCGGCCTCAGCCACATGGACATGCCCTCGGGCGCCGGTCACGACGCCATGCACATCGCGAAACTCTGCCCCGCCGGCATGATCTTCGTGCCGTGCGAGCGCGGCATCAGCCACAACGAGATCGAGAACGCCACCCCCGCCGACCTCGCCGCCGGCACCCGCGTGCTGGTCGAGGTGCTGGCCGAGCTGGCGAACCGGTGATGCTCAAAGACTTGCATCGACTAAAAACCACCTCATCCTGAGGAGCCGCGCAGCGCGGCGTCTCGAAGGATGGGATCAGGCACGGTGGCCTGTTGCTCATGCTTCGAGACGCTCGCCGTGCTCGCTCCTCAGCATGAGGTTTATTGGGTTGCCCATTGTGAGGTGACCCGGCGTGTCAAACACCAAAGGAACCGCAAGCCGTGCCCAAGAAACCCGCTTCCGAGCTCGTCGCCATCCTGTCCGACCTGATCGCGCTGCCGAGCCCCTACCCGCCCGGCACCTCGGTCGAGATCTGCGCCTATGCGGCGAAGCGCCTGAGGAAGGCCGGCTACAAGGTCGAGGTCGCGGCCCGGACCAAGGGCGTCGACAATGTGGTGGCGCGGCTAAAGGGCAAGGCCAGGGGACCGGTCGTCGCCTTCAATGCCCATGTCGACACGGTGGGCGTCGGCGAGCGCGCCAACTGGCGCAGCGATCCGTTCAAGGCGCTGGTCAAGGGCGGGCTGGTCTACGGGCTCGGCGCCGGCAACTGCAAGGGCAGCATGGCGGTGCAGATCTGGCTGGCCGAGGAGATCGCGCGGCGCGGCGGGCCGGCCAGGGGCGAGTTGATCTTCACCTTCGTCGCCGACGAGGAGAATCTCGGGCCCGACGGCATGTCGTTCCTGCGCGACTCCGGCCGCGTGCGGCCCGACGCGCTTATCCTGGGTGCGCAGACCGAGAACAACCTGATCGTGGCCGAGCGCGGCGTGATGTGGGCCCGCATCACCACCCGGGGCAAGGCAGCGCACGCCGGCAACCCGTCGGCCGGCGACAACGCCATCCTGCGCATGATGCGCCTCGTGGGCGCGTTGCAGGCGCACTACGACAAGGTCCTGCCCAAACGGGTCGCCGGGGCGATGAGGTCGACGGTGAACATCGGCATGTTCCACGGCGGCCACAACACCAACGTCGTGCCCTCGGCCTGCACGGTCGAGATCGACCGCCGCCTGCTGCCGGACGAGAAGGTGAAGGACGCCTTCAGGGAGCTGAAGCGCGTAGTCGACGGCGCGGGGGAGCCGCGCAAGCTCTACACGGTCGAGTTCCTGACCGGCACCAACGGCTTCTTCGCCCCGGAGAACGGCGCCGCCGTCGCCGCCTTCGAGGCAGCGGTAAAGGCGCGGAGCAGGCGCAAGGTGAAATTCCTCAACGCCACCGGCGTGAGCGACGGCCGCTACTATGCCGACGACGGCATCGAGATCATCAATTTCGGGCCGGGCTCCGGTGCGCAGGGCCACGCCGCCAACGAATCGGTGCCGATCGCCGAGATGGTCGAGGCGGCCGCGATTCAGCTCGACGTGGTGCAGCGGCTGACGGGTATCGGCTGATGGGCAGGGCACTCGTATGCGAGAAAGTCGTCAGGGGAGCCGCCCGATTGGGCGCTGTTTACAGCGCCATTGGTGGCACAGTCGAGGGACCTTTCTTGCCGATGCCGAAATAAGAAAGGTCCCTCCACTACGCCTCGCTGCGCTCGGCTCCGGTCGGGATGACGGCATTTTTGTCACATTCGAACACCCTGGACTGATGGGCACGGTGTGCAATGAGCGTCCCTCCCTTCCGCGCCGACCACGTCGGCAGCCTGCTGCGCCCGGCGGCACTCCGGCAGGCGTTCCGCGATCATGCAGCGGGACGCATCGACGACGCAGCCTTCGGCGCCCTCCAGGATGCGGCCATCCGCAACGCCGTCGCACTTCAGGAAGAGGTCGGCCTGCAGGTCGTCAACGACGGCGAGTTCCGCCGCGGCTCCTACTGGGGACGCTTCGTCGAGCGTTTGCAGGGTCTCGCGATCGGGCCGGCGCGCTTCAGGTTCCGCGATGACTCGGGCGCCGAGAGCGACTTCACGGCGCCGATCGCCGAGTCGCCGCTGCGTCGCACCGTGCCGCTCGCCGCCGACGAGGTCCCGACATTGCCCGGGCCGGCGGCCGCTACATCCAGTTCGACGAGGTGGCGCTCGCCATGCTGTGCGATCCCCAGGTTCGCGAGCTGGTGCGCAGCGACGGCCTCGACCCGACGCGCCTGATCGGGCTCTATGTCGAGGCGCTGAACCGGGCGATCGAGGGCGCGCCTCCCGGCACCGTCTTCGCCGTCCACATGTGCCGCGGCAACTTCAAGGGCCGCCATCTGTCGAGCGGCGGGTACGACGACGTCGCCGAGCAGCTGTTCCAGCGCGCCGAGGTGAGCCATTTCCTGCTGGAGTACGACACGCCGCGCGCCGGCGATTTCTCCCCGCTGCGCCACGTGCCGCGAACCAAGGGCGTCGTGCTGGGGCTGGTCAGCTCAAAGGTGCCGGCCCTCGAGCCGGTCGACCAGTTGCGGCGGCGCCTCGACGAGGCGTCGCATCACGTCGATATCGACCGCCTCGGCATCAGCCCGCAATGTGGTTTCGCCAGCACGGTGGCGGGAAACCCGTTGAGCGAGGCCGACATGCGCGCCAAACTCGCCCGCTGCGTGGAAGTGGCAAGCATCGTCTGGGGCTGAAGCGTCCGGACCAAGGGAGGAAGCGCCATGCCGACCTATGAAAGAGGCAAAGTTCGCATCCATTACGAGGAGATGGGCTCCGGGTTCCCGCTGCTGGTGATTCCGGGAGGCGGCCTCAACTCGACCATCTCCGGTCTCGATACCAGCCACCCCTTCAATGCGATGAAGGAGTTCGCCAAGGACGGCTTCCGCTGCATCGGCGCCGACCTGCGCAACGCCAACGCCGGCCAGTCGTCTGGCCCGCTCGAGATCGACCGGCCGTGGGATTCCTATACCGACGACCATATCGGCCTGATGGACCACCTCGGCATCGACAGGTTCATGGTGCTGGGGTACTGCATCGGCCAGCCGTTCATCTGGAACCTGATCAAGCGCGCGCCGAACCGGGTGGTCGCTGCCGTGCTGACCCAGCCCAGCGGCCATCGTCCGGAGCTGCCCGACCAATTCTACCAGAACAACATGAACAACTGGGGACCTGCCCTGGTCGCGCGCCGGCCCGACATCACCATCGAGCAGGTGAGCCAGTTCCTGGCCAAGATGTATCGTGCCAATGCCGACTTCGTGTTCACCGTGAGCCGTGACTTCGTGCGCGCCTGCCAGATCCCGATCCTGGTCCTGCCCGACGATATCCCGCCGCATCCCTACGCCGTGGCCATTGAAGTGGCGATGCTGGCGCCCAACTCCCAGGTCAGCCTGTATCCGTGGAAGGATGTGCCGGAGAAGATCCCGCTGGCCGTGCGGCACATCAGGACATTCCTCAAGGCCAATCGGCCGGCAACGGCAGCGGCCGAGCAGCGGGCAGCGGCGGATTGACCCCGCGACAGGTCGGAGCGGATCAATCGCAAACACTGCCGGCGCGAACGGTATCGGTAGCCGTCGTGCCACCCGGAGCCGAGCGTAGCGCCTGCCCTGAGCGAAGTCGAAGCGAGGCATAGTGGACGACCCTGATCTTGCTGCAGTGTCGGCAAGAACGATCCCTCGAGTGCGCCGCCAATGGCGCTGCAAGCAGCGCCTTATCGGGCGACTTCGCTCGGGATGACGAACAAAGCGGCATACGCGCGGGTGGCGATGCCGCTTGCCCCGAAGGCGCGCCCCAGCAGACACGCCTCGGCAATCGCGCCAGCCAGGCCGACGATCCACAGGATCTTGCTGTCGAGTCGCGGACAGGAACCCCTACCTGAGATAGAATGTTTGACAAATGATACGCGCATGGCGTTATCTCGACAAGCAATCGAAGGTAGCAGAGGAAACCGTCCATGCCCGCGCGAACAAGAGTGTTCAGGAGGCCGCTTACGTCGGCGCCCTTCCCGGACGGGCAAGGCGGCGACCCGCCTGAGGCCTACACGGACCCCTCGGTCCTGTTCATCGTGCCGAGGCAATTCGACCCGACGCAGCCGTTTGACCTCGTGGTCTACCTCCATGGCTTCTACACGGACATCTGGCGGCAATACCGAACCGGCGACGCCCGGGTCGACGACAAGATCTGGTACGGTCTCGACGACCAGCTCGAACGTTCCGGGCGCAATGCGCTCCTGATCGCGCCGCAACTGCCGAAGGACACCAACAACGGCAGGCCGGGCAAGCTGGCGCGCGCTGACGGCGCAGCTTCCTTGCTCGCCGAGGTAGGTGCTGTTCTGGCCGCCGAGTTCTCGTCGGTGGCGGGCTTCGCCGAGCGGTGCGCGAGCGCGCCGCTGATCGTGACGAGCTACAGCGGCGGTTACCGGGCAGCCGCCTGCTTCGTCCGGCCGACATCCGGCGTGCCCGATCGGGTCAAGGCCGCGCTGATGATCGATTCGCTCTACGGTGAGCACGATGCCTTCGCCGATTGGATTCGGTCGCGACCGGGGCGAACTGTGTTCGTCAGCCTGGCGATAGACTCGGGAGCGCGCCAGAACACGCTCGACCCGAGCGTCGCCGTCCTCGCGGCGCTGGGTGGCGCGAGGGATCAGGTGCGAGACTTGCCGCCCGCACCGATCCGGCTCGGCGACACTCTGGTCTACCGCAGCCCTGCAGGGCATTTTGCAATGCCGGTGAAGGGCCCGCCGTCGGCGCCGTTGGCGTGGTTCCTGAAGGCCTTGCCCGACCTTGCGACCGGAGCGCCAGTGGTACTGCCGCTACCGCCGCTGCAAGGACTGCCAACCCGTCCCGGCAGGCGCCAGGCGAACGGTCGACAATCCTGAAGCAGGCTCGAGCCGCGTGGCGCTGATGCCACCGGCGGCTGACCTATGCCGTTTTATCGACCTTCAAGCCCAGCTTACCGATCGTCTGCTCGCGCATGACGAACTTCTGGATCTTGCCGGTGATGGTCATCGGGAACTCGGCCACGAACTCGATGTAGCGCGGGATCTTGTAGTGGGCGATCTGGCCCTTGCAGAACTCGCGGATCTCGTCGGCGGTCGCCTGCTTGCCGTCGTGCAGCTTGATCCAGGCGCATATCTCCTCGCCGTAGCGCGGGTCGGGCACGCCGATCACCTGGACGTCCTGGATCTTCGGATGACGATAGAGAAACTCCTCGATCTCGCGCGGATAGACGTTCTCGCCGCCCCGGATCACCATGTCCTTCAGCCGGCCGACGATATTGACGTAGCCCTTCTCGTCCATGGTCGCGAGGTCGCCGGTGCGCATCCAGCCGGCCTCGTCGATCGCCTCGCGCGTCTTGTCGGCGTCGTTCCAGTAGCCCTTCATCACCGAGTAGCCGCGGGTGCAGAACTCGCCGGTCTCGCCGCGCGGCACCGCCTTGCCTTCGGCGTCGACGATCTTGATCTCGATGTGCGGCAGCACCTGCCCGACCGTCGAGACGCGGCGCTCGACCGGGTCGTCGGTGGCGCACTGGGTCGACACCGGCGAGGTCTCGGTCATGCCGTAGGCGATGGTGACCTCGCTCATGTTCATCTGGCTCTGCACTTTCTTCATTACCTCGATCGGGCAGGGCGAGCCCGCCATGATGCCGGTACGCAGGCTCTTCAGATCGAACTTGTGGAACTCGGGATGGTCGAGCTGGGCGATGAACATCGTCGGCACGCCGTAGAGGGCCGTGCAGCGTTCCTCGCTCACGGTCTGCAAGGTCGCCAGCGGGTCGAAAGCCTCGGCCGGATAGACCATGGTCGCGCCGTGAGTCAGGCAGCCGAGATTGCCCATCACCATGCCGAAGCAATGGTAAAGCGGCACGGGGATGCACAGCCGATCCTCGGGCGTGAGCTTCAGCCCCTCGCCGACGAAGAAGCCGTTGTTCAGGATGTTGTGATGGCTGAGCGTCGCGCCCTTGGGATGGCCGGTCGTGCCGGAGGTGAACTGGATGTTGATCGCGTCATCGAACTGCAGCTTCGGGCCGAGCTCGGCGAGCTTCACCCTCTCGGCATTGCCGCCGGCGCCTGCGACGTCGTCGAAATTGAGCATGCCCGGGGTCTTCTCGCGGCCCAGCCGGATGACGTGCTCGAGCAGCGGCAGCTTTCCCGCCCTCACGAGATCGGAGGCAATCTCGAGATAGTTCGAGGTCTTGAGCGCCGGCGCCAGCACCAGCGCCTTGCACTCCACCTTGTTCATCGCGTACTCGAGCTCGGCCCGCCGGTAGGCCGGGTTGACGTTGACCAGGATCAACCCCGCCTTGGCGGTGGCAAACTGCATGAGCGCCCATTCCGAGTTGTTGGGCGACCAGATGCCGACGCGATCGCCGCGCTCCAGCCCGAGGGTCATCAGGCCGGCGGCGAGGTCGTCGACGCGCCGACCGAGCTCGCCCCAGCTCCAGCGCACGTTCTGGTGCCGCACAACCAGCGCCTCGCGCTCGCGGTAGCTGTCGACGGTGCGGTCGAAGAACGCGCCGATCGTCTCGCCGATCAGCTTCCTGGTCGATATGCCGTGGTCGTAGGAGATCTGGGTCATGGTCTGGAACCTTAGCGGCAGGACCGGCAAGGCTCAATTGTCGCGCGGCGCTTGCTGCCCGGTACCAACCGGCGCGCCGGGCCGACGTTCGCGGACCGCTCGATGGAGGCCCGCGTCCCCTGCCTGCTCCTCGAGCCGACCTCCCCCGACCCAGCGGACTTCGCAGACCAAGGGATTCTCCTCCTGTCCCCGAGTAAATCTCGCGCAAGCGGCCGGCGGCATGCGGCTAGGCTCTGCGCCATGAAGTTCCCGTTCAGCACCGTCGACGTCTTCACCGATCGCCGCTTCGGCGGCAATCCGCTGGCTGTCGTCACCGATGGCCGCAACCTTTCGACCGAGCAGATGCAGGCGATCGCCGCCGAGTTCAACCTTGCCGAGACGACGTTCGTCCTGCCGCCCAGGGACGCCAGGCACACCGCCGAGGTCCGCATCTTCACGCCCAAGGCCGAGATGCCGTTCGCCGGCCACCCCAATGTCGGCACCGCCTTCGTGCTGGCACGCGCCGGCGAGTG
>LNFM01001661.1_pt1 | contig 49686 bp, 44 predicted proteins | sample 596031 | NCBI WGS metagenome assembly LNFM01 (sample SAMN04254537, study PRJNA301005) | activated carbon metagenome | isolation source: dual media filters at the Ann Arbor, Michigan drinking water treatment plant | place: USA: Ann Arbor | reverse complement strand
ATCACGGCGGCCTTGGCTTTGGCTTCAAGTGGAACATGGGCTGGATGAACGACACGCTCAGCTACATGCAGAAAGACCCGCTTTACCGCAAATACCATCACCACCAGATGACGTTCGGCCTCCATTACGCATGGTCGGAGAATTACGTCCTGCCGATCAGCCACGACGAAGTTGTCCATGGCAAGGGCTCCATGCTGTCGAAGATGCCCGGAACAGCGTGGGAGAAGTTCGCCAACCTTCGCGCCTACTATGGCTTCATGTGGGCGCATCCGGGCAAGAAACTCTTGTTCATGGGGCAGGAGTTCGCGCAAGGGGCGGAATGGAACCACAACCAGAGCCTCGACTGGCATCAAACTGATATCGCGGAACATAAGGGCGTGCAGTCGCTGGTCCGCGACCTGAACCGCGTTTACCGCGAAACACCCGCCCTGCATGTCAACGACACCCGCCCCGAGGGCTTCCAATGGCTGGAATCCAATGACGCCGAAGCAGGCGTCTACGCCTGGGTCCGGCGCGGTGGGGCAGGCGACAAGCCGGTCGTTGCGGTCTTCAACATGACGCCCGTTGAACGCCGCTATCGTCTGGGCCTGCCCGACGCCGGCACTTGGGGCGAGATCCTGAACACCGACGCGGCTATCTACGGCGGCGGAAACCGTGGCAATCTGGGAGGAGTGACCACGGAAAAGACGCCCTGGAACGGGCAGCCACAATCGGCGGTGCTGACCGTTCCGCCACTTGCGGCGCTGTATCTTCAGAAGGACTGAATATCGGCGGGCATGCCCGCACCCAAGGGAGGGATAAGGATGCAACCAAGACCCAATCAGCGCCTGTCGTCGCAGGCGATGGCCTTTGTCCTCGCAGGGGGGCGTGGCAGCCGGTTGAAGGAGTTGACGGACAGGCGCGCCAAGCCCGCCGTCTATTTCGGCGGCAAGACCCGGATCGTCGACTTCGCCCTGTCGAATGCGGTCAACTCGGGCATCCGCAAGATGGCGATCGCGACGCAGTACAAGGCGCATTCCCTGATCCGCCATTGCCAGCGTGGCTGGAACTTCTTTCGCGCCGAACGCAACGAATACCTCGACATCCTGCCCGCCAGCCAGCGGATGGACGAATTGAACTGGTATCGCGGCACGGCCGATGCGGTGGCGCAGAACATCGACATCATCGACAGCTACGGCATCAAGTACGTGATCGTGCTGGCCGGCGACCACATCTACAAGATGGACTACGAAGTGATGCTGCGCCAGCACGTCGACAGCGGCGCCGACGTCACCATCGGCTGCCTCACGGTGCCCCGGATGGAGGCAACCGCCTTTGGCGTGATGCACGTCGACAAGACGATGCGGATCACCGATTTCCTTGAAAAGCCGAAGGATCCGCCGTCAATCCCCGGTGACCCGGACCATGCGCTGGCGTCGATGGGGATCTACGTCTTCGACTGGGCCTTCCTGCGCGACCTTCTGATCCGCGACATGCAGGACGACAACTCCACCCATGATTTCGGCTTTGACCTGATCCCCGACATCGTGAAGAACGGCAAGGCCGTGGCGCACAAGTTCGCCGACAGCTGCGTGAAAAGCGGGCTGGAGACCGAACCCTACTGGCGCGACGTGGGAACCATCGATGCGTTCTGGCAGGCCAACATCGACCTGACCGATTTCGTCCCCAAACTGGACCTTTACGACAACGCCTGGCCGATCTGGACCTATGCCGAGATCGTGCCGCCCGCGAAGTTTATTCACGACGAGGATGGCCGGCGCGGATCGGCGGTGTCGTCGCTGGTGTCGGGCGATTGCATCGTGTCGGGCTCGGCGGTGTCAAACTCGCTGTTGTTCACCGGCGTCCGGACGCACAGCTTCTCGACACTGGAATATGTCGTGGCGCTGCCGCAGGTCATTGTGCACCGCAAGGCCGAGCTGAAGAACTGCGTGATCGACCGCGGCGTGGTGATCCCCGAAGGCCTGGTCGTGGGGGCTGACCCTGACGAGGATGCCAAGTGGTTCCGCCGTTCGGAAGGCGGTATCGTCCTGATTACGCAGGATATGCTTGACGCGCGGGCGCGGGCGGTGTCCTGAAGGCGCGGACGGGCGGCGGACCGCCGGGGGCTTCGCGCCCCCGGACCCCCGCGGGATATTTGGCGAAGGGGAAACATATGGGCGTCGCAAGGCTTAGGGGCCGGGTGCTATCGGTGGCGTCAGAATGCGTGCCGTTGGTAAAGACCGGCGGGCTTGCCGACGTGGTCGGTGCCTTGCCCGAAGCCCTGGCGCAGGCGGGCTGGGAAATGCGGGTGCTGCTGCCGGCCTACCGGTCGCTGCGGGCGGGGGCTGTAAACTGGCCGGTGGTCTGGCAGGAACCTGACCTTTACGGCGGAACCGGGCGGGTGCTGGCGGGCGAGGTGGCGGGGCTGAGCCTTCTCCTTCTCGATGCCCCGCATCTTTATGACCGCGACGGTGGCCCCTATTCCAACGCAGCGGGCGACCATCCCGACAACGCGGTCCGCTTTGCCGCCCTCTCGTGGGTTGCCGCGCGGATCGCCCGTGAAGGGCTGGACGGCTGGAAGCCCGACATCCTGCACGCGCATGACTGGCAAGCGGGGTTTGCGCCGGCCTATCTGGCCTATCACGGCACCGGTGGGGTGAAGTCGGTGATCACCGTTCACAACATCGCCTTCCAGGGCTGGGCGCCGGCGTCGATGCTGGGCACGTTGCGCTTGCCGGTGGAGGCGTTTCACCCCGACGCGTTGGAGTATTACGGCGGGCTTTCCAGCCTGAAGGCGGGACTTGTCACCGCCGACCGGGTGACCACGGTATCGCCGACCTATGCGGCTGAACTGATGCGGCCCGAGTTCGGCATGGGCCTGCAGGGCGTGATCGCGGCGCGGGCAGCACAGGTGTCGGGCATCCTGAACGGCGTCGACACCGGCGTCTGGTCGCCCGAGGCCGAGCCTTTGCCCTATTCGGTGTCATCGCTCGCCGGCAAGGCCGCCGCGCGCGCCTCGCTTTGCGAGGAGTTCGGGCTGGAGGTGCCGGGGCCGCTTGCCATCGTCGTCAGCCGCCTGACCGACCAGAAGGGCATTGATCTGCTGTCCGCCGTGATCCCGGAGTTCGTGGTGGGCGGCGGCGGGCTTTTGGTTCTCGGCTCCGGTGACCCTTCGCTTGAAGGCGCGATGCGGGGGCTGGCGGCACGCTTTCCGGGGCGGGTGGCGGTGCGCATCGGCTATGACGAGGCGCTGTCGCACCGGTTCTTTTCGGGGGCCGATGCCGTGCTGGTGCCAAGCCGGTTCGAGCCTTGCGGTCTGACGCAGATGTACGGCCTGCGCTACGGCACGCTGCCGGTGGTCGCCTCGGTCGGCGGGCTCGCTGATACGGTGATCGGCGCCTCGCCCGCGACATTGATGGCCGGGGTGGCCACGGGCATCCAGTTCCATCCGGTTGATGCGCTGGCCTTCGGGCAGGCACTGGCGCAGCTTTTGGCACTCTACTCCGACACCGCCACCTGGACCCGGCTGCAAGCCAACGCGATGCGCCATCCGGTTGGTTGGGAAACCTCGGCCAAGGCCTATGGCGAGCTGTACGAAAGCCTGCTCGCGTGACGCCGCAGGCGGCATCTATTCCGGCGCGGCTGTCGGGCCATGCAGTCGGTCCGGGGCGGCCCTGGCCGATGGGCGCCAGCTTTACCGGCGACGGGGTGAACTTCGCGGTCTTTTCCGTCCATGCCGAGATGATCGAGCTTTGCCTCTTTTCCCCCGATGGTCGCAAGGAGCTTGCCCGCCTGCCGATCCGCGAACGCGACGGCGACATCTGGCACATCCATGTCGGCGGGCTGACACTGGGCAGCGTCTACGGCTTTCGCGCGCATGGGCCTTACGCGCCGGAACAGGGCCACCGATTCAACCCGCACAAGCTCCTGTTGGACCCTTACGCCCGCGCGCTGGAGAGCCGGCTGAAGTGGTCGGACGCGGTGATGGGCTACAAGATCGGCAGCCCGCGCGGTGATCTTTCCTACGACACCCGCGACAGTGCCTTTGCCGTGCCGAAGGCGGTGGTGACCGACCCCTCGTTCAGTTGGGGCAATGACACCGCACCGCGCACGCCGCGCAGCGATACCGTGATCTATGAAGCCCACGTGAAGGGGCTGACGGCGCTGCATCCCGGCATCGAAAAGCAGGTGCGCGGCACCTACCTTGGCCTTTGCTCCGACCCGGTGATCGAACACCTGCAAAAGCTGGGCGTGACCGCGATCGAACTGATGCCGGTGCAGGCCTTCATCGACGACCGCTTTCTGGTGGCCAAGGGACTGCGCAACTACTGGGGCTACAACACGCTGGCCTTCTTTGCCCCCGAACCCCGCTACATGTCGAAAGGCGCGCTGTGGGAATTTCAGACCATGGTGCGCCGCCTCCATGCCGCCGGGATCGAGGTGATCCTCGACGTGGTCTACAACCACACCGCCGAGGGCGACGAATGGGGGCCGACGCTGTCGTTCCGCGGGCTTGATAACGCCAGCTACTACCGGCTGGCGGGCGGCGGGCGGCACTACGTCAACGACGCCGGCACCGGCAATACCCTGAACCTGACGCATCCGATGGTGCTGCGGATGGTGATGGACAGCTTGCGCTACTGGGTGGAAGTCGCGCATGTCGACGGTTTCCGTTTCGACCTCGCCACCACATTGGGACGCGAGGCGCATGGCTTCGACCCGAACGGCGGCTTCTTCGACGCGATCCGGCAAGACCCGACGCTGAGCCGGGTGAAGCTGATCGCCGAACCCTGGGATATCGGCCCCGGCGGCTATCAGTTGGGTGGCTATCCGCATCCGTTCCACGAATGGAACGACAAGTTCCGCGACGGCGTGCGCCGGTTCTGGAAGGGCGATGCCGGCATGACGCGCGATCTTGCCGCGCGGCTGCTGGGCAGCGCCGAGCGGTTCGATCATTCCGGCCGTGCGGCGACCTCATCGATCAATTTCATCACCAGTCACGACGGCTTTACCCTCGACGATCTGGTCAGCTTCACCATCAAGCGCAACTTCGCCAATGGCGAGGACAATCGCGATGGCCATTCTGAGAACCATTCCGACAACCTCGGCGTTGAAGGTCCAACAGCGGACCGCAAGGTCCAAGCCGCGCGCGCCTTGCGCAAGCGCAACCTGATGGCGACGCTGATGGTCGCGCAGGGGGTTCCGATGCTCTTGATGGGCGATGAGATCGGCCACGGGCAGGGTGGCAACAACAACGCCTATGCCCAGGACAACGAGGTCAACTGGATCGATTGGTCCCGGCCCGATACCGGCCTGTTTGCCTTTGCGGCCCGGCTTTCGGCGCTGCGAAAGTCGCTGCCCGTGCTGCGCCAGCGCCGCTTCCTGCACGCCCGCCAGCGCCCGGCCGACCAGAACCCTGATGTCATCTGGCGGCGCGCAAACGGCACGGTGCCGCAATCGGAGGAATGGCATGACCCCTCGTTCCGCTGCCTCTGTGTCGAATTGCGCATGGCGGCCGAAGGCGGCGACCCAAGCCGCGAGGCGGTGTTTGCCGTGTTCAATTCCGGCCCCGCCACCGCGCTCCATCTGCCCGACACCGCGCCGGGGTGGGAACTTATCCTTGACACCACACGTCCCGACCTGACCTCCGGCCCGTCCGTGTCCGAGGCCCCCGCTCATTCCGTCCTTCTGTTCCGCGCCGTCACCGGAACCCCAAAGGGAGACCACGCATGACCACCGTCCAGACCGCCCCGATCGCAGGCCAGAAGCCCGGAACCTCGGGCCTTCGCAAGAAGACCCCGGTGTTCATGGGGCGGCACTATCTGGAGAACTTCGTCCAGGCGATCTTTGACGTGGTGGGCTGTCAGGGCAAGACCTTCGTCCTCGGCGGCGACGGGCGCTATTTCAACGACCGCGCGGCACAGGTGATCCTGCGGATGGCGGCGGCCAATGGTGCGGCGCGGGTGATCGTGGGGCAGGGGGCGATCCTGTCGACGCCTGCCGCCAGCCACCTGATCCGGCTGAACCAGACCGATGGCGGCATCATCATGTCGGCCAGCCACAACCCCGGCGGCCCGCAAGAGGATTTCGGCGTCAAGTTCAACATGGCCAACGGTGGCCCGGCACCCGAAGGCGTGACCGAGGCGATGTTCCAGCGCACCACCGAAATCACCGAATACCGGATACTCGAGGCGCATGACGTAGACCTTGGCCATGTCGGGCGCCACGACCTTGGTGGCATGATCGTCGATGTGGTGGACCCGGTCGCCGATTACGCCACGCTGATGGAAAGCCTGTTCGACTTCGCGGCCTTGCGGGCGATGTTCGCGGGCGGCTTTCGGATGCGGATGGATTCGATGTGCGCCGTAACCGGGCCTTACGCGGTGGAAATCCTCGAAAACCGCCTCGGTGCTGCGAAAGGCACCGTCGTCAACGGCACGCCCTTGCCGGATTTCGGCGGCATGCACCCCGACCCGAACCCAACCTGGGCCAAGGCCCTGATGGACGAGATGTTCGGCCCGGATGCCCCCGATTTCGGCGCTGCTTCCGATGGCGACGGCGACCGCAACATGGTGGTCGGGCGCGGTATCTACGTCTCGCCCTCCGACAGCCTTGCGGTATTGGCCGCCAACGCGCATCTGGCGCCCGGCTACAAGGCCGGTCTCAAAGGCGTGGCGCGGTCGATGCCGACTTCTGCCGCCGCCGACCGGGTGGCTGACGCGCTGGGGATCGCCAAGTTTGAAACCCCGACCGGGTGGAAGTTCTTCGGCAACCTCCTGGACGCCGGGCTCGCCACCATCTGCGGCGAGGAAAGCTTCGGCACCGGCTCCGACCATGTGCGCGAGAAGGACGGGCTCTGGGCGATCCTGTTGTGGCTCAACATCCTTGCCGTGCGCAAGCAGTCGGTGGCGGACATCCTCGGGGACCACTGGGCGAAGTATGGCCGCAACTATTACAGCCGCCACGATTTCGAGGCGATCGCAACCGACAAGGCCGACGCGATGTTCACTGCCTTGCGTGCCAGTCTGGCGGGCCTGCCGGGCCGCCAGATCGAAGGCATGACGGTCAGCGACGCCGATGATTTTGCCTACACCGACCCCGTCGACGGTTCGGTCAGCAAAAAGCAGGGCGTCCGCGTCCTGTTCAGCGATGGCAGCCGCATCGTCTATCGCCTGTCCGGCACCGGAACCGAGGGGGCGACGCTGCGCGTCTACCTCGAACGCTATGCCGCCGGGCCCGAGGGTCTTGACCTTGACGCGCAAGAGGCGCTGGCCCCGGTTATCCGCGCCGCGCATGGGCTTGCCGGGATCGCGGCCCATACCGGGCGCAATGAGCCCGACGTGATCACCTGATCGGCAAACCCGAAGCGCCAAGTGTCGCGAACAGAGCAGACTTGCGGTCGGCAACCGACAAACCTGACACCTATGTCGAGTTTCACGGAGGTGCGACGATGAATGAGGCAAGGGTGCGGTCGGGCAGGCAGGCGCGGCAGGTGCAACGCTCGGCCAAGGCGGGGCCGGGTCGGCCCTACATCGTGCGCAACATCCCGACCTATGACGTGCTGTCGGAAGAAAACCTCCTCCGCATCGAAGCCGCCGCCGACCGCGTACTTGCCGAAACCGGGATCGAGTTTCGCGACGACCCGGTGGCCCTGGACCTGTGGCGCAAGGCTGGTGCCGACGTGCAGGGCCTTTTGGTCAAGTTCCCGCCCGGTATGCTGCGCGAGATCCTGAAATCGGCGCCCTCAACCTTCACTCAGCACGCCCGCAACCCGGCCAACTCGGTGCAGATCGGCGGCAAGAATGTGGTCTTTTCGCCGGCCTACGGCAGCCCGTTCGTGATGGACCTTGATCGCGGCCGTCGCTTCGGCACGCTGGACGACTTCCAGAACTTCATCAAGCTGGCGCAATCGTCGCCCAACTTCCACCACTCCGGCGGCACCATCTGCGAACCCACCGACATCGCCGTGAACAAGCGCCACCTCGACATGGTGCTGGCCCATATCGAGCTTTCCGACCGCCCGTACATGGGCTCGGTCACCGCCGAGTCCCGCGCCGAAGACAGCATTGAGATGAGCCGTATCTTGTTTGGCCGCGATTTCGTCGACCAGAACTGCGTGATCCTCGGCAACGTCAACGTGAACTCGCCCCTCGTCTGGGACGGCACGATGACCAACGCGCTGCGCGCTTATGCCCGCGCCAATCAGGCCGCCGTGATCGTCCCCTTCATCCTTGGCGGCGCGATGGGGCCGGTGACCAACGCCGGCGGCATTGTGCAATCGTTGGCCGAAACCATGGCCGGTTGCGCCCTGACGCAGTTGGAACGCAAGGGCGCGCCGGTGATCTTCGGCAACTTCCTCAGCTCCATGTCGCTGCGATCCGGCTCTCCCACCTTCGGCACGCCGGAGCCGGCGATTGGCAGCCAGGTGATCGGCCAGCTTGCCCGCCGCCTGAACCTGCCGCTGCGCTGTTCCGGCAACTTCACAACGTCAAAGCTGCCCGATGCGCAGGCGATGATGGAAGGCACCATGTCGATGCTGGCCGCGGTCCACTGCGGCGCGAACTTCATCCTGCATTCGGCGGGCTTTCTCGACGGCCTCTTGTCGATGTCCTACGAGAAATTCATGCTCGATGCCGACCTTTGCGGCGCGCTCCATGCCTACCTCGACGGCATCAGGATCGATGATGACCAACTGGCCGTCGACGCCTTTGCCGAAGTTGGCCCCGGCAACCACTTCTTCGGCTGCAGCCATACCATGAAGCATTACGAGACTGCGTTCTGGGACAGCGAGCTCTCGGATAACGAGCCGTTCGAGAAGTGGGAGGCGGCCGGGTCCACCGACGCAGCCATGCGCGCCAACAAACTATGGAAGCGGCGGCTTGCCGAGTTCGAGGCCCCCGCGCTCGACGACGGCATCCGCGACGGTCTGCACGACTTTGTCGCCCGCCGGAAGGCCGGAATGGACGACGCCTGGTATTGAGGCCGCTGCTTCAAGCTGCCAGCGGCGACCCTGGCGGCTGAACCGCTGTTCGGTGGTTTGCCGGAACACCTTGTCGGCGCCTGCAACCCATGACTGCACCGTCGCCCCGTCGGCATCGATATCGACCACGCCGACGTCGTTCAGTCCGGTCTTCAGCCGGGTTGAAATGGCCGTTCCCACTTGCAGAAAGAGGATACCCGCAGCCGTGTCGGCCACGGTGAAATGCGGCATGTGGGTATGGCCTGAGAGAACGATCTCTGTCCCGGCAGCGTCAAGGTCCGCCACCACCCCCACAGGATCGAAAATGTCGGCTGCCGTTTCATCCGCCGCAGGCATCGGCGCGTGGTGCAGCACTGCGATCCGCGCCATGCCCGAAGAGGCCGCGCGGAAGACGTCCGCCAGATGACGGGCCGAGGCGCGGCGAAGGCGACCTGCTTTCCACACCAGCGGGTTGGCGGTGTTGACCCCTGTGATCACCGCGCCGGGCAGGGTGAGGACCGGTTCCAGCACCGGGTCGAAATGCGCCCTGTAGCGGGCGAAGGGTGCAATCAGCCGTTCCGCGAGATTGCCAAGCGGTGCATCGTGGTTGCCCGGCACGCACAGGACGGGCGCTGAGAACCGTGATAGAAACGCCTTGGCGTCGCGAAATTGCGCCGCCCGCGCGCGCTGCGTCAGGTCACCCGACACCACGACAGCATCCGGGCGCAGCGCTTCGGCCAGCGCCAGCAACGGCGCGCAGAGGGCCGCATCCACCGCCCCGAAATGCAGATCCGAGATGTGCAGTATCCGCGTCACGGCGCCGCCGCCTTGACCGCCGCGGCCTTCTCCGGTGGCAGGATCACCGACAACCCGTCGGCATTGATCGCAAAGGTGAGTGGCAGGGCCATCTTTTCGCGCTCGCCGTCATAGGCAACGCGTATGTTGCGCCGCTTGCGCCGGTTGATGACCAGCGTCTTCGGCTGGATCAGTTCAACATCCGAGAAAAGATCAACCTTGCCGCGCAAAAGCCGCCACGCCAGCTTCAACAGCCCCAACCGCGTGGATTGCCGGGCGATGTAGACGGCAAAGCGGTCCTCGCTGATCGCAGCGGTGCCGGAAAGCCCGAACTGGTCAAGCTGGTAGGCCGAGCGCGCGATGAAGATCATCGGCGTCCTGCGCACCTCGGTCACCCCGTCGATCACAAAGCTCCACCGCATCGGGCGCTGCAACCGCAGGATTGTGCGTAACGCCGACCAATGCGCCAGCATCCGGCTGCGGCCGAACCGCAGATAGCTCGCCTCCCGTTCGTCCAGCATCGCAGGGTAGAGCCCCAGCGCCACATTGTTCAGAAACACCCGGCCATTGACCGTGCCGACCGCAATGGAGTGCGGCTTGCCCGCCAGGATCGCCGTCGCCGCCTCGGTCAGGCTTTCCGGCATGTTCAATCCGCGCGCGAAATAGTTGAAGGTGCCCATCGGCAGCACCGCCATCGCGGCCTCGCTGCCTGCGAGGGCATGTGCCACCCCGGCAATGGTGCCGTCGCCACCTGCGGCCACGATGGTCGAAAATCCCTCTCGGACTGCGCTCGCGGCGACCAACGCCGGGTCGCCCTCGAACCGCCGCAGCACGGCGCGCGACCCGAAAACCGCGAGCGCCTCTTCCAACCGCGCGACATTTGCTGTGCCGGATCTCGAATTGGCAATGACACAGATGTCCGCCTGAACGGCGAGGTCATCAGGCGCGTTGGCGTTGGCCGGGGTAGGCATGACTGGCATCTGCATCACTTGGGCACCTCCGGCCCGACTTGCAACGCCCGCCCGGCACCGCCCGTTCCGTCAGCCGCGCAGGCCGGTTTCTTCCAGCAGACCAAGCCGCTTGGCCTCGTAGTAATAACCGCGCGCATACCAGCCCACCGCCGCATCCTCGTTGCCGCGCGACACCAACCACGCGCCGCGCAGGTATCGCCCGGCGTATTTGATGTTGGTCTCGGCATCTAGAAGCCCCTCGGGCGACCCGCGATAGCCCATCGTGCGCGCCGTTTGCGGCAGGATCTGCATCAGCCCGTAATACGGCCCGTTACGCGCCCCGGCATTGTAGCGGCTTTCGCGGATGATCACCCGGTGCAGCAGGCTTTCGGGAATGTCGTGAATGCGGGCATATTTGCGCACCAGTGCCTTCATCTCGGGCGTGTTGCCGCTGACGGAGCTTTTGGTGACCGGGGGTTCCGAACGGGAACCGCCACAAGCTGAAACGAGGCTGACCGAAGCCAGAAGCAAAGCGGCGCGGCGTGAAAGAAGCATGGAAGTCATCCCGATTGGCCCGTTACAGGCTGCGTATCGCCCAAGTGCGCCGTTGTGAAGCAACTGCACATCAGACCGGCCCGGTTTTGGCGAAACCTCGCGTGAAATTGTTGCCTCCGGGCGCAACTGCCCGGTAGCCAGACGCACATTGCCGTTCTAGGCTGGCGGTATTCCTGGTCGTGATTTCCTCATCCTGTGCCTTGCGGTTGTGCTGACGGTCCGGATTTGCAGGATGTTTTGAGCGGCAGGAATGCGACCAGGGAGGGACGCACGGAATGAAACTGACTGACAGCCGGGAAATCAAGGCCGACCCGGCAACCGTTTGGCGCGCGATCCTTGACCCTGACGTGTTGAAGGAATGCATCCCCGGCTGCGAAAGCCTGACCGGCAGCATCGCCGACGGGTTCGAGGCGGCGGTGGTGCAGAAGGTCGGCCCGGTCAAGGCGCGCTTTACCGGCATCGTTCACCTGACCGACATCGACGAAGGCCGCTCGGTGAAAATCTCCGGCGAGGGCAAGGGCGGTGCTGCGGGCTTTGCCAAGGGCGGCGCCGTGGTGACGCTGGAGCCGACGCCGGATGGCACCCGGCTGACCTATGACGTCGACGCCAGTGTCGGCGGCAAGATCGCCCAGCTTGGCAGCCGCATCATCGACGGCTTTGCCAAGAAGATGGCCGACGATTTCTTCGCCCGTTTCCAGGAGGCCGTGGAGGGGCCTGAAGCGGAAGCGGATGAGACGGTGGCAACGGATGAGACGGACGGAAAGAAGAAGGGCTGGTTCAAGCGCTTGATCGGCTGACGCCGCAAGCGGGAACCACAAGGACAATGCAAGGGAGGAAGACGATGACGAAGGTCACGATGACCGTGAACGGCAAGTCCGTTTCGGCTGAAACGGAAGGGCGGACGCTGCTGTCCGCCTTCCTGCGCGAAGGGCTGGGGCTGACCGGCACCCACATCGGCTGCGATACCAGCCAGTGCGGTGCCTGCGTGGTGCATGTCGATGGCAACGCTGTCAAATCCTGCTCGGTCTTTGCGCAGGACGTGGCAGGCGCCAGTGTGAAAACCATCGAAGGCATGGCCAATGCCGATGGCTCGCTTGGCGTGATCCAGCAGGCGTTTCAGGACCATCATGGCCTGCAGTGCGGCTTTTGCACCCCCGGCATGGTGATGTCGGCGGCGGCCCTTCTGGCCGAAAACCCCAAGCCCAGCGAACATGACGTGCGTCACTACCTTGAAGGCAACATTTGCCGCTGCACCGGCTATCACAACATCGTCAAGGCCGTGATGGCTGCCTCCGGGCAGGACGTCAGCGCCTTGGCCGCAGAATAGGGGGATCGGATGCCGAAGGATTCAGGAATAGGCGCCAGCTCGAAGCGGCGCGAGGATATCCGCTTTCTGACCGGGCGCGGGGTCTACACCGATGACATCACACTGCACGGCGAACTCCACGCCGTGATGGTGCGCTCGACCGTGGCGCATGGTCGGATCGTGTCAGTTGGCACCGACCGCGCGGCGGGAATGCCCGGCGTGCAGGCGGTCTTCACCGGCGCGGATTTTGCCGCCGTGGGTGGCAACCCCGCAGGTTGGCTGATCAACAGCCGCGACGGCACCCCGATGCGCGAACCAAAGCGCCCGGTGCTGGCACACGGCAAGGTGCGCCATGTCGGTGACGCTTACGCCGCCGTGGTGGCCGACACCTACGAACAGGCCCGCGATGCCGCGCAGGCGATTTCCGACGACACCGTGATCGAGGAACTGCCTGCCATCGTCAACATGGCCGATGCAGTAGCCAACCCCGCCAACCGCGTGCATGACGAAATCCCTGACAACGTCTGCTATGACTGGGGCTGGATCGAGGACAATCGCGCCAAGGTTGATGCCGCGATCAAATCCGCCCCGCATGTGACCACGCTGGAACTGGTGAACAACCGTCTGGTGCCGAATGCGATGGAACCCCGCGCCAGCATCGGCGAATACTTCCCCGGCACCGGCGACTACAAGCTGACCACCACCAGCCAGAACCCGCACCTGACCCGCCTTCTGGTGGCGGCCTTCGTGCTTGGCATCCCGGAAAACAAGCTGCAAGTCGTGGCCCCGGATGTGGGCGGCGGCTTCGGCTCCAAGATCTACCATTACGGCGAGGAGGCGCTGGTTCTGGCGGCGGCGAAGAAGCTGCACCGCCCGGTGCGCTGGACGGCGGAGCGGTCGGAAAGCTTCCTCTCCGACGCGCATGGCCGCGATCATGTGACGAAGATCGAACTGGCCTGCGACCTTGAGGGCAATTTCATCGCCTTCCGGACCGAGACGATGGCCAACGTCGGTGCTTACCTCTCGAACTTCGCGACGGTGACGCCGACCTTCCTGCATGGCACGCTGATGGCCGGCCCCTACAAGGTGCCGAACGTCTATGTGAACGTGAAGACGGTGTTCACCAACACCGCCCCGGTCGATGCCTACCGTGGCGCTGGCCGCCCCGAGGCTACCTATTCGCTGGAACGTGTGGTCGACAAGATGTGCCGCGAACTGGGCCTTGATCCGTTCGAGGTGCGCCGCAAGAACTTCATCACCACCGACATGTTCCCCTACACCACGCCTGTCGCCCTTGCCTACGACACCGGCGATTATCACGCCACGCTAAACAAGGCCGTTCAACTGGCAGACGTGGCGGGCTTTGAAAAACGGGCCGCCGCGTCAAAAGCCAAGGGCAAACTGCGCGGCATGGGGCTGTCCACCTGGATCGAGGCGTGCGGCATCGCACCCTCGCATCTGGTGGGCATCCTTGGCGCGCGCGTCGGGCTTTACGACGCCGCGACCGTGCGGGTGAACGCCACCGGCAACCTTTCGGTCATGGTCGGCGCGCACAGCCACGGACAGGGGCATGAAACGGTCTTTGCCCAGATCGTGTCCTCCAAACTCGGCGTGCCGGAATCCTCGGTCGAGATCGTCCACGGCGACACGGCGAAGATCCCGTTCGGAATGGGCTCCTACGGCTCCCGCTCGCTCGCCGTCTGCGGCGTGGCGATGGACAAGGCGCTCGACAAGATCATCGCCAAAGGCAAGAAGATCGCGGCCCACATGCTTGAGGCGGCCGAAGGCGACATCACCTTCGCCGACGGCAAGTTCACCGTGGCAGGCACCGACCGCGCCAAAACCTTCGGCGAAATCGCGTTCTCGGCCTACGTCCCCCACAACTACCCCTTGGAGACGCTGGAACCCGGACTGGAGGAAACCGCGTTCTACGACCCCGCCAACTTTACCTATCCCGCCGGCGCCTACATCTGCGAGGTGGAGGTCGATCCCGACACCGGCAAGGTCGAGATTGCGTCCTTCACCTGTGCCGACGATTTCGGCAACGTGATGAACCCGATGATCGTCGAGGGTCAGGTTCATGGCGGCGTGGGGCAGGGCATTGGGCAGGCCCTGCTGGAAAACACGCATTACGATGAAAACGGCCAGCTGCTGACCGGGTCCTACATGGATTACGCGATGCCGCGCGCCGACGACGTGCCGTTCTACACCGTCGACCATTCCTGTTCCACGCCCTGCACGCACAACCCCTTGGGCGTGAAAGGCTGTGGCGAGGCAGGGGCGATCGGATCGCCACCCGCCGTGGTCAACGCCGTGCTCGACGCGCTCAATCGCGCCGGCCACAAGATCGACCATATCGACATGCCGGTCTCGCCCTCGCGGGTGTGGTCGGCGATGAACGCATGAAGGAGGACGGACAATGCACAACTTCGATTTCGTGAAACCGGCCTCTGTCGCCGATGCGGCCAAGGCGCTCTCCACCGAAGGCGCGCAGGCGCTTGGCGGCGGGCAGACCCTGATCGCCACCATGAAGCAGCGCCTTGCCGACCCCACGGTTCTGGTCAGCCTGACCGGCATCGCGGAACTGCAGGGCGTCTGCATGGGTGACGGCGGGCTTCACGTCGGCGGGGCCACGCCCCATGCCGTCGTCGCGCGCGAGGCGGCAAAATACTACCCAGCGCTGGCGCATCTGGCCGGCGGCATCGGTGACCCGGCGGTGCGCAACAAGGGCACCATCGGCGGCAGTCTTGCCAACAACGACCCAGCCGCCTGCTATCCTTCGGCGGCACTCGCCTCCGGCGCCACCATCGTCACCAACCGCCGCCGCATCGCTGCGGACGACTATTTCCAGGGCATGTTCACCACCGCACTGGACGAGGGCGAGATCATCACCAGTGTCGTCTTTCCGATCCCCGAAAAGGCGGCCTATGTGAAGTTCAACCAGCCGGCCAGCCGCTTTGCCCTGACCGGCGTATTTGTCGCGAAATACGCCGACGGCGTGCGCGTGGCGGCCACGGGGGCGTCGAACAACGGCGTCTTCCGCTGGCATGACGCCGAGGCTGCGCTTTCGGCCAACTTTGCCGCCAGCGCGCTTGCCGCACTGACGGTGGACGACGCCGACATGATCAGCGACCTGCACGGCACGCCAGCCTATCGCGCCAATCTGGTCAAGGTGCTGACGGGCAGGGCGGTCACTGCGGCAACCTGAACAACAGGAAAATCGCACCGTATGGCCCCGGTTCACGCCGGGGCCTTTTCCATGCCCGTCCTTGTCATACGCGTGTCACGCATTTTCTGCATCGCAGAAGGGTGAACAATCCATGCAACCGAACCGGTGCTTGGGGGGTTGCATAGGTGTAAACGCCAGATATAGTTTCCTTGTCGGGGCGGGGGCTCCCCGCCCTGTAGCCAGACGGTGACGGGATAAGCGCGGAGTCTCTATCGGAATGGACGGTGATTTCAGAACCCAGTTTGTGCGCGACCCCGCAGCGCTGAAGCATCACCCCGCGCTGGTGCTGAATGCGGACTATCGCCCGCTCTCCTACTACCCGCTCAGCCTCTGGCCTTGGCAAGAGGCGATCAAGGCTGCCGTCCTCGACCGCGTGCAGATCGTGGCCGAGTATGACGAGGTCGTCCACAGCCAGCGACAAGTGTTCCGCATACCTTCGGTCGTGGTGCTGAAGGATTATGTGAAACCCCAGAAGCGCGTGGCATTCACGCGCTTCAATCTTTTTCTGCGCGACGAATTCTGCTGCCAATACTGTGGCGCGCGCGGCGATCTGACCTTCGACCACGTCCTGCCGCGCTCCAAAGGCGGCATCACCTCATGGGAAAACGTCGTCGCCGCCTGCAGCCCCTGCAACCTGCGCAAAGGCTCGCGCACCCTGCGCCAGTCGGGATTGCACCTCGCCCGCGCGCCCCGCGCTCCCTCGGCCTCCGAGATGCAGGTGCATGGCCGCCGGTTTCCGCCAAACCACCTGCACGAAAGCTGGATGGACTATCTGTACTGGGATGCGGAACTCGAAGCGTGACGTCGGGCGTTACCTGACTGTTACAAAAACTTCACATTCCGCGCACCAGATGATTTGGTGGCATGACGCAACAAAAGGCGCACCATGCTCATCACCCTACAAGCGGCTGCCCTCAACATGTTCACCGCCCTCGCGTGCGGTGCGGTCATCGGGTCCGAACGTCAGGTCAGGCAGCGCATGGCGGGCCTTCGCACCAACGCCCTCGTGGCGCTTGGCGCGGCGAGTTTCGTAATCTTCTCGGGGCTCTACCCCGACGAAGTCAGCCCCACCCGCGTCGCCGCCCAGATCGTGTCGGGAATCGGCTTTCTTGGCGCCGGCATCATCTTCCGCGACGGCTTCAACGTCCACGGGCTGAACACGGCCGCGACGCTCTGGTGTTCGGCCGGCGTCGGCATGATGGCCGGGGCGGGCGCCTGGGAATTCGCGGTGCTGCTGACCGCGATGGTGGTTTTCGTGAACCTCGGGCTGCGCCCCCTCGTCAAGTTCATGAAACGCCACACAACCGCAGGAATGCCGCTCTTGCGCGCCTATCGCATCGTCGTCACCGTCGGTGATCAGGACGAGGCGATGGCCCGCAGCCTTCTCTTGCGAACCGTTGCATTGGGCGGTCTGCACCTTTCCGAAATCGCGCTGGCCAAGGCGGCCGAAGGCCCGGGGCTAGACCTGTCGGCCACCGTTACCGCCGAGGGGATCGGTGAACTGGCGCTGGATCAGGCGGTGCAGCGCCTGGCAGCGGAACCGGGCCTCCTCCGCGTGCGCTGGGAAACGCAGGAAGACGGATGACCGGCCAGAGTTCCCCCCGCGCCACAGCGATGCTAGACATGCGGGCGGTCAGGCTGTAAGACGACGCCGTTAGCGCTAACAACGCCTTCCGAGGAGACAGTCATGGTTTCGCGCGTCATTCCGGTCGACGTTTTCGATTTGGTGATCTTCGGCGGCACGGGCGATCTTGCCCGCCGCAAGATCCTGCCCGGGCTCTACCGTCGCTTCATGGCCGGCCAGATGCCTGTCGACAGCCGCATCATCGGGGCCGCCCGCGCCGATCTGACCGACGACGCCTTCCGTGACCAGGTGCGCAGCGCAATCGCCGAATTCCTGCCGAAAGACCGCCAGGACGCTGCCGTCATCGAGGCTTTCGTCGCCCGCATCCATTATGTCGCGATCGACGCCATCGGAACCAACGGCTGGTCCACGCTGAAGGGCCTCATGCGCGAAAACGTCGTGCGCGCCTTCTACTTTTCGGTCGCCCCAAGCCTCTTCGGTGACATCGCGTCACGCCTGCATGACCACGGCATCGCCGACGCCTGGAGCCGGATCGTTGTCGAAAAGCCGTTCGGTCGCGACCTCGCCTCCGCCCGCGCGCTGAACGAAGTGCTGGCCCGTCACTTCACCGAAGCGCAGATCTACCGGATCGACCATTACCTCGGCAAGGAAACCGTCCAGAACCTGATGGCCGTTCGTTTCGCCAACATCCTGTTCGAACCCCTGTGGAAGGCCGAATACATCGACCACGTCCAGATCACGGTCGCCGAAACCGTGGGCGTGAACGGCCGCGGTGCCTATTACGACACGTCCGGTGCGATGCGAGACATGGTGCAGAACCACATGATGCAGCTTCTCTGCCTCATCGCGATGGAGCCGCCCTATCACTTTGACCCCGATGCCGTGCGGGATGAAAAACTGAAGGTGATCCGCGCGCTGAAGCCGGTAAAGCCGGAAAACATCGTTCGCGGTCAATATGCTGCAAGCGGAGCAGAGCCCGGCTACATCGAACATTCGGAAAACCCCGGATCGAAAACCGAAAGCTACATCGCGCTGAAAGTGAACGTGTCGAACTGGCGCTGGCAGGGTGTGCCGTTTTACCTGCGCACCGGCAAACGACTGCGCGCGCGCGCCTCGGAAATCGCGATCACCTTCAAGCAGCCGCCACATGCGATCTTCGATGATGCGAAGGGCTGGCTTGAAAACGTGCTGGTGATCCGGCTGCAGCCGAACGAAGGCATGAACCTGATGGTGATGATCAAGGAACCGGGGCCGGGCGGGATGCGCCTGATGCAGGTGCCGCTCGACATGTCGTTTGCCGACGCCATTGATGACGGCGAAGATGTGCCGGACGCCTATGAACGCCTGATCATGGACGTGATCCGCGGCAACCAGACCCTCTTCATGCGCGGCGACGAGGTCGAGGCCGCCTGGGCCTGGACCGATCCGATCATTCAGGGCTGGGAGGAGCGCGGCGACCGCCCGCAAGGGTATGATCCCGGATCGTCGGGGCCGGAAGATGCGTTGATGCTGATGCACCGCGATGGGCGGCGCTGGCGGGAGATCAAGGAATGAAACTGCAAACCTATCCGGACCGCGAGCTGATGATGCTCTCGGTGGCCGACAAGATTGCTGGTCAGCTTGGTGATTTCCTGCGACGCGACGGCAAGGCGACGCTTTCCGTGCCCGGCGGCACCACGCCGGGCCCGATCTTCGACACGCTCTCGGGCGTTGATCTTGATTGGGCCAATGTCGCGGTCGTGCTGAACGACGAACGCTGGGTTCCCGAAACCTCCGACCGGTCCAACACCCGCCTTGTGCGCCAGCGCCTTATCCGCAACCGCGCGGCGGCGGCACAGCTGGTACCGCTCTACGCCCCCGCAGATGCGCCCGAAGACGTGCTGGACGCTCTGTCCGAAGGTGTCGCACCCCACTTGCCGATCTCGGTTCTCCTCCTGGGCATGGGCGCCGACATGCACACTGCCAGCCTCTTTCCCGGCGCCGACCGTCTGGAAGAAGCGCTCAGCGCCTCGGCGCCCCCCCTGATGGCGCTCAGGGCCGAAGCTGCGGGCGAACCGCGCATCACCTTGACCGCTCAGGTCCTGAAAGCCGCCTTCAACATCCACATCCTGATCACCGGCACCGAAAAGCGCGACGCCCTCGACCGCGCACAATCCTTGCCGGTGACCGAGGCGCCGGTGCGCGCCGTTCTAGACAACGCAACCGTGCACTGGGCGGAGTGAATGATGACCAAATGGGCAGCCTTGCAGGCCAGACACGCCGCCGTGGCCGACCGGCCGATCCTCGATCTCTTTGACGCCAGTCGCGCCGCCGATTTCTCGGTCCGTGCCGACGGGATGCTGTTCGACTACTCCAAGACCAACATCGACGCAGAGACCTGCGTCGCGCTCGTGGCCCTCGCCGAAGCCTCCGGTGTGGCCGACAAGCGCGCCGCGATGTTTGCCGGTGAAAAGATCAACCTGACCGAAGGCCGGGCCGTGCTGCACGTTGCCCTCCGCGCCGGTGAGGACGCCGTCATAAAAGTCGACGGCCGCGACGTGCTGCCCGACGTCCGCCGCATCCGCGCCGCCGCCTACGCCTTCGCCCGCGACGTGCGCTCGGGTGCGTACAAGGGGCAGGGTGGCCGGATCACCGATGTCGTCAATATCGGCATCGGCGGCTCGGACCTTGGCCCCGCAATGGCATACCTTGCCTTGCAGCCGTTCGCTGACGGCCCGCGCTGCCACTTCGTCTCAAACGTCGATGGCGCGCATATCCACGACACCCTGCGCGGCCTCGATCCCGCCACCACCCTCGTCATCGTCGCCTCCAAGACCTTCACCACCATCGAGACGATGACCAACGCCGACACCGCCAAGCGCTGGATGGCAGAAAAAGTGGCCAACCCCGCCGCACAGTTCGCCGCCGTCTCCACCGCCAGTGACAAGACCGCCGCCTACGGCATTGATCCCAAATGCGTTTTCGGCTTCGAGGATTGGGTCGGCGGACGTTACTCGATGTGGGGGCCGATCGGTCTTGCCCTGATGATCGCCATCGGACCCGAGGGGTTCGACCAGTTCCTCGCCGGTGGCCGCGCGATGGACGACCACTTCCTCGCCGCGCCTTTTGCGCAGAACATGCCCGTCATGCTGGCCCTGACCGGCATCTGGCACAACCAGCTTTGCGGTCACACCACCCGCGCCGTCCTGCCCTATGACCAGCGCCTCTCGCGGCTGCCTGCCTACCTCCAGCAGCTTGAAATGGAATCAAACGGCAAGCGCGTCGCCATCGACGGTTCCGACCTTGAAACCCACTCCGGCCCGGTGGTCTGGGGCGAGCCGGGCACCAACGGTCAGCACGCCTTCTACCAGCTGATCCACCAGGGCACCCGCACCGTGCCATGCGAGTTTCTCGTCGCGCGCCGTGGCCACGAGCCCGACCTCGCGCACCAGCACCTTCTCCTCGTCGCCAACTGCCTCGCGCAGGCCGAGGCGCTCCTGCGCGGCCGCAGCCTCGACGAGGCGCGCGCCATCATGGCAAAGAAGGGTCTCACCGGGGCCGCGCTGGAACAACAGGCCCGCCACCGCGTCTTTCCCGGCAACCGCCCCTCGACCGTGCTCGCCTATGACCAGCTGACGCCCTTCGTTCTGGGTCAGATCATCGCGCTTTACGAACACCGGGTGTTCGTCGAAGGCGTGATCCTTGGCCTCAACTCCTACGACCAATGGGGGGTGGAACTGGGCAAGGAACTGGCGCTTGCCCTCCAGCCAGTCCTCGAAGGCACCGCTGGCACCAACGGCAAGGACGGATCAACAGCCGCGCTGGTCGATTTCCTGCGCGCCTGATTTCTTCTGTTTCCAAATATCCCACGGGGGGCTGCGGGGCGTGTGAAACCCCCCGCTTCCGCCCTTACCGCAGCGCGGCCGTGACGATCACTTCCACCAGATACTCCGGCGTCGCCAGCTTGGCTTCGCCCGTCGCCCGGGCCGGGGTATTCCCCTGCGGCACCCAGGCGTCCCAGACCGCATTCATCTCGGCAAAGCTTGCCATGTCGGCCAGCCAGATCTGCGCCGACAGGATGCGCGTCTTGTCGGTCCCGGCCTGCGCCAGAATCCGGTCCACCTCGGCCAGGCAGGCTTTCGTCTGCTCGGTCACCGATGCGCCCGGCGTGCCGACCTGGCCGGCGACCCAGAGGATGCCATTGTAGGCCACCGCCTCCGACATGCGTTTGCCGATGCCGTAGCGGGTGATGTCATTCGTCATGGGATGCTCCGTTTGTTGCTTGTCAGGTCAGGACTGCGCCCGGTGCTACCTCGTCGCCGCGCCAAACGGAAGCGGCCAGTTACAGCCGCAGGCAGGTGAACTGTCGGCCGGTCTTGCCCGACACCCAGGTCAGCGCGGTATCCGTCACCGCAGCCAGCGCCACGATAGTGCCTCCGTCCAATCTTAGCACATAGCTCGATCCGTCCCGCGTCACCGACCGGATCGGCACTGGCCCACCGCCACTGTCATGGGTCGTGTCGGTCAGTGTCAACACGCTGACCCCGCAATCCCACTGCCCTGCAAAGGGATAGGTCTCCACGACGGGCGTTTCACCGCTGCAAGCGCCAAGCAATGCAACAACCGGCAGGGCAAAGCGGAAACTGCGGACCATCAGGACACTCCGGCAAGGTCGTCTTACGCCACGCTGATGCGACGCCGCCTGCCTGTCAATCATGCGATGGATGGAGCGGGTGAAGGGGCTGCGGCTCTGGTAGCCGGATCGTCAAAGCTGGCGACGAACAAACCCACGGCAGCGCGTAGCACCGCCCAAGTCCAGCGCCAGCCAAGCAACGATGTTTCCAAGAGTCAGCATTTCAGTCCTCCCCCCTGCCGGACACTGACCGGCTGATCTCTGTCAGGATACCCAAGACGAGGCCGCAAAGCAGCACCACGCCACCTTGATGCTTGAATACATCGCTCTGTGCCGCCGCTCTCTGCGGGGTAGCTATCGGGAGAACGTCCGCGAAAATGGACGCGGGTCGTTTATGTCGATTTCATATCCGGAGAGCAGGTAAAGGAAACTAAGTACGGTTCCAATCCATGCGGCAATCCGACCCGCCTTGGTGAAGAAAATCTGTGCCTTCAATTCAACGCCTTGCGGAAGTTGAACCACAACGCCATCCGATTGTCTGGGGGGCCAACAGCGCGAATGACAACCAGCCGCGTTTCTGCATATCCTGCGCGGGCATTGCATCGGAAAGGAATAGTGGCACTTCGTTTCAGAAAGAGACTTAAGCCAAGAGGCCTGTCGCGTCGATCTTTCTAGGCCGCCGTTCATTCACCGCGCCGAATTGCCGAGGTTAAGACCGATGAGCACACCGAAGATCTCCATGGTTCTGCCCAACTTTGGCGGCGGCGGCGCAGAAAGGATAATGGTTTTTCTTGCCAATTCCTTTGCGGCGCGTGGGATCGAAACGACCTTCCTTGCCGGTCGGGCCGAAGGTCCGTGTCTTGCCGATCTCAGCAACGCTGTACGCCTCGTCGACTTGAATGTTCCGCGCTTCCGAAGGGCCATACCAAGCCTTGTCAGGCACATGAACGGGGATGCGCCTAACGCCGTTCTGTCGGCCCTGACCCATGCCAACCTGACCACGCTCTTTGCGGCTCAACTGGCGCGCAATGGCCCGAAGATCGTTGTAGCCGAACATAACAGCACGTCGATGCTGGCCCGAGGCGACTTCGGAGCCAAGAAGGTCTTGACGCGTGCTCTGATCCAGATGCTCTACCCGCGCGCTCACCGCATAACGTTTGTGTCAAACGAGATGCAGGCGGAATTCGTCCGCGACTTCGGCCTGCCACCAGATCGTCTCGATACAATCTATAATCCGGTTGCGGTGGAAAAGCTGCAGCTTGCCGCAACCGTCGCGCCGACGCACGAATGGATAAAGAACCGCAAAACGGCTGTTATTGTCGGTGCTGGGCGACTGACCCCACAGAAAGATTTCGAAACCCTCCTGCGGGCCTTCGCCATTTTTGCGCGTCAGTCGGATGCGCGGTTGGTGATCTTTGGCGAAGGGCCTGACCGCAATAAGTTGCAGAGCCTTCGTGCCGAACTTGGGCTTGAAGCGCGTGTCGACCTGCCGGGCTTCGTTGCCAACTTGCCAGCCGAGCTTTCGGCAAGCGACCTTTTTGTCTTGTCCTCACGGTGGGAGGGGTTGCCAGGTGTTTTGCTTGAGGCGCTTGCCCTCGATATTCCCGTCGTCGCTACGGATTGCCCGACCGGTCCAAACGAAATTCTTGCGGGCGGCAAATGGGGAAGGATGGTTCCTGTGGGTGATCCGAGTGCACTCGCGCTGGCAATGCATGAGACGCTCACTCGGCCAATTGCGATCGAGAAGGCTCAGGTGCTGGGAAGATTTGACCCCCACCACATCGTCGATCAATATCTGTCCATTCTGCTGCCCGGCCATCAGCTGAGTTCTCATGTCACGGCGTTTGCGTAAGTCTCATTTAGATTGCACCGGGGTTTACGCTGAACATCGGCTGGTCGGGGGTCCGCACGGGTCTTGGTCCAAGGGCGCGTCAGTGAACGTGGGCAAGACGGAAACCCGCCTCAATTCAAGCATCCCGGGAACCGGCTTTTCCTCACCCACCAAACTTTTTGGCTCCGAGGGAAGCCCCCTGACGAGGAACGTCAGGCCATGCTCCTTGGATTTGGCATAGCCGCGGAAACATCCTTGGGCACCCTTCGGCGTTACTGCCAACTGCCCGATTTAATGCGTTGAGAGTGCTTCAAGACAACTCCCATGCGTGCCCCTTGTGTGCCGCGATGTGCGCCGGAAGGAACGCAAGTGTCAGATTTTATGGAGAAATAGGAGCGCACATGGTGGCGTGTGCTGGAGCGGGTGAAGGGAATCGAACCCTCGTCGTAAGCTTGGGAAGCTTCTGCTCTACCATTGAGCTACACCCGCGTGCAGCCTGAGGTAAGACAGCCGCGCCGCCCCGTCAAGACCGAAGCAGCCAAGACCGAAACGGCCAAGACTGAAGCGGCCAAGACTGAAGCGGCGCGGCGAAAGACGCGGTGGCGGATATCGGGCCGGGGACGTGGCCCTTTATCCGCCACCGCTCCATACCTGCCTCGCCCTGATCGACGGCCGAGTGACGCGGCGCGTTGCGGGCAGAGGGCAGGAAGTGCAGGGTCACATCGCGGGCAGCAGCACCGTGTCGATCACATGGATGACGCCGTTCGACTGCTTGACGTCGGCGATAGTCACGTTGGCCACATTGCCCTGACCATCCTTGATCATGATCTTGTCGCCTTCGTACATCGCGGTGAACTCGCAGCCGCCGACGGTGGCCACCGGATGCGCGCCCTTGTCATCATCGACCATCTTCACGATCGCATCCGACAGGGCATTGGCGGCAACCACATGGCAGGTCAGGATTTTCGCCAGCTGGTCCTTGTTTTCCGGCTTCAACAGGGTTTCCACCGTGCCTGCGGGCAGTTTGGCAAAGGCGTCATTGGTCGGCGCGAACACGGTGAACGGGCCTTCGCCCTGCAGCGTCTCCACCAGACCGGCGGCCTGCACAGCGGCGACAAGCGTGGTGTGGTCCGCCGAATTCACTGCGTTTTCAATGATGTTCTTGTCTTCATACATGGCCGCGCCGCCGACCATCGGGTTTTCGGCCAGCGCCATGCCGGTCGACAGGGCAAGGATCGCGGTCGCAAGGTGAAAAGCTTTCATCTGGGTCACTCCGGGTCTTGTTCAGGCGGGCCAATCCCGCCTCACACCCGGAGTTACGAAGCCTTGCGGGGGGAAGTTTCAGACCCTCGCAAGGCTCACGCTTTCGTGATCAGGTATCGCTGATCACCGGCGCGGCCAGGATCACCGGCCCGGTCGGCAGCCCGCTTGGCGAACCGCCCTCCGGTTCCACCGACACCGCGAAAAGCCAGCCCGCAGGCGGCACCGGATAGTCGACCACCAGCGCCTCATCGGCCAGAAGACCAAGCGAAACCGGCGACGCGCCCGGCGCGATGATCCAAAGCTGGTGAACCTGTCCGGCTGGTGCCGCACGTCCCGCGACCCGCGTCACCGTGATCTGGTCGGCAACGTGGGTCAATCGGTAGCTGAGACTGGCGTCGCTGGTTGCCAGTACGGCCACCACTTCGGGTTGCGGCGGACCCAGCACCGCGACAGCCGCTATCGCCAGCGTTCCGGCAAAGGCCATACCGCTCAGCCAGCCAAGAACCCCGCGCTTCGGCTTTGGCGGCACCGGGAACAGCCGCGCCTCGATCTTGGGCAAAAGGTCCGGGGCAGGGGTCGCGTCGAACCCCTCGTTCAGCCCCGCCAACTGCGTTTCCCAACGCGAAACCAGCGCTGCAAAGCTCGCGTCGCGCTTCATCCGCGCCTCGACCGCGCTGCGATCGGCCATGTCCAGAACGCCCAGCACATATTCGCCCGCCAGCGCAGCGTCCTCTTCTTCAGGGGTAAGGGGCGTGTCGGTCATTGCTCCAGACACTCCTTCAGTTTCAACAGGCTCCGCCGCAACCATGTGCGCATCGTATTCAGCGGCACGGCATGGCGAGCAGCCAGATCGTCATAGGACAGCCCGTCCAGATAAGCGCCCCTGACGGCCGCTGCGCGGTCAGGCTCCAGCGTCGCGAAACAGTCCGTCACCCGCCGCGCCTCGCCTTGCGCGATCAGCCGGGCCTCGGCGCGGGGCGTCGTGTCTTGCACCAGGTCCAGCCCGTCATCGCTCGACGCCGCCGGGCGGCTGCGCAAGCGGTCGATCGCCAGGTTGCGCGTAATCGCGATCAGCCAGGTCATGCCCCGGCCTTTCGTGGCGTCAAACCGCCCCGCGCGCGTCCAGACCCGTGTGTAGACCTCTTGCAAGGCATCCTCCGCCTCAGACCGTTCCCCCAAGATACGGAGCAGCACGCCCATGAGTTTCGCGGAACTGTCGCGATAAAGCGCACGGAACGCCGCCCGGTCGCCGGCGGCGCAATTCGCGATATGGGCGGCTACGGGATCGTCGGTCATCGCGCGACGTTACCGGGGCAGGGCGCGCATGTCACCCCCGCCGCCGCCGTCCACGGTCGCCCCCGGACCCCGAGGTATTGAAGCTGACCTCGGGCAGGCTCACGATCTTGCTCAGTTCGGGGAACGTATCGACCGCATTCGGAATCGCACTGGCGTTTACGAAATGCTCCTGAAAACGCGGCTCGATGGCGGTTTCGACCTTGTGAATCTCATGCACAGTCGCCTCGATTGCGTTGCGCGACGCCACATTGCACAAGGCAATCCGCGCGCCCGTGCCCGCCGCGTTGCCCGCTGATACCACCTTGTCCAGCTTCACGTCCGGAATCATCCCCAGAACCATCGCGTGCTTCGGGCTGATATGCGCGCCAAACGCCCCCGCCAGCGTGACGCGGTCCACCGTCTCCACGCCCATCTCGTCCATCAGCAGTTTCGCGCCCGCATAAAGTGCCGCCTTCGCAAGTTGAATCGCGCGGATGTCACCTTGCGTCACCGTGATCAGCGGTCCACCCTCGGCGGTGCCATCGTGCAGAACATAGTCGTGCGTCCGCCCGGTGCTGATGCTGCGCTGCGTCCCGGTCTGGTCCGGCCCGCCAATAAGGCCACCCTGATCGACCAGCCCCGCCATCCGCATCTCCGCCACCGCCTCGATGATGCCCGACCCGCAGATGCCGGTCACGCCCGTCGTCGCGGTCGCTTCGGCAAAGCCCGGCTCTGTCGACCACAAGTCCGACCCGATCACCTTGAACCGCGGCTCCTTGGTCGCCGGATCGATCTCCACCCGCTCGATCGCGCCCGGTGCCGCCCGTTGCCCCGAACTGATCTGCGCGCCTTCAAAAGCCGGCCCCGTGGGCGACGAACAGGCCAGCACCCGCGTCTTGTTGCCAAGCAATATTTCCGCGTTGGTGCCGACGTCAACGATCAGCACCATGTCGTCCGACTTGCCCGGCTCCTCCGACAAGGCCACCGCCGCCGCATCGGCCCCCACATGCCCCGCGATACACGGCAAGATATAGACCCGCGCCGAGGCGTTGATTGCCGACAGGTCCAGATCCCGCGCATCGAGGGACAGCGAACCGGAGGTCGCCAGCGCGAACGGCGCTTGCCCCAGTTCCACCGGATCGATCCCCAGAAGCAGATGGTGCATCACCGGGTTGCACACGAACACCGTCTCATAGATCGACGTCGCCGGCACCCCCGCCTCAACCGCCAGAACCCCTGCCAGCGTGTTGATCGCCTCGCGCACAGCGCGCGTCATCTCGATATCGCCACCGGGGTTCATCATCGCATAGGAAACCCGGCTCATCAGGTCTTCGCCAAATCGGATCTGCGGGTTCATCACGCCACTGGACGCCAGCACCCGCCCATCCGCCAGATCGCAAAGGTGCGCCGCGATGGTGGTGGACCCAAGGTCGATCGCCAGCCCGAACAGCGGCCCCTCGTTGAAGCCGGGGAAGATGTCCAGAATCCGGTGCCGCGCGTCGTGGTTGCCCTTGTGCAGGACGACCGTCACCTTCCACTCGCCCTTGCGCAACGTGGGCTGTAAGCGCCGCATCAGCGCCAGATCGCAGGTCACATCCTCGACCTGCCACTGATCGCGCAGCGCAATCGCCAAGCGCTCGAAATCCCCGGTGGGCTCGTGCATGTCCGGCTCCGCCACCTCGACGTAAAGCGCCCGCGTCGCGGGGTCCATCGCGATGACCCGCTCGGTTGCCGACTTGCGGATCACCTGCTTGTGGACCTGGCTTTCCGGCGGCACGTCGATCACCACGTCGCCCATCACCTTGGCCTGACAGCCAAGCCGGCGCCCGTCGATCAGCCCCCGGATGCGCTTGTAACGGTCCTCGACGGCGTTCCACTCGCTCAACGCATCATCGGCAACCGTGACACCGTGCTTGGAAAAATCGCCATATCCCGGCGTGATCTGGCACTTCGAGCAGATCCCCCGCCCGCCGCAGACGGAATCAAGGTCCACCCCCAACTGCCGCGCCGCCGTCAGCACCGGTGTGCCAACCGCAAACCGCCCCCGTTTGCCCGAAGGCGTGAAGATCACCAATGCGTCGTCGCTCATGCCTGCCTCTGCCCCGCTTCGGGGTCTTCATGGGTAAACTGGTAGTTGATCTGCTCGAACCCGTCGCGAGCGAAGGTGTAGAACCAGCGCAGCGGCCCGCTCACCGTTGGAACGCCATGTTCGGCCATCGAGGGGATGTAGATCGCAACTCCCGGTGCCAACCGGTGCGGCGTACCGTCGATCACCACGTCGCCTTCGCCCTCAAGCCCGAAGTAAACCTCGGGCTCTTCATGCCGATGCGCCGCGAAATTCTCGCCCGCCTGCATCTCGGCCACACCGCAGACCAGACCCGCCGTCGGCGTCACCGGGGCCGAGACCAGTGTCCGCCAGTGCAACGTGCCACGCGCCGCATCCCCCCAGTTTTCCTGCGGGCAGTCTGCGGCGTCGATCCGGGTCGTGCGGGTGATTTCATTCATCTTGCCCGGGGTTGTAACCCGCCACGGAGCAGGGGCAATGCTCGATTGCGGCAGTTTTCATTCCTGTTCCGGCGCAACTGCGCGCAGCGCCGCTTCGGCCGCCGCATCGGCGGGAAACATCAGCTCGATCTTCATCTCGGCCAGCGCCACTTCTTCGGCGCTGCCGAACTGCGCATAGGTGGAAAACATCGCCAACCGCACCCCACCCATCCGGTAGATCGTCGGCACCACAACCGCCCCCATCGACCGCACCTGATACCCCGCAATCTCCGGCATCGCGGCCAGCCGCGCGGCAGCCCGGTCCAACGCCGCGATCCCACCCGCCCGCGCACTTTCCGACCGCAGGCGCAACAGGGTGTGATGCCCGACCTCGGCCCAGTTTTCTATCAGGCTGGAAAACACCGCCATATCCTCCAGCGCGTCCAAGAGGCTCGCCCCGACGACAAACCCTGCCGGCCCGAAAATCCGCTCTGCCGGGCCGTTCATCGCCACGATCCGCCACAGCCGGTCCATGATCAGGCCGGGGTAGGGCGCGTGGCGGTCGATCATCCAGCCCATCGCCTGACGCACTTGCGCCATCTCGGCCGCCTCCAGCGCCAGCACCGGAAACTGCGGCGCAAAGCCCGCTGCCGTCAGGATGGTGTTCTGTTCGGCTCGTGGGAGGCCCAGAACCTCGGCCAACCGCAGCACCATCCCCCGCGACGGCCGCGCCCGCCCGGTTTCCAGAAACGCGAGGTGGCGCGGTGATACGTCGGCCTCCGACGCCAGTTGCAGTTGCGACAGCCTGCGACTGTGCCGCCAATCCTTCAGAGCCTGCGGAAAATCTCGCATCGCCACCTCCATCCAGCCGACAGCCTAGCGCAAACGCAGGATGCAGACACTTACCTGTGAGGGAATTGGTTTGTTGCTTGTGACGCGCTTTCTTGACCGCATCCACCATCGAAAGGACCGCACCATGACACGCGAACAAACCGGCTTGCGCCTTGCCGCAGCCGTAACCGTTGGCTTCGGCCTCCTTCTGGCACTCGCCGCCGTGCCAGCCCTCGCCGCGCCGACCCGACTTTTGGCCGACATCCTGATCTGGCCGCTCGACGGCACCGAAAGCCTTGCCAGCACCGAGACCCGCCTGATGCTCGCCATCGCCGGTGGCGTCATGGCAGGCTGGGGCTGGCTTGTCTGGCAACTGGCGGGCGATGCGCTGGCACAAGACCCTGAGCGCACCCGCCGCCTGATCCGGCAATCCGTGCTCATCTGGTTTGCCGTCGACAGCACCGCCTCGATCGCCGCGGGCGTGCCGCTGAACGTGATCGGCAATCTGGCCTTCGCAGCACTTTACCTACTGCCGATGCGGCGGGGTAGGGTGGCGCATCCGGCCTGAAGGTCAGGGGCCGCGGTCCAGCCATTCCAGGATCGCGGCCCGGTCTCCGTCCAGCAACGGGGCCGGCCCAAGCGCCGCAGGCTCGGAAAGCGTCGACATCTTGACTGGATTGCCGGTGGAGGTGAATGCCGGCCCACCGGGCCGGGGAGTCACCGGCACCACCATGTTGCGCGCCAGAAGCTGCGGATCGCGCAGCACTTCGGCCATGTTCTGCACCCGGCCCGTCGGCAGTCCCGCCGCGTCCAGAACGGCAATCCAGTGCGCCACCGGTTCGCCCAACGTCACCGCTTCGATCAGCCGCTTCAACAGCGCGTTGTTGTCGCAGCGCGCCGCATTGGTGGCAAAGCGCGGGTCATCGCCCAGCGCCAGCCCAAGCACGCCGCACAGCTTGACGAACATAGCATCGTTCCCGGCGGCAATCACCACGAACCCGTCCGAGGCGCGAAAGGTTGAAAACGGCGTGATCGTCGGATGCCGCGCCCCTGCCGGTCCGGGCGGAATGCCGGTGGCGCTGGTGATCGCCACGGAATGTTCCTGAATGGCCAGCTGCGCGTCCAGCATCGCCACATCCACCATCGCGCCAAGCCCGGTCCGCTCGCGGTGATACAGCGCCGCCAGCACTCCTTGGGTCAGAAACATCCCCGCCACGATATCCCCGATCGATGCCCCCACCCGCACCGGCGGTCCGCCCGCCTCGCCGGTGATCGACATCACCCCGCCGCGCGCCTGCACCACCATGTCATAGGCCGGCTTGTCTGCATCCGGCCCGGTCTGCCCGAACCCCGACACCGCCCCGTAAACCAGCCGTGGATATCGCGCGTGCAACGCCGCCCAGCCATACCCCAACCGCTCCATCACGCCGGGCCGGAAGTTTTCCAGCAGCACATCCGCCCGCGCCATGAGCCGCTCCAGGATCGCCCGGTCCGCTTCCGCCTTCAGATCGAGCGCAATCGACTCCTTGCCCGCGTTCAGCGTCGCGAAATACGCGCTCTCGCCTTGCACGAAGGGCGGGTAAGCCCGCGTGTCGTCGCCCCTCTCCGGCCGTTCGACCTTGACCACCCTTGCCCCCAGATCACTCAGGGACTGGCTGCAATAGGGTCCGGCAAGCATGTGTGTAAGGTCGAGGACGATTATTCCGGCAAGGGGGGCCATGCGCTTCTCCAACGGTTTATGCAGCATTCCTCGCATCTCGCGCGCCGCCAGACGTTGACGCGGATCAATTCCCTCTCTACCTCGCGGCCATGGCACGCGCACCCCTCCTGCAACTCTCCGACATCTCCCTCACCTTCGGCGGCAACCCCGTCTTTGACGGGCTGTCCCTCGTTATCCAGCCCGGCGACCGGGTGGCCCTCGTCGGCCGCAACGGCTCGGGCAAGTCCACCCTGATGAAGGTGATGGCCGGCCTCGTCGAACCCGACCACGGCCAGCGCACCGTCTCGCCCGGCGTCACCGTGGGCTACATGGAACAGGATCCGGATCTGTCCGGCTTTGCCACCTTGGGCGATTTCGCCGCCAGCAACCTGCCCGAGGGCGAGGGCTACAAACTTGCCGTCGTCGCGGAAGGCCTGAAGTTCAACCCCGACATGCCCGTCGCCACCGCCTCGGGCGGCGAACGCCGTCGCGCAGCACTCGCGAAACTCCTCGCCGAAGCGCCCGAACTGATGCTGCTCGACGAACCGACCAACCACCTCGACATCCAGGCCATCGAATGGCTCGAAGCCGAGCTTTCCACCACCCGCACCGCCTTTGTCATCATTTCCCACGACCGCGCCTTCCTGCGCGCGCTGACCAAAGCCACCCTATGGATCGACCGGGGCGAAGTGCGCCGCCGCGAATCCGGTTTCGACGGATTCGAGGAATGGCGCGAAACCGTCTGGGCCGAGGAAGACGAGGCCCGCCACAAGCTTGACCGCAAGATCAAGGCCGAGGCGAAATGGGCCGTCGAAGGCATCTCTGCCCGCCGCAAGCGAAACCAGGGCCGCGTCCGCGCGCTCGCAGTCCTGCGCGACGAACGCTCCAGCCAGATCCGCCGCCAGGGCACCGCCGCGATGGAATTTGAGGCCGGCCAGACCTCCGGCAAGATGGTGATCGACGCCAAGGGCCTCGTGAAACGCTTTGGCGGCAAGACCATCGTCAACGGCTTTGACATCCGCGTCCTGCGCGGCGACCGCGTGGCTTTCGTCGGGCCGAACGGCGTCGGCAAGACCACGCTTCTGAAAATGCTCACCGGCGAGATCGAACCCGACGAGGGCAAGGTCAAGCTTGGCACGAACCTCGACATCGCCGTCTTCGACCAGACCCGCGCGCAACTCGACCTCGACGCCACCCTGTGGGACAACCTGACCGGCGATCCCTCGATGCGCGTCTCGGGCGCTTCCGATCAGGTCATGGTCCGCGGCACGCCAAAGCATGTGGTAGCCTACCTCAAGGACTTCCTGTTCGACGAACGCCAGGCCCGCGCCCCGGTGCGCAGCCTGTCGGGCGGCGAGAAGGCGCGGCTTCTCCTCGCCCGCCTGATGGCCAAGCCCTCGAACCTCCTCATCCTTGACGAACCGACCAACGACCTCGATGTCGAAACCCTCGACCTCTTGCAGGACATCCTTGGCGACTATGACGGCACCGTCCTTCTCGTCAGCCACGACCGCGATTTCATCGACCGCCTCGCCACTGCCACCGTGGCGCTCGAAGGGCAGGGCAGGGCGACCGTCTACCCCGGCGGCTGGACCGATTACGCCAATCAGCGCGGCGTCGCCGAGGCCGAGGCGGCGGTGCGCGGCAACGCCAGACCTGCAGCCCCGAAGCCCAGCGAAAAGCCTGCCACCGTTGGCCTGACCTTCACCGAGAAGAAGCGCCTCGACGACCTGCCCATCCTGATCGAAAAGCTTGAGGCCGAGATCGCCAAACTGACCGAGGTTCTCGGCACACCGAACCTTTTCACCGCCGATCCTGCCAGATTTGCCAAGGCAAGCGATCTGCTGGCCAACCGTCAGGCAGCCGTTCAGGCCGCCGAGGCCGAGTGGCTGATTCTGGCCGAGCGCGCCTGAGCAGCGGGAACCGGCCATTTCTGGCCGGTTGACCGCTGCACCCTGCGCCATATCCCGCCCGTCGCGTTTTCGTGAACCTTCTCAAGGACCTGCGCGGGTTGAAACTGCCCGCCGCGACCCCCAAGCCTTAGAGCGTGTCGCCTGGGATGGCTCTGCTGTCCAAGCTGTGACCAGAACGAACAGGAGCAAAGAAATAATGAAAACTATCGCAGCAATCATCGCGACGGCGGGTCTGGCAATGCCGGCATTTGCCGGTGGCATGGCAAACCCGATCGCAGAACCCGAAGTGGTCGCGGCCGAAACCGTTTACGCAGCACCTTCGGCCGATTGGACCGGCTTTTATGCTGGCGCCCAGCTTGGCTACGGCGATGTCGATTCCAATGGTGCAGGCGCTGACGGCTACGGCGAACTTGGTGGTGTCCACGCAGGTTACCGCTGGGATTTCGGCCAGTTCGTCGCTGGTGCCGAAGTCGACTGGGACAAGACCAATATCGACCTCGGCGGTACTGCCGATTCGCTGGATGACATCGCCCGCCTGAAACTGATCGCCGGTGCCGACATGGGCCGCGCGCTGGTTTACGGTGCTGTCGGCGTGGCGAAGGCCAATGCCACGGTTGGCGGGGACGAAACGTCCGACACCGGATACATCCTTGGTGCCGGCGTCGACTATGCGATCACCGAAAGCTGGACCGTCGGTGGCGAGCTGATGGGCCACAAATTCGATGACTTTGATGGCGGCACGACCGATTTCGACGCGACCACCGTGAAGGCAAAAGTCGCGCTGCGCTTCTAAGCAGACGATCCCGTCCAACCACCGGGAACACCATCGGGCCGGGGGGCAACCTCCGGCCCGTTTCACTGCGCAAGTATCACCACTTTCCCGTGGCACCACCGCCCGAGGAACGCCCACCGCCAAAGCCACCGCTGCTGCTCCCGCCGCCACTCCCCGGGCCACGCCCGCTGACCGAGCGGCTCTCGCGCTGGCGCGCGATGGTGTAGGGGCGGCGCTCGGTGTGGCCGCAACTGCTGCATGTCATATGCTCGAGTCCGGTTCCCTCAGCCTCCGAAGTCGCCGGTTTGGCAACGTCGCGCACCCGGGTCAGCGTCAGGTTCTGGCACTTCGGGCAGCGCCGCCGCCCGTTGCGGTAGGATCGCAGCCCGAACAGCCCCGCCGCTGCCGCGGCAAACGCGCCAAGGCCAAGGTAGGACCAGGTGTTATCCTGCGGAAAGCCCTCGTCCAGCGTCACCGGATTGCCTGTGATGAAGGGCTCAACCAGCCGGTCGCGCGTGGCTTGCACCCCGTCCAGGATACCCTTGGCAAAGCGCGCCTCGCGAAACTCCGGCAAGATCGCCGTATCGATCACCCGCTGCGCTCGCCCGTCGTAAACCGCGTCATAGGCCGACCCCAGCGCGATGCGCACCTCGCGGTCATCCGAGGTCACCAGGATCAGGATACCGTCGTTGCGGCCCGCCGTGCCGATGCCCCAGGCATTGAACAGCGATTTGGCATACCCGGTGATCGTGTCGCCCCCGCCGCCATAGTTCGAGATGCGGTCCATCGTCGCCACCACGATATGCACCCCCGTCTCATCACGGGTGCGCTGGATCAGGCCGGAAACTTCCGCCTCGGCGGCAGGGGTCAAAAGATCGGCAAAGTCCGAAACTGTATCGCTCATCGGTTCCGGCAGATCCTGTGCGAAACCGGCAACGGGGAAAAACAGCCCCAACAACAACACACGCAGCATGGTTTATCCCATCAATTCTGCAATAACCTTGGCAATCATCATGACATCATCGCGCGTACAGTCAAACTGTCCGATCTGCACCCGGATGACAAAGCGCCCCTGATGCCGCGTCTGCGTCAGGTACAGCCGCCCGTCATCGTTGATCCGCGCCAGCAGCGCCTCGGTCTCGGCCTCCGTTGCCGCCGCAAAGGTGAACAGCGACAGCGACGGCTCCGTCACGATCTCCAGCCCCGGCAGGGCTGCAATCGCGTCCCGCGCCTCATGCGCCCAAAGGATGTGGTTGCGCACCCGGCCGCGCAGCCCCGCCAACCCGTAGGCCCTCAGCGTGAACCACAGCTTCAACGCCCGGAACCGCCGCCCAAGCGGCACCGTCCATTCGTTGAAGTTGACGATCTCCTCACGCCCCGCCGTCTCCAGATAGGTCGGGCGCAGGCCAAGCGTGCGCACCTGCGGCCCCGGATCGCGCAGGAACTGGACCGAGCAGTCGAACTGCGCCCCAAGCCACTTGTGCGGGTTCATCACGATGCTGTCGGCTCCCTCGACCCCGGCCCACAGGTGCCTGAGCTCCGGGCAGATCATCGCCGACCCCGCCCAGGCCGCGTCCACATGCACCGGCAGGCCGGCGTCCTTGGCCACCGCGATGCAATCACCAATCCGGTCGAACGCGCCAATCGACGTGCCGCCCGCGCACAGGATCACCCCCGCAGGCTGCATCCCCGCCTCCCGGTCCGCCGCAATCGCCGCCCCAAGCGCCCCGGGGTCCATCGAGAACCCCGCATCCGTCGGCACCTTCACCAGGTTGCGCTGCCCGATCCCCGCCACCCGGATCGCCTTGTCGACCGAAGAATGCGTCTCGGCACTGGCGTAGAACCGCAACACCGGCCCGCCCGACAGCCCGTCCTCCAGCCCGGCATACCCCAACGCCTGTTCGCGCATCGTCAGCACCGCCGACAGCGTCGCCGTCGTCGCCGTGTCGTGGATCGTGCCCACGAACCCATCGAGACCCAGCGCCGAACCCATCCAGCGCACCATCACCTGCTCGATCTCGGTCGCAGCCGGCGAGGTCTGCCAGATCAGTGCATTCGCCGCCATCGCATTGGTCAACTGCTCGGCCAGCATCGACGCGGGCGAGGCGTTCGCCGGGAAATACGCAAAGAACCGCGGGTGCTGCCAATGCGTCATCCCGTCCGGCACGATCCGCGCGAAATCGGCAAAGATCGCGTCCGGCGTTTCGGCCTCTTCGGGTGGCAGCGCCGGTAGTTGTGCAGCAATCGCACCTGGCACCAGAGGCGCGCGCACCGGGCGGTCCCGCAGGCCCATGTGATAGTCATGCGCCCAGTCGGCGGCCACTTTCGACCAGTGGCGAAGATCATCATGGTCCATCGGCACCTCCCGCAACAGGGCGCCAAAAGCGCATAAAGCGGCACGATGGGCAAGGTCCCGCCGCGCCCGGAAGCGACCATTTTCTTGGATGGATTGTTAACCATTCGGAGTTATACACAGCCCCACGACCCTCAAGGATGGACCGATCCCTATGCCAGTGACCCGCCGTTTTGCCCTCGTATCGGGCTTCATCGCCATCCTTCTTTCCGCCGGGTGCATCGGCGGCGGAACCTTCCGCACCTTCTACGAAACGCCGATCCCGGAAACCGACGCGCGCGGCTGGACGGTAACCGAGGTGCGCGTCAGTGTCCCCGAAAGCCTTGTCGTCAGCGAAGAGAACATCATCCTGCCGAATGCCGATATTGTCTGGCAGGAGGAGCCGCCCGGCGACCGCCGCGCGCAGGTCGCGGCCATTATCCGCGACGCCGCTGAAGACGCGGTCGGCGGTCTCGACGGCCCGCTCGACGTGCACCTCAACATCACCGTCACCCGCTTCCACGCGCTCACCCGGGTGGCCGAAACCCGTCTGCACAACATCGGCGTCCACAACGTCAACTTCGTCGCCTGGGTCACCGATGCAGAAACCGGCGCCATTCTGGCCGAACCGCAGCCGATCGACGCGGAAATGCCAGCCATGTCGGGCGATGTCATGCGCGCGGCCCGCGCGCGCGGCGAAACCCAGAAATCGCAGATCACCGCCCATGTCACCCGCACCATCGCGGGCTGGTTCAGCATCGGGCCGGACCCGCGCGGCAGCTTCATCCGCTCGGGCAACTGAACCACCCTTGCGCGCTTTGGCCCAGCCATGCTAGGCCAGCGCCATGTTGACCATTGGCACCATTACCTGCTGCATTACCCTCTGACATTCGTCAGGCGGGCCCGGTCTTCTGTTTCCAAGCACAGTCGAAATTGGTAAGCCCCGCCGGGACCAACGGCAGTGGACGCGTGCCCAGTTGCGAGGACGACAATGACGGGCCTGAGGCTTTACAACACCAAGGCGCGCGCGAAGCAGGACTTCGTGCCGATCGATGCGTCGAACGTGCGGATGTACGTCTGCGGGCCGACCGTCTATGACCGCGCCCACCTTGGCAACGCCCGCCCGGTGGTGGTGTTCGACACGCTTTACCGCCTGTTGCGCCACCTCTACGGCACCGATCAGGTCACCTACGTCCGCAACTTCACCGACGTCGACGACAAGATCAACGCCGAGGCGCTGCGCCGCCAGAAGGCGGGCGCCCCCGGCACGCTGGAAGACCTGATCCACCAGCGCACCGAGGAAACCATCGCCTGGTATCACGCCGACATGGACGCGCTCGGTGCGCTGCGCCCCACCCTCGAACCCCGCGCCACCGAATTCATCGCCCAGATGATCGCGATGACCGAAAGCCTGATCGCCAGTGGCCACGCCTACGCCGCTAAAGGCCACGTCCTTTTCGCGGTCGAAAGCTACGCCGCCTACGGCAAGCTGTCCGGCCGCTCCGTCGACGACATGATCGCCGGCGCGCGGGTCGAGGTTGCGCCCTACAAGCGCAACCCGATGGATTTCGTTCTCTGGAAACCCTCCTCCGGCGAAGAACCCGGCTGGGACAGCCCGTGGGGCAAAGGCCGCCCTGGCTGGCATATCGAATGCTCGGCGATGGCCCACGAGCTTCTGGGAGAGTCGTTCGACATCCACGGCGGCGGCCTCGACCTCCAGTTCCCGCACCACGAAAACGAGATCGCCCAATCCGCCTGCGCCCACCCGAACGGTGACTTCGCGCACTACTGGCTGCACAACGAGATGCTGCAGGTCGAAGGCAAGAAGATGTCGAAAAGCTTGGGCAATTTCTTCACGGTGCGCGATCTGCTGGATCAGGGGATACCGGGCGAGGTGATCCGCTTCGTCCTGCTGATGACCCATTACCGCAGCCCGATGGACTGGACGGCAGAGAAGGCGCGGCAGGCCGAGGCGACTTTGCGGAAATGGCGCGAGGCGACCGCCTCGGTGGCCCCCTCGACGCCGTTGCTCGGTGTCGTGGCCGCTCTCACCGATGATCTGAACACCGCTGGAGCGCTCGCCGCGCTGCACGCTGCTGCGGGCGAGGGGGACTGGCCCGCCGTCAAGGCGTCTGCCGAACTTCTCGGGCTGCTGACTGCCCCCCTCGGGGCATGGGCCGCCGCTTTGGACGTGGACCTTGGCCTCCAGACCGAACGTCTCGCCTCGCTCCGCATTGCCGCCATGGCCACCAAGGACTTCTCCGCCGTCGACGCGCTGAAATCCGCCCTCATCGCCGCAGGCGTACAAGTGCGAATGTCCAAAGGGGGCGTCGATCTCGTCCCCGGCCCGGACTTCGACCCCGCCAAACTCGATGCGATCAAATGACCGCCGCGTCGCCAGCAATGGTTAAGTCCACATTAAAACGGCCCGCTAACCCATTGATGCCATTGACCCCGAAGATTGTCCCACCGTGGACACACACCCCCGGATTCACGCCATGACCCGCGAGCGCCTCTCTCTTTTCGACACCACTCTCCGCGACGGCCAGCAGACCCAGGGGGTCCAGTTTTCCGCCGCCGAAAAGGTCCAGATCGCCCTTGCCCTCGACACCCTCGGCGTCGATTACATCGAAGGCGGCTGGCCCGGCGCGAACCCGACCGACAGCGATTTCTTCGCCGCCGCCCCGAAAACCCGCGCCACCCTCACCGCCTTCGGCATGACCAAACGGGTAGGCCGCTCGGCGGAAAATGACGACGTCCTCGCCGCCGTTCTCGATGCCCGCACCCCCGCCGTCTGCCTCGTCGGCAAGACCCATCCCTTCCACGTTACTAAAGCCCTCGGCGTCAGCCTCGAAGATAACCGCGAGGCCATCGCGGCCTCCATCCGTCACCTCGCAGCCAAGGGCCGCGAGCCCCTGTTCGATGCCGAACATTTCTTCGACGGCTACCGCGCCGATCCCGGCTACGCACTCTCCTGCCTGAAGGCCGCCCTCGACGCCGGTGCCCGCTGGGTCGTTCTCTGCGACACCAACGGCGGTACCCTGCCTGCCGAAGTTGGCCGCACCACCGCCGAAGTGATCGCCGCCGGCATCCCCGGCGACCGTCTTGGCATCCACTGCCACGACGACACCGGCAACGCCGTCGCAAACACCCTCGCCGCCATCGACGCAGGCGCCCGGCAGGTGCAGGGCACCCTGAACGGCCTCGGTGAACGCTGCGGCAATGCCAACCTGACGACGATCATCCCGACGCTGCTTCTGAAGGAACCTTACGCCAGCCGGTTCGAAACCGGCGTCTCCGCCGCTGCGCTTGCGGGTCTGCTCAAGACCAGCCGGATGCTCGACGATATCCTGAACCGTGTCCCCCTGCGCGCCTCGCCTTACGTCGGGGCCAGCGCCTTCGCCCACAAGGCCGGCCTGCACGCCAGTGCGATCCTGAAGGACCCCTCCACCTACGAACACATTGATCCCGCCCTCATCGGCAACGAGCGCGTGATTCCGATGTCGAACCAGGCGGGCCAGTCGAATCTGCGCGCCCGCCTCGTCTCGGCCGGGGTGCAGACCGATCCAAAGGACCCACGCCTCGGCCGCATCCTGGAAGTGGTGAAGGACCGTGAGGATCAGGGCTATGCCTACGACGGCGCGCAAGCCAGTTTCGAGCTTGTCGCTCGTCGCGAACTTGGCATGATGCCGGATTTCTTCGAGGTCAAACGCTACCGCGTCACCGTCGAACGCCGCAAGAATCGCTACGACCGGATGATCAGCCTGTCCGAAGCCGTGGTCGTCGTGAAGATAGGTGACCGCAAGATGATGTCGGTCAGCGACAGCATGGACGAGGCCGGTTCTGACCGCGGCCCGGTCAACGCGCTTGCCAAGGCGCTCGGCAAGGACCTCGGACCGTATCAGGCCTGCATCGACGACATGAAACTGGTCGATTTCAAGGTGCGCATCACCAATGGCGGGACCGAAGCCGTCACCCGCGTCATAATCGACTCCGAGGACGGGCAGGGCCGCCGCTGGTCGACCGTGGGGGTCAGCGCGAACATCGTGGATGCAAGTTTCGAGGCACTGCTTGATGCGATCCAGTGGAAGCTGATCCGCGATATCGGACGGCCGGTGGGGCCGGCATGAACATTGTCGACCTCTTCGATGGGCTTGACCGCTGCGCCCCGGGCGATGCGGAAAACCTGAGAAGGGCCTGCGACGGACTTTCGCAGAGCGCACACGTGCTGGACGCCGGCTGCGGGCGTGGGGCGGATTTGCCGACCCTTCTGGCGCTGGTCCCGAAGGGGCGCATTACGGCAGTCGATCTGGCCGAACCATTCATCAGAACGATCCGGGCGCGCTATCCACACGTGCGGGCCGAAGTTGCCGACATGACCAATCCACCGGGCGGTCCCTTTGACCTGATTTGGTCAGGTGGGGCCATTTATGGGCCGGGGGTGCGCACCGCGTTGACGGCATGGCGGGGCAGGCTCGCCCCGGGCGGGCGCGTGATCTTTACCGAACTGCTGACCAAAACAGAGACCGTTGTGTCCGAGGTCCGCACCTTTTTTGCCGAGGAAGGTGTCCCCCTGCGTGGCGAGTTAGGCTTGCGCGTCGAAGTCGAGGCGGTGGGTTGGCGGATGGTCGACGGGTTCTGGCTCCCCGCCAGCGCCTGGGAAGCATATTACCTACCGCTGGAGGCACGGATGGCCGTGCTGGAGGCGGTGCCCGAAATGGGCGACGTCATCGCCGCGTTCCGGCGTGAGATCGCAATCTGGCGGCGACATGGTGCCGACTACGGCTACTTCCTGGCCACAGTGGTACCCGCATGACCGTCGCGGCCTGTGCCGAACTGGTGCAGCGGGGCGACCCCGACCGTTTTCTCGCCGTGATGGCCGCCCCGCCGCATGCCCGCGCCCAGCTTTTTCCGCTCTATGCCTTCAACCTTGAAGTTGCCCGCGCGCCTTGGGTTACGCAGGAACCAATGATTGCCCGGATGCGGCTGCAATGGTGGCGCGACGTGGTGGCGAACGCGGCCTCGGGGGCCGCAAAGGCGCATGAGGTGGCTGGGCCATTGCATGACGTGATCCGCGACTTCGGTCTGCCGATCGATGTCTTTGATCGCCTGATCGAAGCGCGGAATTGGGATACCGAGCGCGAGCCTTTTGCCGACCGCGCGGCGCTGGAAGGCTACATCGACAGCACCGGGGCTGGCCTGATGTGGCTGGCCGCCCGCGCGCTTGGTGCGCCCGAGGGGGCGGAAGCGGCGGTGCGTGCCTATGGCTGGGCTGCCGGCCTCGCGGGGTATTTGAAAGCGGTTCCGGACCTTGTCGCACGGGGCAGGGTCCCCTTGCCGCCGAATGTTCGGGTTGCCGACCTCGCTGCCGTTGGGTTGGACAGGTTGCAGCAGGCACGGGCAGCGCGGCGAACCATACCAAAGCCTGTTGGGCCGGCACTTCTGGCTGGGTGGCAGGCCGGACCCCTTCTGCGCTTGGCACTGAAAGACCCAGAGTCGGTGGCAGAGGGCAGGTTTGCCCTGTCCGAGTTCCGACGGCGGGGCGGCTTGCTACGGCAGGTCGTCACCGGGCGTTGGTGATCAGGTCTGCAGGTCGCGCGGGCGCAACCACAGCCAGATCAGAGCCCCCCCGGCGAGCACCAGGAACGGCAGCATCGCCATGTTCACCAGTTGCCAACCCTCTTGCACCGACCCACCCGAGCAGTTCATCAACCCGCCGGACGAGAAAGAGGCCATCGTAACGCCGCCGAACACGATCAGGTCGTTCAGCCCTTGCAGGCGGCCGCGCTCCTCGGGGCGCTGCGCTGCTGTCAGCATGGTCGTCGCGCCGATGAAGCCAAAGTTCCAACCGATCCCCAGCAGCACGAGCGCGATGAAGAAGTTCTCCAGCTCCACCCCCGCCATTGCGACCGCCCCCGCCGCAGCCAAGATGGTCAGGCCAAGTGCGATGACCCGTTCCACTCCGAAACGGGCGATGATGTGGCCGGTAAAGAACGACGGCGCATACATCGCCAGAACATGGGCGGTGACCACATCGGCCGCGTTGCCGGTGTCAAAGCCGCAGCCGACGACGGCCAAGGGGGATGAAGTCATCACCAGATTCATCAAGGCGTAGGACACAGTGGCGCAGATCATGGCCACGGCGATGGCCGGGGTGCGTATCAGTTCGGCGCGCGAACGTCCAACCGGCGCGCCTTCGGCCGGAGCCCGCGGTTTCGGGATCTTGAGGCCGGCGAACAGGAACACGCCCACCACGTTCAGCCCGATGACGGCAAGATAGGTGCCCAGAAACGGCACCGCCATCGTGTCGGCCGTGACCTTGACGATCTGCGGGCCGACAACGGCCGACAGAAGACCACCCGCCATCACCCAACTGATCGCTTTTGGGCGAAACTCGTCCGAAGCGGTGTCGGCCGCTGCAAAGCGGTAGAATCCCTGCGCCGACATGTAGATGCCGGTGATGAACGCACCGAGGCAGAACAGCTCGAAGCTGGCTATCGACAGGCCGTAGGCACCGATTGCGGCCCCAAGCGCGCCCCCCAGTGCTCCGACCACGAAACCAGCACGACGGCCGTATTTCTGCATGAAGGCGGAGATCGGCGTCGCCGTAAGCATCGACCCGATCACGGTGAAGGAAATCGGCAAGGTAGCCCAGCAGTGGTTTGGTGCGAGGCTGTTGCCGGCAAGCCCGGCGATGGTAAAGATCATCGGCATCTGCGCGCCGAGAATGGCTTGCGCGCCAACCAGAACCAGTACGTTGCGTTTGGCGAGAGCATCTTGCGTCATTCAGGCAGGGGTAAGCCGGTCAGGCCCGGGGGGCAAGGCAGATTCTGTCGCATGTACTTCAAGGGTGGTTGCCTATCGTGGGTACAGTTGGGCACAGAGGACGGATGGTAGGTCGCATAATCCAGTCGCTTGAATGCGTGGCAGAGGGAGCCTCCTTGCTGGCCGCAAGCGAGCCGGCCTTTGCGCGCGCCATGAAGATCGTCGGGGATCTGCCGCTGCGACGTGAGCCCGACGGTTTTGCCGCCATGCTTGGCGCAATCGTCGGCCAGCAGGTCTCGGTGGCTTCTGCCCGGGCGATCTGGGGTCGTCTTGAGGCTGCCGGCCTGACCGAGGCCGAGAGAATGGCGCTTTCGACCGATGAGGACTTGCGGGCCGTGGGCCTGAGCCGCCAGAAGGCGCGTTATGGCCGCGCGCTGGCGCAAGCCGGGATCGATTTCGACGCACTTCGGGTGATGCCTGACGGCGAGGTGATCGCGCGGCTGGTCAAGGTGCCGGGGGTGGGCATGTGGACCGCCGAGATCTATGCGATGTTCGCGTTGGGGCGCGCGGATGTGTTTGCGCCGGGCGACCTCGCGTTGCAGGAGGCGGCGCGGCTGCTGTTCGGGCTGGAGGTGCGCCCGTCGGAGAAGGCTCTGAGGTCGATGGCAGAGGCATGGTCGCCTTGGCGGTCGGTTGCGGCGCGGATCCTCTGGGCCTACTACCGGGTCGCGAAGAGTCGTGAAGGAGTGATGTGATGCGGGAGTTGCGGTTCGGGCGGCGAAAGGCGGCCTCGGGCAAGGCGCGGTCGATCGTGGTCTTTGTCCATGGCTACGGCGCAGATGGAGCAGACCTCCTGGGGCTTGCCGATGTGTTGGGGGCGCACCTTCCCGACACCGTCTTTCTGGCGCCGGATGCGCCGGAGCGGTGTGTGGGCGGCGGGTTTGGCTGGCAATGGTTCCCGATACCCTGGATTGACGGGTCTGACGTCGCCCTTGCCGAGAAGGGCCTTGATGCCGCGGCGGAGGATATGAACGGGTTCCTCGATGCCCGGCTGGAGGCAGAGGGGCTGGGGCCGGATCGGCTGGCGCTGGTCGGGTTCAGTCAAGGCGCCATGATGAGCCTGCATGTGGCGGTGCGGCGGCCGGTGGAGATCGCCGGGGTTGTGGCGATCTCGGGGCGGCTGCTCAGGCCGGAGAGGCTGGCGGCGGAAGCGGTGGTCAAGCCGCCCGTGCTGCTGATCCATGGCGATCAGGATCCGGTGGTGCCGTTCGAAGACATGGAAAAGGCGGGGGATGCCTTGGTTTCGGCTGGGTTTCCGACCTATGGTCATGTGATGAAAGGGACCGGACATGGCATCGCGCCAGATGGGCTCGGGGTCGCCTTGCAGTTCCTGAAGGAGCGGTTGGGGTGAGGAGTGTCCACGGTGGGACATTCTGCCTTTCTTGTGATATCAATAGGTTGCGCGGTGACATTCAGAATTCTTTAACGAATGCCCGGATCGCAGTTTACAAGGGCGCGGGGAGGCGTGGGCTGGACGCGTCAGGCGACGCTGTGCAGGTAGGCGGCGCAGCCGGTGAGGGCGGCATAATCATCCTCGACCACGGTGACCGAAAAGTCCCTTTCCAGAAGATCGACGCGGCGCGCTTCGCGGAATTGAGAGGCGAGGCTGAAGCTGGCGAAGGACGGGGTCATGGCGCGGGCCATGCCGCCGATCAGGTAGATTCCACCGTAAGGAAGGTGGATCAGGGCCAGATCGGCCAGGGTTTGGCCAAGTATATGCACGTATATACGCGCTGCATATGCGGCGACCGTGTCGCCAGTTGAAAGGGCGGCCAATACTTCGGCCGAATTGAGGTTGGCGGGATGGCCGGCTTCGGTTGCGGCAAAGGCGTGCAGGTTGGCCAGACCGCGACCGGCCAGCACCTCTTCCACCCCGGCGTGGGCAACCTCGCCCTCGGCGGCAAGACGCGCCTCGATGAAGCGGAGCAGGCGGAAATCTTCCTCGCTGCGGACGGGCATGTTGACGTGGCCACATTCTGAGGGCGGCACGACGCGCCCTTGCGCGCCGGGGTGAACCGGGGCGGCATTGACGCCGGTGCCCAGCCCGACGACCAGCATGGCAGCGCCAGCCTTGACCGGGCCGGGGATGACGGTGCGCAGATTTTCGGCTGGGATGTGGCCAAGTGCCTGACCTTGTGCCTGCAAGTCGTTGAGGATGGCTACCTTTTTGGCGCCCGTGGCACCGGAGAGCTTGTCTGCATCCATGACCCAGGCAAGGTTTGTCATGGTGGCGACGCCGTCCTGCACCGGGCCTGCGGCAGCGACGCAGACGCCGTCGACGCTGGCCCCGGTCTGGGCGAGGTAATCCTTCAAGACATGTGCGATGTCTTGCCCGCGCGCCTGATACTCGGCGTTCGGGAAGCGACGGATCGTGTCCATCCGCACCTTGGTGCCGTCGGCAAGGGCAACGCGGGTGTTGGTACCGCCGATGTCAGCAAGGATGGCGAGGGTCATGGCTGCGTCCTATTCGTTCCGCGCAAGGGCGCGCGCGAGGGCGTGATAGGACGATTTTGGCGTGCGGACCAGGGTGTCGAAGTCGACATGCACAAGGCCAAAGCGTTTCTCATACCCTTCAGCCCATTCGTAGTTGTCGAGAAGCGACCAGTAGAAGAAGCCTTTGACATTGGCCCCATCGGCAATGGCCTGCCGTGTGGCGGCAAGATGGGAAAACAGGAAATCTTCGCGAATACTATCGGTTACGCTGCCATCTTCAAGTTGATCGGCGTTCGCCATGCCGTTTTCGGTGACATAGATCGGCAGGTCGCCGACATAATCCTTCGCCAGGCGGGTGAGAAAGTGGTGCAAGCCATCAGGGTAGATTTCCCAGCCCATCTGGGTGCGGGGCAGGTCACCCGGCACATCGCGGAGCGACGGCCATGGCGTTCCGGGGGCGTGGGCGTGCAGGTGGCGGGTGTAATAGTTGACGCCAAGCCAGTCGAGCTTTTGCCCGATGACGGGCATGTCATCCTGCCAGTTCGCCGGCATGTGGGGGGCGAGGCCCTCCAGCACGTTGGACGGATAGCTTTGCCGAGTGATGCCCTCGATGAACCAGCGGTTGAAGATCCCGTCCCAAAGGCTTGATGCGGCTTGATCTTCCGGGCTGTTGCTGGCGGGCGCTGCGTGGTCGAAGTTCAGCACGATGCCAAGGTTGGGCTGGCCCATTCCGCGCAACCGTTCGACCGCAAGGCCGTGCCCGAGGAGGATATGGTGCATCGCACGGGCGGCGGCGCGGATGTCGCGCAAGCCCGGGGCGTGGATCCCCATGAAATGGGACAGCCAGGCGACGCACCAGGGTTCGTTGACCGTGGCGATCGAGGCGACCCGGTCACCCAGTCGTCGGGTGATGGTTTCCGAGAAATCGGCAAAGCGGTGGCAGGTATCGCGGTTTGCCCAGCCGCCCTTGTCGGCCAGCGCCGAGGGCATCTCCCAGTGGTAAAGGGTCTGGAATGGCTTGAGGCCGCGCGCCAGCATGCCGTCAACCAGACGGTCATAAAAATCAATGCCTTCCGGGTTGACGTTCACGCCATCGGGCATGACCCGGGGCCAGCTTGTGGAGAAGCGGTAGCCATCGAGGTTGGCCGATTGCAGGAGGTCAAGGTCGGCGGGCCACTGGTGGTAATGGTCGCAGGCGCGGGCACCATTTTCGGCGCGGATCACGTTGCCGGGCGTGGCCGCGAAGGTATCCCAATGCGACGGGCCTGAGCCGCCGAAGGCAGAGCCTTCGATCTGGTAGGCGGCGGTGGCTGCACCAAACACGAAGCCGGGCGGAAAATCGAAACGCGAAAGCGGCGGGACAGGCATGGGCTCAGCCTTTGGGCGCGGGGCCGGTGGACTGGCCGATGATGAGTTCAGCCTCGAGCAGGCGCTGTTGCGGGGCGCCTTCGGGGTGGGCAATGACATCGAGCAGCATCTCGGCGGCCAGACGGCCAGCCTCACGCACGGACGACCGGGTGGCGGTGAAGATCGGCACGTCCTCGCCGTTCTTCATGTAGGAGAGGTCGTCGTCGTGAATGATGATCGAGACGTCGCGGCCGACGGTGAGGCCTTTGCCTTCGACTGCGCGCCGCACGCCCATGCCGGAGATCATCGAGGCGGCGAGGATGGCTGTGGGCGGCTTTGGCAAAGCGAGCATGGCGGAGGCGGCACGGTAGCCCGCGATCTCGCTCATCTCGTCGGAAGCCATCAGGCTCGGGTCGGGGGCGATGCCACGGGCGGTCAGGGCGTCGGTATAGCCGGTGCGGCGGCGGATCGCGAAATCCATGAACTCGAGCCCGTTTACGAGGGCGATGCGGGTGTGGCCGAGATCGAGCAGGAACTCGGTGGCGCGCTGGAAGGCGCGGCGGTTGTTCACATCCAGCCAGCAGTAGGGATCGACGGTGCCGGTGGCGCGGCCGTGGACGACGAAGGGCAGCCCGATCTCGCGCAGGAGGGGGATGCGGGGGTCGTTCATGCGCGGGGCGTGGACAATGACACCGTCGACGTTGCCCTTGGACTTGAGGCTGCGGTAGGTGTCCTCCTCGCCCTCGTCGGGAACGACGGAGAGGACCATGTCATAATCGTTGCGGCTGTAGGTTTCGCCGGCACCGGCGATGAAGTCGGCGAACACGGGGTTCACGATCTCATGCCGGGTGGCGATCGGGATGACGTGACCGACGGCCATGGCGCGACCGGTTGCAAGGCGGATGGCGCGGGTGTTCGGGTAATAGTTGTGCCGTTTCGCCGCCGCCATGACGCGTTCACGGGTGGCCTCGTTGACCTCAGGATAGCCATTCAGCGCCCGCGACACGGTCGTGGGCGACAAGCCCAGCTTGGTGGCGAGTTCCTTGAGGTTCATGGCCGGGCGGATGCTCAAAACGATTTCAATTGGCGCGACATTAAACATCGCCACGGGGCAGGTCAAAGCCAAATGCGCCATTCCGTAAACGATTACGGAACGCAGGGTGCACGCGGAACGGGCAGCAGGCGAACTTTGAAGGCGCTTTGGATTGACTTGGGGGTGCGGATCGGCAAATGTGACGCATCCAAAGCGGTTTGAATTGATTCTGCCCCAAGGGCGCAGAACCAGTCATGCCGACGATGGTTTCATGCCCCGTCAGAGGGCGGGGGAAACGGGAGGAAGACTATGAAAACCAGACTGATCGTCAGCACCGCTGTGGTGGCGCTTGCCGCCAGCGGCGCCCTGGCGCAAGACCTGAAATTCCCGGTGGGCGAAGGCGCCTTCAACTGGGACAGCTACAAGGCATTCGACGAGGCCTACAATCTGGACGGCCAGACCATCACGCTGTTCGGCCCATGGCGTGGCGAGGACCAGGTTCTGGTCGAAAGCATGCTGGCCTATTTCTCGGCCGCATCGGGCGTGACGGTGAACTACTCGTCGTCCGAAGGCTACGAGCAGCAACTGATCATCGACGCCGAAGCCGGTTCGCCGCCTGACGTTGCGGTTCTGCCGCAGCCGGGCCTGATCGCGCAGCTGGCCGCCAAGGGCCTGATCCTGCCGCTGGCCGCTGAAACGACCCAGTGGCTGACCGACAACTACGGCGCGGGCGCAAGCTGGGCGGCACTTGGCACCTATCCGGGTGCTGATGGCGCGCAAGCCCTGTTCGCCTTCCCCTACAAGGCCGACGTGAAGTCGCTGGTCTGGTTCAGCCCGGAGAACTTCGAGGATGCCGGCTACACCGTTCCGGCAACGATGGAAGAGCTGAAGACGCTGACCGAGACGATCGTCGCCGATGGCGGCACCCCGTGGTGCATCGGTCTGGGTTCAGGCGGCGCGACCGGCTGGCCGGCTACCGACTGGGTCGAAGACCTGCTGCTGCGTACGCAGTCGCCGGACGTCTATGACCAGTGGACCTCGCACCAGATTCCGTTCAACGACCCGGCCATCGTGGCCGCGATCGACGAATTCGGCTGGTTCGCCAAGACCGATGCCAACGTCGCCGGTGGCGCCGCTGCCGTCGCCTCGACCGACTTCCGTGACAGCCCGAAGGGGCTCTTCTCGTCGCCGCCGCAGTGCTACATGCACCGCCAGGCGTCGTTCATCCCGTCGTTCTTCCCCGAAGGAACGGAACTGGGCACCGACGCTGACTTCTTCTACTTCCCGGCCTATGCCGAGAAGGATCTGGGGTCGCCGGTTCTGGGTGCAGGCACGCTGGCCTTCGTGATGAAGGAAAGCGAAGCGGCACGCGCCTTCATGGAATGGCTGAAAACCCCGATCGCGCATGAAGTCTGGATGGCGCAGACCGGCTTTGTCACGCCGCACAAGGGTGTCAACCTCGACACCTACGGTTCCGACGCGCTGAAGAAGCAGGGCGAGATCCTGGCGAATGCCACGACCTTCCGCTTTGACGGCTCTGACCTGATGCCGGGCGCTGTTGGCGCCGGGACGTTCTGGACGGCGATGGTCGACTACGTGTCGGGCAAGTCGGCGCAGGAAGTGGCGGACACGGTGGAAGCATCGTGGCCGAAGTAATGGTGCCTGCGACCTGACTTCA
>LNFM01001659.1_pt1 | contig 49715 bp, 47 predicted proteins | sample 596031 | NCBI WGS metagenome assembly LNFM01 (sample SAMN04254537, study PRJNA301005) | activated carbon metagenome | isolation source: dual media filters at the Ann Arbor, Michigan drinking water treatment plant | place: USA: Ann Arbor | reverse complement strand
AATTTTGATCTGGCCAACTATTTTAGGCATAGTAAAATCACTTGCAACACAAGCAGGCTGGACAGTTTATCCACCACTTTCAGCTGGAAAAGTCGAAATCAAAGAGAATATGTTCAGCAGAATATATCCAAATCTTTACTTTGCATATATCGTTATGACCATATTTGGAGTTTTCGTTTTTTTTAAACTTGGGAAAAATAAAAAATGAAGTCAAAAATAGATATAACTGAATTTAGAAATCGATTAAAAGAGAATACTAAAATTGGCTCGCCAAAACATAAAATTCCATTAGGTTTCTTTTCGCTTTTTACTGAAAATTCGAAATACTTTTATGGAAATTTTGACAATTCAACCTTTGAAATTATAAAAAATTCTAATTTTTTTCCAAGTTTTTATTTTCTAAAAGGAACATATAAAAACATTGAAAAAAGTTTGATTGTAAATTATACTATAGAACCTTTGGGCAAATTAAGAGTTGCTTATATAAACTACTTTCCAGTTATAGCAATGATTATCTTTAATTCTATCTTTTACTTTCATGCAAAACCACCAATAGAAATATACATCATATCTAATTTATTCATAGTTTTCATCTCTATCATTTCGAGACTGAACATAATACGACAAAATAGAAACTTGAAAAGAAAATTCAATAAAATGTTTGAAATAACTGAATAAAAAAATATGCATTTTTTTTACCCATAAAAAAATCCCAAACTTTCATTTGGGATTTTTATTTTATTTACTCAAGTACATCTTACGTCTGCTGTATAATTCATAGAATTGATCGTCTTTTAAATCATCTATGAACAAAATACTTTCGCCTGTAGATTTCATTTCTGGTCCGAGTGCTTTGTTTACATCTTTGAATTTACTAAAAGAGAAAACTGGTTGTTTAATCGCATAACCTTTCAACTGCGGATTGAAGGTAAAATCGGTCACTTTGTTTACACCAAGCATTACTTTAGTAGCATAATTTACATAAGGTTCGCCATAAGCTTTCGCAATAAACGGAACCGTTCTAGATGCTCTTGGATTGGCTTCGATGATGTATACCGTATCGTCTTTTATTGCAAATTGGATGTTTATCAAACCAACTGTTCTTAAAGCCAAAGCGATTTTCTTAGTATGATCTTTTATTTGTTGCATTACAAACTCACCTAAATTAAAAGGTGGCAAAGTCGCATTAGAATCACCTGAGTGAATTCCGCAAGGCTCGATGTGTTCCATAATTCCTATGATGTACACATTTTCTCCATCGCAAATGGCATCAGCTTCTGCTTCAATAGCTCCATCTAAATAATGGTCAAGCAATAATTTATTTCCCGGAATCGATTTTAATAAATCAATTACATGTTCTTCTAATTCTTGTTTGTTGATGACAATTTTCATTCCTTGTCCACCCAAAACATAAGAAGGACGAACTAACAAAGGAAAGTCTAAACTATCAGCTAATTTAGAAGCTTCATCAGCACTTTCAGCAATTCCGAATTTTGGAAACGGAATATTTAATTCGGTTAAAAGTTCTGAAAAACGACCTCTATCTTCGGCTAAATCTAAAGCGTCGAAAGAAGTTCCAAGGATTTTTATTCCGTATTTAGATAATTTTTCTGCTAGTTTTAAAGCCGTTTGTCCACCAAGTTGAACGATAACTCCTTCTGGTTTTTCGTGGCGAATGATGTCGTAAATATGTTCCCAAAAAACTGGTTCGAAATATAATTTATCAGCTGTATCAAAATCGGTAGAAACCGTTTCTGGATTACAATTAATCATGATTGTCTCATAACCACATTCTTTCGCAGCCAAAACTCCGTGAACACAAGAATAGTCAAATTCAATTCCTTGTCCGATTCTATTTGGACCAGAACCTAAAACAACAACTTTCTTTCTATCAGTAACAATACTTTCGTTATGAACGTATCTTTCTCCATTTGCAGTTTGAATTTCAGCTTCAAAAGTCGAATAATAATAAGGAGTTTGTGCTTTAAATTCGGCAGCACAAGTATCCACTAATTTATAAACACGTTTGATGTTCATTTCATCACGCAATTTATAAACTTGACTTTCTAAACAACCCAACATGTGGGCAATTTGTCTGTCTCCATAACCTTTTTGCTTTGCTTCAAGCAATAATTCTTTTGGCAAAGTATCTATTTTGTAGTTTGTGATTTCTCTTTCTAACGAATACAATTCTTCGTATTGTTTCAAGAACCACATATCGATTTTAGTAATTTCGTGAATTCTACTCAACGGAATTCCCATTGCGATGGCATCATAAATTACGAAAACCCTATCCCAACTTGCGAAAGTTAATTTCTCAATAATTTGCTCGTAGTTTTTATAACCTTTTCCGTCTGCGCCAAGTCCGTTTCGTTTAATTTCAAGTGATTGCGTTGCTTTATGAAGCGCTTCTTGAAACGAACGACCAATTCCCATAACTTCACCAACTGATTTCATTTGAAGTCCCAAAGTTCTGTCGGCACCTTCAAATTTGTCGAAATTCCATCTAGGTATTTTTACGATTACATAATCTAAAGTTGGTTCGAATAATGCCGAAGTTGATTTTGTAATTTGGTTTTGAAGTTCATCTAAAGTATAACCCAAAGCTAGTTTAGAAGCAATTTTTGCAATCGGATAACCTGTAGCTTTAGACGCTAAAGCAGAAGAACGAGAAACTCTAGGATTGATTTCGATGGCAACAATATCTTCTTTTTCATCTGGTGAAACGGCGAATTGCACGTTACAACCTCCGGCAAAATTTCCTATAGAACGCATCATCAAAATCGCCATATCACGCATCTTTTGAAACGTCGTATCCGATAAAGTCATCGCTGGTGCAACTGTAATGGAATCACCTGTATGAATTCCCATTGGATCCATATTTTCAATCGAACAAATGATTACTACGTTGTCGTTTTTATCACGTAAAAGTTCTAATTCGTACTCTTTCCAACCCAATAAAGCTTTGTCAATCAGAACTTCATGAATTGGCGACATTTCTAAACCATAAGTTAGTTTTTCGTCAAATTCTTCTTTACTATGTACAAAAGCTGCTCCTGTTCCACCAAGAGTAAACGATGGTCGAATTACCAAAGGAAAGCCAAATTCTTGTGCAATTTCTTTTCCTTTTAAGAATGAGGTTGCTGTTTTTGCTGGCGCTGCAGGAATACCAATTTTTTCTAATAATTGTTTGAATTGTTCGCGGTCTTCGGTAATATTGATAGCATTAACATCAACACCTATCATTCTTATATTAAAATCTTCCCAAATTCCTTTTTCATCAGCTTCTAAACAAAGATTTAAAGCTGTTTGTCCACCCATTGTTGGAAGAACAGCATCAATTTGAGGATGTTCTTTTAGAATTTGGATAATGGATTTGGTAGTTAATGGCAATAAATAAACATGATCGGCCATACTTGGGTCGGTCATAATGGTTGCTGGATTGGAATTGATAAGGATTACTTCAATTCCTTCTTCACGAATAGAACGTGCCGATTGTGAACCTGCGTAGTCAAATTCGCAAGCTTGCCCAATAACGATTGGACCTGAACCAATAATTAAAACCGATTTGATTGAATTGTCTTTTGGCATTGTAGTTAGTTTGTAGTGTGTTGTTATGTTGTTTTTTCAAAGATAATCTGTTTGATTTGAAAAGTAAAAAAATGATGGTTTAAACTTATCAAATTTTATAAACAGGTTTAAAAAAAAGCCGCTACTAATAAAAGTAACGGCTTGATATTGATTAGAATCTAATCATTATTTTTTGTGTCTTGGTTCTGAAGATACAGTTAACTTATGTCTTCCTTTAGCTCTACGACGCGCAAGGACTTTTCTTCCATTTGCAGAAGCCATTCTGTCCATAAATCCGTGTTTATTTCTTCTTTTTCTTTTCGATGGTTGAAACGTTCTTTTGCTCATTGCTTTTTATCTTTAAAATCGTATAATAATCTTTTCTTGAGGTCTTTTTTAAACCGAGTGCAAATATACAACGATTTTTATTACTTGCAAGTAGTTTTTTAAAAATATTTTAATTTCTATTTATTATCTTTGCGAACTTAAAAATACACTATTATGTTTCACAGAAATATCAAACTTATTTTAACAGGTTTAATCTTTATCGCCGCTATTTGGCAATTCACAGAAGGTAATATCGGAAATGGAATTTTCCTTATCTTATTGTCATTAATTCCTTTGTTTCTTTATTTTAAAAATGAATATATTTTAATGGCTTTCTTACAGTTACGTAAACAAAACTTTGAAGGTGCAAAAAAATGGTTAGCCAAAATAAAAAATCCTGAAACAGCTTTGGTACAAAAACAACAAGGATATTATAATTACTTGCAAGGATTAATGTTATCCCAAACTAATTTAATTCAAGCAGAGAAATACTTCAAGAAAGCAATTGAATTAGGTTTAAATATGGACATGGATTTAGCTGTAGCAAAATTAAATTTAGCTGGTGTTGCAATGTCTAGAAGAAGAAAATTAGAAGCGACAAACCTTATCAACGAAGCTAAAAAGCTTGACAAACAAGGAATGCTTAACGATCAGATAAAAATGATGAAAGAACAGATGAAGAAGATTTAGTATTCAGTTGGCAGTGTTCAGTATTCAGTTATGATGATACTTAAATAAAAAAGTTCGCAAAAAATGCGAACTTTTTTATTTTCAAAATATTTCTGCCAACTGAACACTGCCAGCTGACTAATAACCTTCGGTTGGAATTTCAATCAAATACTTTTTCTTAGTTGCGTTAACTAATTTCTTATCTCTCAACCAAGGATTGTGGATTTTTAAAATTTTGTAATTGATTCCTTGTGATTTTGCAAATGTTGCTAAATCAGTTATAGAACTATCAACTTCAATAGTTTTAGTTGGAATGTTATCATATAATTCATATTTTGAAACATCAAAACCATAAAGTGATGGGTTTTTCATGATTTCTTTCAAAGCTAAAATTCTGAAAACATATCTTGATGTTTCGTCTGTTAACAATAAATCATAATAATCTGTAACTTTTTGCTCCGTGATTTTGTTGTTCACTCCTGTCATTCCTCCATTATAAGATGCTGCTGCAAGAGTCCAGCTTCCGAATTTCTCTTTGGCTTTCAATAAATATTTACAAGCTGCTTCGGTAGATTTTTGAAGATGATAACGTTCGTCAACACCATCATTAACTTCCATTCCCTTTTCTTTGGCAGTATCTGGCATAAATTGCCAAACACCTCTTGCTCCTGCTGAAGAAACCGCATTGGTTAATGAACTTTCAATAACAGCCAAATATTTAAAATCATCTGGAACTCCATATTGTTTTAAGATAGGCTCAATAACAGGAAAAGCTCGATTAGCACGTTTTATAATTAATATTGTAGAAGAATGTAAATTAGCATTGATTAATAATTCTCTATCAAATCGTTCTTTTACGTCGGCTATTTGTAATGGTGCTTTTTCACCAGCAAAGTCAATTTTTGTTGGAAAATATTGAGAAGTTCCTTCTTTAAATTGTTTTTCCTTTTTTTCGCCTGAAGTTGCATAAATAAAAGCTCCACTAGCTAAAACTAATAGTGCAGTTGCACCTAAAATTTGTATCTTTTTCATATTCCAATTGTATATTTTTCAAAGCTACAAAAATCAAACCAAAATCAAAATCATTCTAAAATTATCTTTGGTAAATTTGTGTTAAACCATCGATATTTACTCAAAATCATAGCATGAGTTCCTCCTTTTACATTAATAAAACTTTTAATATGTTTGGCAGGAAAAACCTCATCAGCATCTCCATGAATATGAATAACTTCCATATCAATTTTAGTTCTATTCCAACAAATCATTTGCTCAATTGCCCAATCTAAGTATTCTTTATTGCGCATATGAAGGTATTTCTCGTAAAGTTTTAATTTCTTTTTCAAAGTGTCACCAAAAGCGTATTTGGTCAATAGTTCAACATCTTGAAGCAAACCTGTAGGAAGTAATTTATAGGCTTTAGTAGTTTTAGCAATTTTCATTCTTCGAGGTAATTCATTATTGCTACGAACGCTTGAAACGATAATGATTTTTTTAGTAGTAAGAAACTGTTTCATTTCCTGAACTAAAACGCCTCCAAAGGAAACTCCAATCAAAACCGCATTTTCATGAGTTACTTTTTTTGCCATACGTTTGGCATAATCAACAAGTAATTCATTCTTTTCCGGCAGAAACCAGTGTAATAAGTGTACTTCGAAAGTGTCTTTTGGCAAATCAATCATTTCAAAGATTGTTGGACTTGCCGCTAGACCTGGCATAAAATAAACGTGTATCTTACTCATATTTTAACTTATTTCGGTGGCTTTATCCATATTTTATTCCGAAATTTGCATAAAATTAATTTATTTATCCCACTTATACATGAACTCAGAGTTAATTTTAGAAAAAATGGAAATTAAAGACAATACATTCGCTAGACAGTTTGAAACTTTGGTCGATGGAAAGTTGGTTTCTGTTGAATATTCGTTTCAAGAAAAAAAGATTTTCCTAACAAGAATCAATACTTTTGATGGATTTGACAATGAAGAATTTATCAATGATTTATTGAAGAATATTATGGAAATTGCCTACGAACGTAAATTAAAAGTGGTTCCGATTCTTCCAAAAATTGCATTGTTTTTTAGAAAAAATACAACTTATAGAGATTTATTGCCTCCTGGAATTAAAATATAAATTTTTTAGTAAATTCAAAAAAAAACCAAAAATCATGACTACATCGATTTTTGGTTTTTTTTTTGATAAAGAATTAAAGGGTAATTCTATTTTTTATTGAGTATTTGAAACAACTATTGTTTTGTAAAAACATATTTAATAGCATAATTTTCGGTTGTATTGTTATCTAAATTTCCTAGCACAATTCCGCTGCCTACTTCCATTGTTAATGTGTTTCCGTCTAATACCAAATTAACTGTTTCATCATTTTCCTTGTAAAATGTAACTAAATTATTATTTTTAGTAAAATCAAAATTAAATGATACAAAAGATGATGTTGAACTATATTCTATATTTTGATTTATGGTTTGCGAGAAGAAACCTATACTAGATACATAACTTATAGTCCCTGAAGTAGTATCAATAAAATTGATTTGCGAATTTGAAGCAATTTGAGTGAAGTTTTTTGTTAAAACACCATTTACAAGAATAGGATTTTCAGTTGTCAAAGACGTTAATTTCCAAACGCCTGCCATAGCAGAAGTTTTTGTAGTAGCATCATCATTAGAACAAGAAATAAAAAAGATTGCAATTACAAATAAAACACATTTTTTCATCATTGATTGTTTGATTTTTTAATATCAAGAACAAAAATATAAAGCGAATTTAATTGTATGAAATAAAAACGTCTAAATGAGAAGAAATCGGTTAAACAGCCAATAACATTTAAAAATAGCCTAATCAGCTAAATAAATTAAAAACCTAAAACTCTTTATTGATAATTTAAATTAGAATTTTTTTTCATAATTTTATAGGATGAATTCCGAAGAACTAAACCTAAATATAATTTCATTTTTTGAAAACATCCAAAAATATTATGGTTGCAAAACCGAAATTACAGAAGGTTTGTTTTCAGAATTTGAAGATTTAGATGCTAATCTTACTACATGGAATTTATCTGAATTTGATTTAATTCGTTCTGCATATCGTAACAATGGCAAACGATTTATGTTTGAAGGAAACTCTATGTACTATGAAATTTCTGGTGAAAGAATCATCGATTTCAAACAACCAGGAAGAAATAAATATGAATTTATAGAACAATATAGTGAATCTGTTTTTAGGATTACTAAAATCAGGTTTAACTATAAATATTGATTTTTTTTGTATATTGTATATTGTAAAATTGTATACTGTAATAAAACAATATTTACTACAAACACTTTATTTTTATATCAAAAACAATAAATTATTACAGCATACTGCTTAGAAAAATACAATTTTACAATATACATTATACAATTTACACATTTATTGCCAAAAACTCCATTCTAACACTTCCATCTTCGTCTATTCTTGTCAGGTTGATTTCGTGCAAAGTATTGACTAATTCTGGATTCCAAGGTGTTTTTACTTTTACGTAATTTTCTGTAAATCCATGAATGTAACCTTCTTTATTTTCACCTTCAAACAAAACAGTTCTATTGGTTCCAATTTGGCTTTCGTAAAAAGCACGACGTTTTTTAACTGACAATCCTCGAAGCATCTTACTTCTTTTAGATCTCACATTCATTGGAACTACATTTTCCATAGTTGCTGCTTCAGTATTGTCTCTTTCAGAATAAGTAAAAACGTGCAGATAAGAAATATCCAACTCATTTAAGAAATTATAAGTTTCTAAGAAATGTTCATCAGTTTCACCTGGAAAACCTACAATTACATCAACACCAATGCAAGCATGTGGCATCACTTTTCTGATGTTCTCAACTCTATCAACATAAACTTCACGTTGGTAACGACGTTTCATTTTTCCCAAAATTTCATTACTTCCAGATTGTAACGGAATATGAAAATGAGGAACAAATGTTCTACTTTTTGAAACAAAATCGATTGTTTCGTTTTTCAACAAATTAGGTTCAATGGATGAAATTCGTAAACGTTCAATTCCTTCTACTTCATCTAAAGCTTTTACTAAATCTAGGAAAGTATGTTCGTGTTTTTTGTTTCCGAATTCTCCTTTTCCGTAATCACCAATATTTACACCAGTTAGAACAATTTCTTTAATGCCTTGTTGTGAGATTTCATAAGCATTTTTAAGAACATTTTCTAAAGCATCACTTCTTGAAATTCCGCGTGCTAATGGAATTGTGCAATACGTACATTTGTAATCGCAACCATCTTGAACTTTTAGAAAAGCACGAGTTCTATCGCCAATGGAATAACTTCCTACGTAAAAATCGGCTTCTTCAATTTCGCAAGAATGCACTTCGCCCATATCGTTTTTGGACAAATCATTAATATAATTGGTGATTTTAAATTTTTCTGTAGCACCAAGAACTAAATCAACACCATCAACGGCAGCAAGTTCTTCTGGTTTTAATTGCGCATAACAACCAACGGCAGCAACAAATGCTTTATCGTTGAGTTTCATAGCTTTTTTTACTATTTGCTTGAATTGTTTGTCGGCATTTTCTGTAACTGAACACGTATTGATAACATACATATCGGCAACTTCTTCAAAATCTACTCTATCAAAACCTTCGTCTTGAAAATTACGCGCAATTGTTGACGTTTCTGAGAAGTTCAACTTGCATCCCAAAGTGTAGAATGCTACTTTTTTTCTGTTTTCCATAAGTAAACTCAATTAATGAAATCGTTGTCAAAAAATTGAGAGTGCAAATTTAAGTAATTTTAAATCAAAACGTAAACTACATATTTGATTTTCTTTAAAATAAAAATAACACGTTAATTATACAATATCTTAAAATCATTATGTAATATTTCTAATTTATAATAAGTGAATTTTACACTGATAAAAAATTAATATTATGATAGTAGAAATAGCAAATGAAGGAAAAAAATTTATAGGTTTTAGAGCAGTTGGTGATATTAATGCCGATGATTTTACAACAGAAGTCATTCCAAAAGTTGAAGCTTTTGTAGCTAAATATGACACCTTAAATTATCTTTTACAAATTGAAACCGAATTATCAAATTTTACTGTTGGTGCTTGGCTTCAAGATGCCATTTTAGGTATAAAAGTGTTTTCAAAATGGAACAGAGCCGCAATAATAACCGACACTCAAGGTATCAAAATTTTCACTGAACTTTTTAGCAAAATTATGATTGGAGAATTTAAATGCTTTAATCATGATGAGTTGGACGCTGCTATTATTTGGGTTTCTGAAGAAGATAAATAAGAGTAATCTCAAAATTTAAAACAAAAAAACACATAACATTAATGCTATGTGTTTTGATTTATGCTAGTTAAATAATTTACTCTTTTCTATATTTTTTAGTTTCTTCAAAAATGTGTTCCAATATTTTAGCATCTTCTTCTGTAAAATCTACGTGACGACGCGACATTACAATTTTAGCAGTTTGAAAAGCTTTTGAAGTTAAGTAAGTTGTAAAACCAGAAGCGCCACCCCAAGAAAAACTTGGAACAAAATTTCTTGGAAAACCACTTCCAAAAATATTAGAAGAAACTCCTACAACAGTTCCTGTATTAAACATGGTGTTGATTCCGCATTTACTGTGATCACCCATCATTAGTCCGCAGAATTGTAATCCTGTTTTGGCAAAACCTTCTGTTTCATAACTCCACAAACGCACTTCTTCGTAGTTATTTTTAAGATTTGAATTATTACTATCGGCTCCAATGTTACACCATTCGCCTAGAACAGCATTTCCTAAAAAACCATCATGACCTTTATTAGAATATCCGAAAAGCACTGAATTATTAACCTCTCCTCCAATTCTTGAATGTGGTCCGACAGTAGTTGCTCCATAAACTTTGGTTGCCAATTTCACTTGAGCTTCTTCACACAATGCGAATGGTCCACGAATGACAGAACCTTCCATTATTTCGGAGTTTTTTCCAATATAAATTGGTCCAGTTGATGCATTTAAAGTTACAAACTCTAGCTTCGCTCCTTCTTCAATAAAAATATTTTCTGGTGACAAAACATTGACACTTTTTGGTATAGGTTGTGAAGTTCTTCCTTCTGTAATTAAGTCAAAGTCTTCTCTAATTGCGGCGTCATTTTTAGCAAAAATATCCCATGTATTTTCAACTGTTAAACAATCTTCGTTAAATTCAATAATTTCGTAAGTATCAAAATCAATTTCTTCTTGAGTATCGTTAGTATAAAAAGCTATTACTGCATCTCCTTTAAAAATTGCCTGATTTTTTTCTAAACTTTTAACCATTTCTGACAAAACATCATTAGGCAAAAAAGAAGCATTAATCATTACGTTATCTTCAAGCTCTACCATTGGGTATTTTTTAGAAAGATATTCTTCTGTTAAAGTGGTTGTTGTATAACCTAAATATTTTTCCCACTTTTCACGAATAGTTAAAATTCCAATGCGAATTTCAGCAACTGGTCGTGTAAAAGTAAAAGGTAAAAGTGCGTTTCGAACGGTTCCGTCAAAAAGTATGTAGTTCATTTTAATTTCAGATTTCAGATTTCAGATTTCAGATTTCAGTTTAATGGTTGAAAACAAAATTTAAAATCATTAGTAATGTTTTGTCAAAGTTACAAAAGTTTAGTTCATAAAAAAACCTCCCAAAAAATTGGAAGGTCTTAATAAAATTTGAACTACTAAAAAATTATTTTGTTTTTTTAGCATATTTGCTATTAAATTTATCAATACGTCCTGCAGTATCGATAAGTTTAGATTTACCTGTGTAAAATGGGTGAGATGTTCTAGAAATCTCCATTTTATAAACTGGATATTCAACTCCTTCGTGAATGATAGTTTCTTTAGTTTCAACTGTTGATTTAGTGATAAAAACATCTTCGTTTGACATGTCTTTAAAAGCAACTAATCTGTAATTTTCTGGGTGAATTCCTTGTTTCATTGTGTAAATCTTTTATTTGTTATGAAGTAGTTTGTTGTGAAGCTTTCATTACAAAAGGTATCAACTGGCTACAACTTTTAATTATTGTTTTTTATTTGAGAGTGCAAAAATACAACTATTTTTTAATTATCAAACCTTTAAAGCACTTTTTTTAATTGAATTATATATTATGCAATAATAATGGAATTACTATATTTGTGGATTAATTTTAAAGACAAAAAAAATGGATAATACTACTTCACCTGCTAAATCAGGGTTAATTTATGGATTCCTATTTGGAGCTATAATGATTCTAGAATTTGTAATTGGTTATGTTATGAATATCGACCCTCAAACAAACCCTACATATGGAACTATAATCAACGTCTTAAATTTTTTAATTCTTCCACTCCTTTTTATATATGTTGGCTGTAATAATTACAAAACAAACATAAATGGTGGTTTTGTTAGCTTTGGAGAATGTTTAAAAATAGGAGTTACCATATGCATAATAGCAGGATTATTATCTGGAATTTTCATGGTTGTATTCAATTTAATTATGCCTGATTATATGACCGAAATGTATGATAAAGTTGGTAAAATGATGGTAGAAAAAAATCCTGAAATGACATCAGAGCAAATAGAGATGAGTATTTCAATGATGAAAAAATTCTCACATCCAGCAATTTTACTTCCTGTTACAGTACTTATGTATGCTTTTATCGGACTTATTTACTCTCTTATAATTGGTGCCATAGTAAAAAAAGACCGTAATCAAAGTTTTTAATTTAATGAATCTATCCATAATTATCCCATTATTAAACGAGCAAGAATCGTTACCAGAGTTGCATTCATGGATTGTAAAAGTCATGAAAGAAAATAACTACACTTATGAAATTCTATTTATAGATGACGGAAGTACAGATGATTCTTGGCAAACTATTGAAAATTTATCAAAAGAAAATCCTTGTGTAAAAGGCATCAAGTTTTTAAGAAACTTTGGTAAATCTCAAGCACTTCATGCAGGTTTTGCAAAAGCTCAAGGTGATGTTATTATTACAATGGATGCAGACTTACAAGATAGTCCAGATGAAATTCCGGGATTATTCAAAATGGTGACAGAACAAAATTTTGATTTAGTTTCAGGTTGGAAAAAGAAACGTTACGACAATGCAGTAACCAAGAATTTACCTTCCAAATTATTCAACTGGGCAGCAAGAAAAACTTCTGGTGTTTATTTGAACGATTTTAATTGTGGATTGAAGGCATACAAAAATGTAGTTATCAAAAACATTGAAGTTTCTGGTGAAATGCACCGATATATACCAGTTCTAGCTAAAAATGCTGGCTTTGGAAAAATTGGCGAAAAAGTAGTTATTCATCAAGCAAGAAAATATGGCGAATCTAAATTTGGAATGAGTCGTTTTGTCAATGGTTTTCTTGATTTAATTACGATTTGGTTTTTATCTCGCTACGGAAAACGTCCAATGCACTTGTTTGGAGCTGCTGGAGTTTTAATGTTTATTATTGGTTTTTTAGCAACTGGTTTCATCATTACTATAAAACTTATAAAACTTTACTCTGGATTTGATACCATTTTAGTTACCAGTAATCCATTATTTTATATTGCCTTAACTTCAATGATTATTGGAACTCAATTATTTTTAGCTGGATTTTTAGGTGAAATCATTCTTCGTACAAAAAACAATGAAGAACGTTATAAAATTGCCTCAGAAATAAATTTATAATAATACAAAGCGAAATTTCGCCTTTCAAAATAAGATTATGCACATAGAACAAACTATTTTAGACAAAGTAAACGAGTGGTTAACACCAACATTTGACAATCAAACGCAAGAAGATATCAAAGAAATGATGACAACTTCTCCTAAAGATTTAGAAGAAAGTTTTTTTAAAAATCTTGAATTTGGAACTGGTGGAATGCGAGGTATTATGGGTGTTGGAACCAATAGAATCAACAAATATACACTTGGGAAAAACACACAAGGTTTATCAAATTACATGATAAAATCATTTCCAGGAGAACAACTGAAAGTCGCTATAGCTTACGATTGTCGTCATAATAGTGATACTTTGGCAAAAGTTGTTGCTGATGTCTTTTCGGCAAATGGAATTCACGTTTATCTTTTTTCTGATATGCGTCCAACTCCAGAATTGTCTTTTGCTTTAAAATATTTGAATTGCCATGCAGGAATCGTTCTTACGGCTTCTCACAATCCGCCAGAATATAATGGATACAAAGTATATTGGCAAGATGGTGGGCAGTTAGTTCCACCACAAGACAAAGAAATTATAGAGGTTATCGAAGCATTAAATTATAGCGAAATTAAATTTGAAGCTAACGAAAATCTTATTGAATACATTGATGTTGCTATAGATGAAGCTTTTGCTAAATCTACTGTTGAAAATGCAAGTTTCAATACACCAGCAGCAGCAAAAGAAAATTTAAAAATTGTTTACACTTCACTTCACGGAACTTCAATAAAAGCAATTCCGGGAGTTTTAGCAAAAGCTGGTTATACTGATGTGAATATTGTTGCAGAACAAGAGGTTCCCAACGGTGATTTTCCAACTGTGAAATCTCCAAATCCTGAAGAACCAGAAGCATTAACAATGGCATTGGAATTAGCAGATAAAATTGGTGGCGATATTGTAATTGGCACCGATCCAGATTCTGATAGATTGGGTGTTGCTGTTCGTGATACTGATGGTAAAATGATACTGTTAAATGGTAATCAAACTATGGTTATCATGACAGCTTTCTTACTTGAGCAATGGAAACGAGCTGGAAAAATTGATGGAAAACAATTTATTGGTTCAACTATTGTTTCAACTCCAATGATGTTAGAATTAGCATCAGGATACAATGTTGAATGTAAAGTTGGATTAACTGGTTTCAAATGGATTGCGAAATTTATAAAAGACTTCCCAGAACTTACGTTTATTGGTGGTGGAGAAGAAAGCTTCGGATTCATGGTTGGAGACGCTGTTCGTGATAAAGATGCTGTTGGCGCTTGTTTATTAGTTTGCGAAATTGCTGCGCAAGCCAAAGCTGCAGGAAGTACACTATATAAAGAGTTATTAAATTTATATGTTGATTTTGGTTTTTACAAAGAGCATTTGATTTCGTTAACCAAAAAAGGAATTTCTGGAATGCAAGAAATTAATCAAATGATGATTGATTTACGTGAGAATCCGATGAGTGAGATTAATGGTCAACGTGTGGTTTGTATTGAAGATTATGAAAATTCGACTTCCAAAAATATGTTCACTCAAGAGATTGAATCGATTTCAATTCCAAAATCTAATGTACTAATCTATTATTTGGAAGATGGCTCTAAAATTTGTGCTCGTCCTAGTGGAACAGAACCAAAAATTAAGTTTTATTTTAGTGTTAATGCTCCTCTAGATGCTTTAGAAAATGCGAAAGAAATTGAATTAGAATTGGATAATAAAATTAAAAATATAATCGCAGAAATGCAGTTAAACTAGAAATGGACGAAAACATAAAAAAGATAATTCCATTTATAAAACCTTATAAATTTCACGTTATATGGAATGTGATTTATAATATTTTATATGCTTTGTTTAGCACATTATCATTTGTTGCTCTAATACCAATGATGGATGTTTTATTCAAAAATGAAAACAAAGTATTAGAAGAACCTATCTACACAACCATTTGGGATATTGGAACTTATGGAAAAAATTATTTATACTTTCAGATAAATACTTTGTCTAAGAATGATGGTCCTCAATTTGCATTAATACTAGTTGTTAGTTTAGTAATTGTTACCTTTTTATTTAAAAACTTATTCAACTATCTAGCATCAAACCATTTAATGCATTTAAAAAATGGAGTTCTAAAAGATTTAAGAACAACAATGTACGATAAAATTATTGAACTACCTGTTTCTTATTATTCTGAAAAAAGAAGAGGAGATATAATGGCACGAATGTTAGGCGACGTTAATGAGGTTCAAAATTCATTCTTCTCAATTTTAGAACTTATCGTAAAAGAGCCAATGACCATTATTTTTACGATTGTAACAATGTTTGCAATTAGTGTAAAACTGACGCTTTTTGTTTTCATATTTATTCCTATTTCAGGATTTATTATTTCAAAAATTGGAAAATCATTAAAAGCAAAATCAGAAAGAGCCCAATTTGAAGGTGGTTATTTAATTTCCATTGTTGAAGAAAGTCTATCTGGCTTAAAAGTTGTAAAAAGTTATAATGCAGAGCATAATTTCAAACAGAAATTTAATAGTTCGGTTACTAGATTACTAAATCTATCCAACAGTATTGGAAGAAAAAACAATTTAGCATCACCTTTTAGTGAATTCATGGGAATTATTGTAATTGCTGTTTTACTTTGGTTTGGTGGAAATATGGTTTTAGTTGACAAACTTGCTAATGGAAAAGCCGTTTTAGAAGGTGCTCAATTCTTAGTATACATGGGATTGGCTTACAACATTCTTACTCCAGCAAAATCAATTTCTAAAGCAAGTTATTCGGTTAAAAGCGGTTTAGCTGCAGCTCAAAGAGTATTTGAAGTTTTAGAAGTTGAAAATACCATAACAGATAAATCAAATGCGATTAACAAAGAAACATTTGATAAAAATATCACTATAGAAAATATCAACTTTAGATATGAAGATGATAATATTTTAACCAATTTTTCATTAGAAGTTCCAAAAGGAAAAACTGTGGCTCTTGTAGGTCAATCTGGTAGTGGAAAAAGTACAATTGCAAATCTTCTTACTCGTTTTTATGACGTACAAGAAGGAAGTATCAACATCGATGGCATCAATCTAAAAGACATGACGATGAACTCTTTACGTCAGATGATAGGTTTGGTTACTCAAGATTCTATACTTTTTAATGATACCATAAAAAACAATATACTAATTGGTAAACCTAATGCAACCGATGACGAAATTATTGCTGCATTAAAAGTGGCAAATGCTTATGAATTTGTAAAAGATTTACCTAACGGTATTGAAACCAATATTGGTGATGCTGGTGGAAAACTTTCTGGTGGACAAAAACAACGACTTTCAATTGCGCGTGCGGTTTTAAAAAATCCTCCAATTATGATTTTGGATGAAGCAACATCTGCATTGGATACCGAAAGTGAGAAATTTGTGCAAGTAGCTTTAGAAAACATGATGCAAAATAGAACTTCTATTGTTATTGCACACCGATTATCTACAATTCAAAAAGCTGATAAAATTGTGGTGATGCAAAAAGGTTTGATAGTTGAACAAGGCAATCACGAAGAATTATTGGCCAAAAACGGAATGTATTCTAAGTTAGTATTGATGCAAAGTTTTGAGTAAAAAGTTGAAGGTTGGAGGATGGAAGTTTGAAGTTGGAATCTATATAATTAACCCATTAAATTTATGAAAAGAGAATATTTTACTGGTTTATTTCTTATAATTTTTGTTTCAGTTATTATCATATTATCCTACACTATTGATGAACAATTAGTTGAAGAATACCTTCTTAAATTTATAGTGGTTTGGCTTCTTCTTGCTATTTATGTTGGACAATATTCTATGAAATTTCCGAAACGTTTTTAAATGTATTTCAATAATCCAAATATCACACTTCCAGAAAATCCAGATACGATAGTTTGGAAGTATTTGGACTTGTCAAAATTTTTGGACTTGCTACTTTCTAGAAAACTCTTCATGTCGCGTTCGGATAAGTTTGAAGATCAATATGAAGGAACGTTTTCTGAACCAACCTTTGAAGAAATTAAAAAATTGTCTGCTAATAATCCTGAATTTCTTGATTACTATAAATCACACAGAGAAAAAGTTGTTATTAGTAGTTGGCATATTAATGAATATGAATCGTTTGCTATGTGGCAAATTTTCACACAAAATAGTGAAGGTTTGGCTATTCAATCTACTGTTGGAAGACTCCAAAAGGCCTTAGAAGCTGAAAAGGATTTCAAGCAATACATTGGCGAAGTAAATTACATCGATTACAAAAAAGAATATATTCCTTTTGACGATATGTTTTTTCCATTTCTATTTAAACGTAAAAGTTTTCAATACGAACGTGAAGTTAGAATTATCGCCGATTTATCTGAGCAAGAAATTAAAATCAATGATGGTTTAAAAATTGATGTTGATATTTCACAACTTATAGAAAAAATCTACATTCATCCAAAATCTGAAAATTGGTATAAAAAATTGGTAATAGAATTAGTTGATAAACTTGGCTTTGACTTTGAAATTGAAAAATCAGATTTAGAAAGTGATATTCTAATTTAAAAAAACTCTTACAATTCGGTAAGTTTTTTTGAGAAGCAATCTAAATATTAATTATTTTTACTGAAGCTAACCAATAAATTTATGTTATGATAAATCTAATTGTAAAAATCGTTGTTACTGCTTTAAAGATAGTAGTTAGTTGTTTGTTCTAAATTTAGTTACTAAATAATTGGAAATTTAAAAACAAATTTTATTTTTGAATAAAATAAAAACTTTTCCATGAACCATCATCTTTGTAAAAACTGCCAACATACATTTGAAGGAAACTTTTGTTCTAACTGTGGACAAAAAACAAATACTGTTAGATTAAATTGGCATTTCGTTAAAGATGAATTGCAATATACATTCTTGCACATCAATAAAGGTTTTTTATATAGTATAAAAGAATTATTGACTCGTCCTGGTGATACTGTAAGGGAATTTCTTGAAGGCAAACGAGTTAAACATTACAAACCTATTCTCTTGGTATTTGTACTAGCTGGTTTAAATGGACTTCTTTCACAAAAAATTGATTATAAAGCTTTCATGCCTGATAACAATACCAAAAATATTGTTGCTAATGAAATGCCAAAAATGATGAATTGGATTTTCAGTCATTATGCCATCATTGAACTTACACTTCTTCCTCTTTTCTCATTATGCTCTTGGTTAGCATTTAAAAAATATGGCTATAACTATATTGAAAACATTATAATTAATTGTTTTGCATCTGCTCAAAGATTAATTTTTGGGTTAATAACAATTCCATTAATGTATCTAATTGATTCAAAATATTTGTTATCCTTTTCAAGCTTAATTTCTATACCTGTTTATGGTTTAACTATATGGCTTTATCTTCAACTATATAAAAAGCATGAAATAGGAAATGTCATTTTAAGATTACTACTGTTCGGATTTATGGCTACTTTGGTGTTTTTTACAGCAATAATAATTGCTTCATTTGTGTTTGTTTTTTATTTAGTAAAAACAGGACAAATTAATCTTAATTAACAACAGAATATTCCACCACCTTCAATTCTTTATCCATTAAATCTACGTATTGATAATGTACTTTATCGTCTTTATCAAACGCGCCATTTTTATTGATATCTTCTATCGTTCTGAAGTATAATCTGTTTTGTGAATCAATCACATTCCAATCTATAAACTCTTGAAATTCAACAGAAAGTTTTTTAAAGTTACTTCCATCGATAGCACTAATATACAAATCTTTGATGTCGTTACTATCTAGTTTTCCGTCTTTATTAGAATCCATATCTTCAAGAACATAAACTAAAAACTGTTTTTTTGTTTTATCAGCAATTGATTTCAAATAAGTTACGCGTTCTATTAAAACAGGTTTGTCGGTTAAAACTTTCAATGAATCAGAACCAATTTGTTGGAACTTAAAATTGCTTAAATAACCTGTAATTTCGTATTCATTAGAATTAGAAACCACAAAACTTTCTCTTTCTGAACTCGAATATTTTGTTTTAGATCTTCCACTAGCAACAGTAAACTCACCAATTGGAAATAACAAAACGGAAGTTCCTTCCATTTGAATTGGTAAATCAGCTACTAATATTTTAGAAGTATCAATCTTTGGTTCTGAACGCTCTTTAGAAGTGTTTTCGTAAATTACTTTAGGCTTTTCTGTTTCTTCTTTACAACCAACTAAAAGTATGATTAATGCAAGGACACTATATTTTGAGAAATTTTTCATTTGAACAATATTTAATCTTTATCAAAGATATGATTTTTGATTGTATTTTCTATTTCTATTGAATTTTAGTAGTACAAAAATATTTAGAATTATAATTCCAATTAAAGCAACAAATAAATACCATACTTTTTTATAAAATGAAATTAATAATTCATTTTTCTGTTTTTCTTTTTCTTCTGCTTCTATCTTTAAAGTTTCTAAATGAGTATAGTAACTTGTACCACATCTAAATTCTGAATAAGTTGATTTAACTTTTTTCCTTTTAATATTTCCCAAAACATACAAATCGTTATCAATTTGATAATAAGTGTTAGTCTTTTCGATAGCTTGAATATCTAATACTCTTATAAAAACTTCATAATTCATTTGTTTTCCAAAATGAACTTTAATCCCATTTAATGAATCGTTGGATTGGTGCAATTTTCTTATAGCCAATTGAAAACTATCTAACTTATTTTGCTCATTTTCAATTGAAGAATTAAATACATAAGTACTATTATTTCTTAAAATAAGTTTTGGTTTTTCTTTGATTATTTTTTTGGAATACTCTTCATCAATGCCATAATTAAAAGATCTATATTCTTTCATATAACCATTAGAAAAAATGAACCAACAACATAAAAAAGGCAAAACCACCAAAGAAATCATTCCAGGAACATAAAAAATCTTTCTATGTTTCTTGAAACTCATTTACAATCTTGCAGTCAACTTCACATTAAAAACTCTCGTTGTCATATAATTTGGGATTCCGTATTGATTTTTGGTGTAGGCATCACGAACCCAAGTGTTGGTTATCGCGTTTTGATTGTTGAACAAATTAAATGCTTCAAACCCTAATGATAATTCTTTAAACTTTTTCAACCAATGTCCGTCTGGTTTTAGCTCATTTTTTTCGGTAAACGAATAGAAAAATCCAACGTCGGCTCTACGATAATCTCTCAAACGACTTTGATATTGATACACATCAGCATAAGATGGCGAACCACCTGGAAGTCCTGTATTGTAAACCAAATTCATATACAATTTCACGTTAGGAATGTTTGGCATATAATCTTGAAATAAAATACCAAATTTTAAACGTTGATCTGTAGGACGAGCTATATTTCCTCTATTGTCTTGATTTTCTTCTGTCTTTAAATATCCGAAAGTAAACCATGATTCAGTTCCTGGAACAAACTCACCATTTAATCTACAATCAAATCCGTAAGCATAAGCAGTTGCATCATTATTAGCTCTGTATCGAATTCTCACATTCTCCAAAGTATAAGTGTTTACATCATTCATAGTTTTATAAAATGCCTCTGAAACCAATTTGAATTTACGATTCCACATTTTAAAATTATAATCATTTCCAACAACAAAATGAATTGATTGCTGTGCTTTAACGTCTGATTGAACGGCTCCACTTTGGTCACGCAATTCTCTGTAAAATGGCGGTTGATAGTAAAATCCTGTTGAGAGTCGAAAAATCATATCCCTTTCCCAATCGGGTTTGAGTGAAATTTGTGCTCTCGGACTAAAAACGGTTTGACTTGAAGACGTAATATTATCACCAGAAACCATCCAATTGTGTGCTCTAACACCAGCGTTTAAAAACAATTGACTGTTTCCAAGTGTAGTTTTTGTATTCCACTGTGCGAAAGCTGAAATTCTATCAATATTTACAAAATTTAGCGCTCTTACATTCTGAAAAGGTACTAACGGACCAACATAAGGATTGTAAGGTTGATCATTAGGAATATCTATAATTGGTGGATTAATTGAGAATCCAGCTGAGTCGATAACTTCCCATTCTACTATTCTATCGCGAATACTTTCGTGCGTATATTTTACGCCCCAATCTATTTGGAATCTCTTTTTAACGTTGTGACTTCCTTTTACTTCTGCATTAATTATCAATGCATCTAAATCGTTTCTGGCATGATTCAATTGCGAACCAACTGCACGATTGAATGTTACATCACCAAAAGTTTCTGAACCAATATTACTATCAACTTCTCCTAAAAAATACGCAGCGTCTATATCAAAATATTCTTGCTCTTGTGTGTGATAGGAAGATGCAATAAACTTATAAGTATTATCTTCATTTGATTTGAATGTAGATTTAATAGCGCCAAAAAAGGTTTGAAATTGAGTATCTTCTTGTCCTTCGTAAAAAACTTGTAGTGCAATAGGTTCACTCAAAGTTCCAAAATTGGTTTGACGTGTTAAAGGCTGGTAGCTGTATTTATTTTGAGCAATATTTCCTAAGAAACTCCATTGCCATTTTGCAGAAGCATCATAATTCACAACCGTTTGTACATCGGCAAAAGTTGGTCTAAAATTACTTTCTGTTTCTTGACTGTTAACCAAAAGTGAATTGTCTCTATAACGAATACCTGTCATGGCACTCCATTTTTTATTTTTAGAAATGCCTTCAGCTGATATACTTCCACCAAGGAAACTTGCTTCTAGTGAAGCTCCAAATTTTGTAGGTTTTCTATAAGTAATATCTAAAACCGAAGACATTTTATCTCCAAATTTGGCTTGAAATCCACCAGCAGAAAATTCTATATTTTGAATTAAATCAGTGTTAGTAAAACTCAATCCTTCTTGCTGACCAGAGCGCACCAAAAACGGACGATAAATTTCGACTTCATTTACATAAACCAAGTTTTCATCATAATTTCCACCTCTCACAGAGTAAGCAGCACTCAATTCAGTATTTGAAGTTACACCTTGTAATGTTTTAATCACACTTTCAATTCCACCAGACAAACTTGGATTTTTTCTAATAACTTCTGGTTCAATACTTATAATCCCTGATGCTCTACCTCTATTGTTTTTAATAATAACTTCGTCCAATTGAGCGTTTTTAGAACTCATTACAGGATTATATTCAACAATATCATTATTTTTTAATTGAAATGTTGCTGTAATATTTTTTAAAGAAACATGTGTATAAACCAAAACTACTTTTTGATTGGCCGGAATGGTGATTACATAAAAACCTGTTTTATTAGTAACAACAGATTGGCTTTGATAACTAACATTAACTCCTTCAACAGGATTGTTGTTTTCATCTAAAACTATTCCTGTAACTTTCGCTGTTTGCCCTAAAGATGCAATGGTAAATAGAAAAAAAACTAGGTATATAAATTTATTTATTGCTTTCAAAAGATATTATTTTTTTTGACTTCTGTTAAACTGAGTTTCAAAGATAGTAGAATTTCCAACATTATCTGTAACAACTACTTTCAATTTATTGGCTCCTTCTTGTAACAAATCATCATTAAAAACGTGAGTCAAGCGCTTTAATTTTGATTCATATTCAAACAAAACCCATTTATCATTGATATAGCCATTGTAAGTTTTAACGCCAGACAAATCATCAGAAATCGTTACGTTAATGCTTTTTTGATTTGTAATCCATTTACCTTCAATGCTTTTTGCCATACTAATTTTTGGAGCAGTTATGTCTTTTGCTAATGTGAATTGTCCCAAATTTCTTGTTTTACAAGTAAACGTATTACCTACTAGTTTTGTTGTGATGTATCCTAATTTAGTTCCGTTTACTGATGCAATAAACATTTTTTTCTTTTCTTCCTCTGAAGATTTTGTATCTTCTATAGAAATTGTAAAGTTGGTATGTGCAGGAACGGAATCATCATGAAGGAAAAGCGTGTTATTTCTTACATCAAAATTTAGATAGAAATCTTCATAAAATGTTCCTGCTGGAAAATAAACAGAAAAATTATCCTTTTCAAAGTTGGATTCAACTTTAGATTTTACCAAATACTTTGTGACTTTATTCTCTTCATTAATAAGAGCTGGCTTTGCTGAATATTTTACCGGAATTGAAATAACCGTTTTGTTTTTAAAGAAATCAGACACTTCAATACGTTGAATTTCTAAAGTATTTGGTACAATATTTAATATCCCATTTTCATAATTTTGATAAATATTACTCCAAGGAAATGGATTTTTCATAAAAAGCTTTTGTACTCTTTGACGCATTTTCTTATATCTAGCATAGTCGATAAAAGCATTAATATATTTTGCTTCATCAAAGACCATAGTATCAAATTCATATCCAAAAATCACTTTCCCATTAGATATCAATTCCGTTTTGTAAACACCATTTGCATTGTATGAGACATTATCATTGTCTGTTGCGCTAATTCCAAATCCAATTTTACCACTTGCAAAAACTTGTTGGGACAAATAGGTACCATCTGATTGAAGAGACAAATTAAGAAGAACTGGTCTTTTAGATTCATTTACTACTGCTGAATTATCTAAAGGATAAACCATAAGACTCGAAACAATTGGATTTTTTGTGTCTTGAGTTTGTATTCCAAAAAACAACGGATTTATAATTTTCTCTGTTTTGTTATCTCTGAACTCAAAATGCAAATGTGGCCCTTCTGAACCGCCAGTATTTCCTGAAAGTGCAATGATGTCGCCTTTCTTTACTACAAGTTCGCCAGGTTTAAAAAAAGCTTCAATTTCATAACTTTTTTCAGCATGTTGCAATGCAATAATCTTATCTTGAATAATTCCGACAGCTTTTTGTAAATGTCCGTAAACAGAAGTATAACCATTTGGATGTGTTATATAAATTGCTTTGCCATATCCAGCAGTTGAAACTTTGATTCTAGAAATATAACCATCAGCAACGGCATAAACATTTAAACCCTCTCTCTGATTGGTTTTAAAATCAAATCCGGCATGAAAGTGATTTGGACGCAATTCTCCAAAATTTCCAGATAACTGTAATGGAATATCTAGAGGTGATCTAAAATAATCTTTCGGATACTCATTTTGGGCAAGCGAAAAAATCGAAAATAACAAAATCAATGGGATATATTTCATTCTATATGGGTTTTTTGCTAAAGTATAAAAAACTTTATAATTACAAAAAAAAATACCACAAACAGATTTATAACTAACTATTTTACAAAATATTAGAAGTTAATAAAAAAATAAATTTAATTTTTAACGAAAAATATTGCTTTAATAGATTAGGAATTATAAATTTGTAAGATTAAGTAATGAATTGTGTCATAGATGAGTGAAATTGCAGAAATAATTGATACTCTTGAGAATAAAATTCAAAAATTGTTTAAAAAGATAAACGATTTAGAAGAAAAAAATCAAGCGTTGCAACGAGAAATAAAGATTTCTGTACAATCAAATCAAAATCAAACTTTGGCGTATGAGTCGTTAAAAAAAGAATTTGAATCATTAAAAATGACTAATTCGTTACTAGGCAGTGAAGATTATAAAAGAGATACGAAGCTTAAAATAAATTCATTAATTCGCGAAATTGATTATTGTATAGCGCAACTTGCTGATTAAAATTATGGATGAAAAGCTTAAAATTAAAATATCAATTGCAGACAGAGTTTATCCGTTAACGGTAAGTATGCAGCAAGAAGAAGCCATGAGAAGTGCTTCTAAAAAGATAGATTTAATGATAAAGCAATTTGAAGAGAATTATGCTGTAAGAGATAAGCAAGACGTTTTAGCTATGTGTGCATTACAATTTGCATCACAGTTGGAACAGAAAAAAGTGGATAATGCTATTGATGGAAAAGAATCAATGGAACGATTAACAAACATAAATAGCCTTTTAGACGACTATCTTAATAAATAATAAGTTACAAGAAAAAACGTTCTTTTAAATAAACTAAAAATACTGCCTACATTAGTTCATTTTTGGTAAACTCAACACTAACAAATTAAAATGAGTAAATCGTCGCTACTATAGTAAGCCCATTAAGTTGGGAAACTTGAACAGCGAGTTAACTCAAAACTTGTCCTTACGAGTTTATACAAGCAATTAATGTAGGTTTTTTTATATATAAATTTTTTACACAACCATGGACATAGTATCTATAATTATCGGCGTAGTCGTTGGAATAGCTGGAGGTTTTGCAATAGCAAAAATGCTCGAAAAAAGCAATGTTTCTAACCTTATAAAAAACGCAAAAAAAGAAGCATCTTCTATTTTGAAAGATGCCAACCAAGAAGCAGAAAACATCAAGAAAGACAAATTACTACAAGCTAAAGAGAAATTTCTTGAATTAAAATCGGAACACGAAAAGGAAATTTTATCGAAAGATAAAAAAATGGCAGAAGTTGAAAAGAGAATTCGTGATAAAGAATCGCAAGTTTCAAGTGAATTAGCTAAAGCTAAGAAAGTGAACGACGATTATGAAGCCAAAACTCTTGAATACAACTCTAAAATTGAAATGCTTGATAAAAAGTATCAAGAAGTAGAGAAAATGCACAAAAGTCAAGTAGAACAATTGGAAGTAATTTCAGGACTTTCTGCTGAAGATGCTAAAGAACAATTAGTAGAAAGCTTGAAAGCTGAAGCTAAAACTAAGGCAATGGCGCACATTCAAGAAACTATTGAAGAAGCCAAACTTACTGCTGCTCAAGAAGCTAAAAAAGTAATCATCAACACAATTCAACGTGTAGGAACAGAAGAAGCAGTAGAAAATTGTGTATCTGTTTTCAACATTGAATCTGATGATGTAAAAGGAAGAATTATTGGTCGTGAAGGTAGAAACATTAGAGCTTTAGAAGCTGCAACTGGTGTAGAAATTATTGTTGATGATACTCCAGAAGCAATCATCCTTTCTTGTTTTGACCCTGTGAGAAGAGAAATTGCACGTTTATCTTTACACAAACTTGTTACTGACGGACGTATTCACCCAGCTAGAATTGAAGAGGTTGTTGCTAAAACAACTAAACAAATTGATGATGAAATCATTGAAGTTGGAAAACGTACTGTAATTGATTTAGGAATTCATGGATTACATCCAGAATTGATTAAGATTGTTGGTAGAATGAAATACCGTTCTTCTTATGGTCAAAATTTATTACAACACTCGAGAGAAGTTGCCAAACTATGTGGTATCATGGCAGCAGAATTAGGATTGAATGTAAAATTAGCTAAACGTGCTGGTTTACTTCACGATATTGGTAAAGTACCAGATGCAGAAAGTGATTTACCTCACGCATTACTTGGTATGCAATGGGCTGAAAAATTTGGTGAAAAAGAAGAGGTTTGTAACGCTATTGGAGCTCACCACGATGAAATTGAAATGAAATATTTAATTTCACCAATCATTCAAGTTTGTGATGCTATTTCTGGCGCAAGACCTGGCGCAAGAAGACAAGTATTAGATTCTTACATCCAACGTTTGAAAGACTTAGAAGAAATTGCTTTTGGATTTAATGGTGTTAAAAATGCCTACGCTATTCAAGCCGGACGTGAACTACGTGTTATTGTAGAAAGTGAAAAAGTTAGTGATGATATGGCGTCGAATCTATCATTTGAAATTTCACAAAAAATTCAAACAGAAATGACTTACCCTGGCCAAGTGAAAATTACTGTAATTAGAGAAACTCGTGCAGTTAATATTGCTAAATAAGGTAAGTTAATAAATATAAAACATAAAAAAAGGTATCCGTTTGGATACCTTTTTTTTATGCGAATATAGTTTCGAAATCTTCTTGAGTCATTGGTTTGTAATAATACTTTTTAACCTCATCTTGATATTCTTTCGACTTATTTAAGTCTGTTACATCATTGGAAGAACTCACCAAATAAACTGTGATTTCTTTCGTAAGCTTTTGCTTAATTTTTTTAAACTCCTCTAAAAACTGCCATCCATCGTAAACTGGCATATTAATATCTAATAGAATTAAATCAGGAATATTATCCGTTTCAACTTTATCTCTTAATTCATCAATAGCTTCGAGACCATTGAAAAAATATTTTGTATCAACATCAATATTGCATTTAGAAAATAACTTTTTTATAATAAAATGATAAACCATATCATCATCTACAACAAAAATAGTATTAAATTTCTTCATTAAAATTTATTTTAAAAGTGGTTCCAACATTTACTTTACTTTCAACCTCTATACTTCCACCCATCGATTCTATTTGGTTTTTTGTAATAAACAAACCAATTCCTCTTGCGTTTTCATTCTTATGAAATGTCTTATACATTCCAAACAACTTTTCACCATGCTTAGCTAAGTTTATTCCTAAACCATTATCTTCAATAACCAAAACTAATTTTCCTTTTTCTACTGAAGATGAATAACTTATCTCTGGATGACGCTCTGGATGTGAGTATTTTATAGCATTGGTTGTAAAGTTTAAAAATAAACTTTCTAAATATGCTGGATTAAACTTTATAGTATCTTTTTCACCAATCTTATTAACAATTTTTACCTTATTATCTTTTATCTCTTTGCTTAAAACTTCAAGTGTTTGGTTTAAATAAACATTAAGATTCAAATCTTCTTTCTTATGAATTATAGTATTGTGAATATCAACCAATTCTTTTAAATGGTCAATAGTTTCAGAAAGTGCATTGGAGGTTGTTTTTAAATACGATAAACACTCCTCTTTGCTTTCCTTATCATTTGATTCATCTAAAATATTCAATAACATTTTAAAATTTCCTGTGTGCGATCTTAAATTATGTGAGACTATATGTGCAAAATTCAATAATCTATTATTTTGCTCTATAATAATATCTAAATGATCCAACAATTCATTTTCTTTTTCTTTGTTATGTGTTACATCACTATGTGTTCCAATTATTCTAACTGGATTACCATTTTCATCTCTTTCAATAATTTTACCTCTACTTAAAACCCATTTGTAGGAACCATCTTTTGCTAAAACTCTTTTGGTATTTTCAAAATATGGTGTCTTTCTATCTTTATGAGATTGAATACTATCTAAATAATCTTTTAAATCATTTGGATGGATACGTTCATCCCATTTAGAATTGGTATTAATATCATCAAACTCATCAAGATAAAGTATGTCTAACGATTCTTTTGAGAAAAACACATTTCCTGTAGTAAGATTATAATCCCAAATCCCTTTTTTGGAAGCTTCAAGAGCAAACTGATATCTTGTTTCTGATTCTTGAACTTTAATTTCTCGCTCTTTAATATCGGTAATATCTGTTAAAGTGCTAAAAAATATAGTATTTTTATCAATGTCTGAAGTAACATTGGCGTCAACTTTAAACCATGAAATCTTTTTATTTTTGGTAATGATACGAAATTCACAACGCCAAGGCTCAAGATTTTGTTTAGAATAATTTAATGATGTAAAAAACGCATCTCTATCTTCTGGATGAACCTTATTACTAATAACATCAATAGGATTGGATTTCAATTCGAATTTATTCAATTCAAAATAAGACAAAATATTCTTATTAAGATAGGTAATATTAAATTCATCGTTTGGAGAAATAGTTAACTGAAATATTAAATCTGGTATTTGATTTAACATTTGTTCGAAAAAGTTAACTTTTTCAACAAGAAAAAAATCATTAATAATTGAATTTGTTTTCATAATGTTCTAGTAGGTTTGGGACCAATATATCTTTAAAATTGCTAAAAAAACTTTAAAAACTTAAAACAAATATAAAATTAATATCGATTAAATGCGTGTTTTATACGTTAAAATACACTTTTAGATGCAATTTTAAGTATTTTAACAGGAATTATATTACTTTTAAAACTTGCTTAACTTTTGAAATAAACTTTAAAAACAGAACCTTTATCAACAGTACTTTCTACCTCAATTTTACCTCCCAAAGCTTCTATTTGATTTTTGGTAATATGTAGCCCAATACCATTTGAATCTTTATTAGAATGAAATGTTTTGAACAAACCAAAAAGATGATCTCCATAGCGCTCTAAGTCAATTCCGACACCGTTATCTTCAATCTTTAATACTTTATAACCATCGACTGAATAAACAGAATATGTTATCTTTGGCTCTCTATCTGGCGAAGAATATCTTATTGCATTTGAAGTTAAATTAAGCAGAATACTTTCTAAATATGCAGGATTAAAAAATACAGTTTCATCTATAGAAACCAAGTTAACAATATTTACTTTTGAATGATGAACATCTTCCATAAGAATATTAAAAACTTTTTTTAAATACACATTAAGATTCAGTTGTTCTTTATTTATATTTTGATTGTTTTGAACTTTTATTAGGTCTGAAAGATTATCAATAGTACTTGACAACTCATTAGAAACAGTTTTTATATATGATAAAAACTCATTCTGTTCAAACATTTTATTTTCATTGAGTTTTATTAAAGTACCTAAATTTCCAGCATGATTTTTTAAATTATGTGAAACTATATATGCAAAATTGAGTAATTTATTTTTTTGATTATTTATTAAAACTATAGTTTCTTCTAGATTTTGCTCTCGCTCCTTCTGTGAAGAAATATCGGTATGAGTTCCAACAATTCTGAGTGGTTTACCTTCGTCATCTCTTAATACCACTTTACCTCTGTCAAGAATCCATTTATATTTACCATTACATAATATTCGATGACAAGTTTCGTAGTATGGAATTTCATTTTCAAAATGCTTTTTAATATTTCCGAAATAAAGTTCCCTATCATCAGGGTGTACTTTTTCATCCCATTCTTCTGGAGTAGAAATAGCAAAACTAAAATCATCCATCTCAAGAATTTTTAAAGATTCTTGTGAATAATATACTTGATTAGTAACCAAATCCCAATCCCATATTCCAATTCCTGAAGCTGAAACTGCAAACTGATTTCTAATTTCGTTAATCGTTTGATCGTCAATATAAAGTGTTTTCAAAATTGTATTTTTTTACAATACAAAGGAAAATATTAAAATCTCTGAAAGTAAAAATTAAGCGTAGAAAGATTTCTACAAGAAAGAAAATTAACAATTATTTCCTTGGATGAAAGGAGTTCATAATTTGAGTTAAATGCTTTCTATCTAGATGGACATAAATCTCTGTAGTAGTTATTGATTCATGACCAAGCATAAGCTGAATGGCACGCAAATCGGCACCATTTTCGAGTAAATGAGTTGCAAATGAGTGTCTAAAAGTATGAGGACTTATCGATTTATTAAGATTAATTTTGACGGCTAAATCTTTAATAATCGTAAAAACCATAGCTCTTGTAAGCTGTCTTCCTCTTCTATTGAGAAACAAAGTATCTTCATGACCTTTGTTTATAATAAGGTGATTTCTTACAAGGTCTTTGTAAAGTAAAATAAACTTTTGTGTAACAGCACTAATAGGAACAAATCGTTGTTTATTTCCCTTTCCTGTTATTTTAATGAAACCTTCGTCAAAAAATAAATCAGAAATTTTAAGATTAACTAATTCGGAAACACGCAATCCACAACCATATAGTGTTTCAAGCATTGCTCTGTTTCTTTCACCTTCTGGTTTAGATAAATCAATTGCTTCTATAAGTGCGTCAATATCTTGAATAGATAAAGTATCTGGAAGTTTTCTACCTAATCTTGGAGCTTCAATTAACTCCATTGGATTGTCAGAACGATAATCTTCAAATATTAAATAAGAAAAGAAACTCTTTAAACCAGAAATTATTCTCGCTTGAGAACGAGCATTAACTTCTTTTGAAATTGTATAAATAAATTGTTGGATGGTTTCTTCAGAGATTTTTACTGGAGAAACTTCTATTCCATTTTGTTCTAAAAAAAGACAAAGTCGCTCTATATCAAAAGTATAATTATCAATAGTATTTTTTGACAATCCCCTTTCAATTTTAAGATACGACTGATAGCTTTTAATAAAAGTAGTCCAATTCATTATTCAAATATATTGGAAAAATTCTGAAATTGGAAAGATTCTGAAACTAGTTTAGAATAAAAAAAAACCTCACCGAAGTGAGGTTTTCTATAATATAATCTAAAATTTAGATTAGAATTTGTAGTTAACTCCGAAAGAGATAGCTCTCATGTTTGCTCCTAAACCAAAAGAAGTTTCGTTTTCTGCACCAGAAACGTCAACTTTTTCTGACGCAAAGTTTAACGCAGCAAAATTAGCTTCGATTGACCAGTTTTCAGCTACGAAGTAGTTTAAACCTAAGCCTAAAGTTACATCAAAACCATTAGTTTTAACTTCTGGAGTAGATAAATTGTTAGTTTTAGAATTGTAATCAAATCCTAAACCTGTAAATAAAGAAAATTTAGAAGCTGGAGTAAAGTAATATCTTCCTTGTAATCCAAAAGTTACAGTTGACATATCTTTTGTGTCAACATTTGCAGTCTAAGCTTTATCAGAAGAAAAACCAACTTTAGCACCTAAAGAGATATTCTCAGTTAAAAAATAATTAACTTGTGGAGCAAGTTCGAAAAAGTTAGTTTTTGATTCTGGAGCATTGTTGTCTTTTGTACTGTTAAAAGAAAAAGCACCTGTTACAAATACATCACCTTTAGAAAAACCTTCAGAAGATTCTTTTTTGTCTTGAGCGTTAGCAAATCCGAAAGCGAATACTGCAGCTACTGTTAAAATAATTTTTTTCATGTTTTATTTTGTTTAAAATTAATAGGACAAAGTTAAACCTATTCTCTTTTTATTCATTTATATTAACATTTAGAGTTATCAACAGAGTTATTAACAACTTCAACAATAAAAGGTTTTGACACACAATAACTTATAAACAATTTCGTTAATAACTAAAAACACGTCTCATTTTAAAACCCTACTTTTTTTATGCAAAAACTCAAAAAAAACGTCGTATTAGTAGTAATCTTACTACTTTTTGGTTCAAAAAGTATCGCCCAAGAAACCTCTTTTGCAAGACTTGGACTTAAAGCAGGAATAAACTATGCTAATTATACTGGCACAGATGTAAATACCGATGCTATTACTAATTTTCACGCAGGATTACTTGTTGAATTAAAGATTTTTAAGAATTTATCTCTTCAACCAGAACTACTTTACTCTACTCAAGGCGCAAGTCTAAAGAATCTTAATGAGGAAATCAAAAATGAATTGGGTTACATTTCAATTCCTGTGTTAGCTAAATTTTATCTCACAGACCATTTAAGTATGGAACTTGGTCCGCAAGCATCCTTTTTATTAAGCGAAAGAAATGAAGTTAAAGCTGGAGATTCAAACACCTTTGATTTTGCTGTTGCAGGTGGTCTTGGTTATAAATTTGGAAAACATTTCTTCGTTCAAGGAAGATATGGATTAGGATTAACAGAACCTAAACGCGATGCTGATGTAAAGAATAGTGTAGTTCAAGCATCACTGGGTTACCTTTTCTAAAAATATCATAAACTTTTCTAAAACCGCTTATTTATATGAGCGGTTTTTTTACTTTTACATAAACCTATTCATATGAAGATTATCATTATCAACGGCCCAAATTTAAATCTACTAGGAAGAAGAGAACCTGAAGTTTATGGGAATGAAACTTTTGAAGAGTATTTCAATCAACTAAAATCTAAATATCCTTCTATTAATTTAAGTTATTATCAAAGTAATATAGAAGGTGAATTAATTTCAAAAATTCAAGAGGTTGGTTTTTCTTATGATGGCATAATTTTGAATGCAGCTGCCTACACTCATACTTCAATAGGAATAGGCGATGCTGTAAAAGCAATAACTTCACCAACAATAGAAGTTCATATCTCTAATACCTTTTCGAGAGAAACTTTTAGACATCAATCTTATATTTCACCAAATGCAAAAGGTGTTATTATAGGTTTTGGTTTGAAGAGTTACGAATTGGCTTTGCAGTCGTTTTTATAAAAAATCCAAGTTACATTTATAAAACCAATATAAAATAGAACTGATACAACCTTTTCACATTAATAATCGTCTATAAATTAAACACCATACAAATGAAAAAAATTACCTCTATCCTATTCTTATTGTTTTCAATCTTAAGCTTTTCTCAAATTAAAGGAACTGTTACTGATTCTAATGGTAAACCCATGTCTTTTGTAAATATATATGTAAAGGATACCTACATTAGCACAACATCAAACGAGCAAGGTAAATATGAGTTGAATCTAAAAGTGGAAGGCACTTATGTTATACTATATCAATACCTTGGTTATAAGACTGAAAAAAAAATAGTTGAAACTGGTAAAACTTTTCAAACAGTAGATGTCACTTTGGTGGAAGAAGAAATCAAACTTAATGAAGTTGTAATTAATCCAAATGTAAATCCTGCCATTGAGATTATTAAAAATGCTATTGCCAATCGTAAGGAAAACTCAAAACTAACCGAAAAATACAATGCCGATTTCTATTCGAGAGGAATTTTTAGAGTTAAAAATTTACCTAAAACTATATTAGGACAAAAATTAGACTTCTTTGATGAAGTTATAGATTCAACAAGAAGTGGAATTTTATATTTATCTGAAACCGTTTCGAAAATTGCTTTTCAAAAACCAGACAAATTAAAAGAGACTATCATTGCATCAAAAGTAAGCGGAAATGATAACGGATTTAGTTTCAATAATGCAGCACAAGCCAACTTTGACTTCTATGAAAACTATTTAGATTTTGATGTAAAAGTAATTTCTCCAATTGCAGATAATGCTTTTAATTACTACAAATATAAATTTGAAGGTTCCTTTGCTGATGAAAACAACAAAGTAATTAATAAAATTAAGGTTACACCCAAAAGGACATCCGAACCAGCTATGGAAGGATACATTTATATTGTAGACGAATCGTATGCCATTTATGCTGTTGATTTATCAATAACTGGTAGTCAAATGCAAAATCCTGCATTGAATAAATTAACTTTAAAACAAAATTATAGTTTCAATACAAAAACTAAAATCTGGACAAAAAACACGCAAACCATCGACTTCGAGGCTGGAATGCTAGGTATAAACATAAACGGAACTTTTACTCATGTTTTTTCCAATTTTGAATTCCCAGAGAAATTTGAAAAGAAAACCTTTACAGCTGAAGTGCTGAAATTTGAAGAAAACGCTAATAAAAAAGAAGATGCTTTTTGGGAAACCATTCGTCCAGTTCCATTAACTGTTGAAGAAAGTACCGATTATACTAAAAAAGATATTCTTCAAACTAAAAAGAAATCAGAAAAATATCTAGATTCAATTGATGGAAAAAGAAACAAATTTAAATTTACCGATATCATTTTTGGATATAGTTATTCTAATTCCTTTAAAAAATGGTCTTTAAATTATGATGGACCTTTACTTTCAACAACGTTTAACACAGTTCAAGGATGGAAAACTCAAGTTGGATTTTCATTCAATAAAAGAGATGAAGAAAAAAGAAGTTTTACAAGAATAGCTACAAAATTAGATTATGGTTTTTCAGAAAATCAATTGCGTGCAACCGGAATGTTTTATCATAAATTCAATAATACCAACGATAGTTACATAAATATATCTGGAGGAAGCGCTGTAAATCAATTCAATTCGAGTAATCCTATTTCTAATAATGTAAACTCGATTAGTAGTCTGTTTTTCAAAAATAACTTTATGAAATTGTATGAAAAGAATTTTGTTTCAGCCAATTTTGGACGTGAAGTAGTAAATGGGTTAAACTTAAATGTAGGTTTAGAATATTCTGAAAGAAAACCTTTATGGAACACTAGTGATCAAAGTTCTGTTAAATCATCCGATATTTATACTTCAAACAATCCGTTGGCGCCATTTGACTTTGTTACACCAGCTTTTGAAAAATACAATTTAGTAAAAGCCAATATTAATACTAGAATTAAATTCGGACAAAAATATTGGACTAGACCTGATGGAAAGTTTAACATTGGAAATGAAAAGTCACCAACATTGTTTTTTGGTTATGAAAAAGGATTTTCGGCTTCAGAAAAAAGATATGAATATGATTTTGTTAGTGGAAGAATTACACATGATTTATCTGTTGGAAATAAAGGTGATATGAAATTAAATTTAAAAGCCGGTAAGTTCTTCAATGCCGAAAACATAGCTTTTGTTGATTACAAACACTTTAATGGAAATCAAACACACATAACAGGTGGAGATGGTTATACCAATGTTTTTAATAACTTACCTTATTATTCAGCAAGTACAAATGATAGCTTTTTAGAATTTCATGCCGAACACAATGACAAAGGATATATTATGAATAAAATTCCATTGTTAAATAAATTAGGTTCGCAGTTGGTATTAGGATTTCATAACTTATCAGTTCCAGACAGAAAACCTTATCAAGAATTTACTATTGGTTTAGATAATTTAGGTTTCGGAAAATTCAGAATGTTTCGTGTAGATTACGTTCGTTCCTATCAAAATGGTTATCAAGGTGATGCAGTTATTTTTGGCCTAAAATTTTTGAATATTGTTGAATAATAACTTGTTAAATTCCAATATTTAAAATTCCAAATTCCAAACTTATAGATGAAGTATTGGAATTTGGAATTTTATTTTACAAAAACATCATATCCAAATCTAATTAGTGTTCCAATCACAATAATCAAAAAGAAGATTCTTATAAATCCATTTCCTTTTTTGATGGCCAATTTAGCTCCAATAAAACCACCAAGTGCATTACAAACTGCCATTGGAATTGCGATTGCCCATATAATTTTACCTTTCAAAACAAAAAGACAAATCGAACCAAAATTGGTTGCCAAATTGACCATTTTAGCATTGGCAGATGCATGAAGGAAATCGAAACCAAGAATGGCTACAAATCCAAGAACCAAAAAACTTCCTGTTCCTGGTCCAATGAATCCGTCGTAGAAACCAATCACGATACTCATCAATATTCCATAAAAAAGCAAATCACTTTCTGATAAATTCTTTGCTTGATGGCTACCAAAATTCTTTTTCATGAAAGTGTAAATCGCTATCAAAATCAAAACGACGAAAAGCAATGGTTTCATAAAATCATTACTAACATAAGTCAAAAGTGTAGAACCCAAAAAAGCTGAAACGAAAGCTACAATTGCCATGATGATTAGCAATTTCCAATTCATAGTTACTTTCTTCAAATATTGTCGTGCCGCAAAAGAAGTACCACTAAAAGCTGGAATTTTCAACGAACCAATAATAGAAGAAACAGCAACATTAGGCAATAAAATCAACGCTACTGGAGTTTGAATCAATCCGCCACCACCAACAATAGCGTCAACAAATCCAGCGAAGAAAGATGCAATGCAAAGAAGTATGATTATATAGGTTTCCATAGATACAAAAAATTCCAAAAAAAGAAATTCCAAATTCCAATACTACTGTTTAAAGTTTGGAATTTGGAATTTCAAATATTGGGATTTATTAAATTAAACTCTTACGATATTTGCACCAAGTGCTCTCAATCGTTCGTCAATTCTTTCGTAACCCCTATCAATTTGCTCGATATTTTGAATAGTCGAAGTTCCTTTAGCAGAAAGTGCAGCAATTAATAATGAAATTCCTGCTCTAATATCTGGCGAACTCATAACAGTTGCTTTCAATTGCGATTTGAAATTATGTCCCATAACCACAGCTCTGTGTGGATCACATAACATAATTTTGGCACCCATATCAATCAATTTATCTACGAAAAACAAACGACTTTCAAACATTTTTTGATGAATCAATACATCACCATTTGCCTGAGTTGCAACTACTAAAACAATACTCAATAAATCTGGTGTAAATCCTGGCCATGGCGCATCTGCAATAGTCAAAATAGAACCATCAATATCGGTTTTTACTTCGTAAGTTTCATGTGTAGGAATATAAATATCGTCGCCTCTTCTTTCAAGGGTAATTCCTAATTTTCTAAATACACTCGGAATCACACCTAAGTTATCCCAAGATACATTTTTAATTGTAATTTCACTTCTTGTCATCGCCGCAAGACCAATCCAAGAACCAATTTCAATCATATCTGGAAGAATTCTGTGTTCGCATCCGCCTAAACTATCAACTCCTTCAATAACTAATAAATTTGAACCAACACCTTTAATGTTTGCACCCATTGAGTTTAACATTTTACACAATTGTTGCAAATAAGGTTCGCAAGCAGCATTGTAAATAGTTGTTGTTCCTTCAGCTAAAACAGCAGCCATAACTATATTTGCTGTTCCTGTTACAGATGCTTCGTCAAGTAACATGTAAGCTCCTTTTAGTTTTCCATCAACTTCTACACCATAGAAATGGTCTTCTCTTTCATAACGGAATTTTGCACCAAGATTTATAAATCCTTCAAAGTGAGTATCTAATCTTCTTCTTCCAATTTTATCGCCTCCTGGCTTTGGAATATAACCACAACCAAAACGTGCCAATAATGGTCCAACAATCATAATAGAACCTCTCAAACTTCCACCTTCTTTCTTGAACGCTTCTGTTTTTAAGTAGTCAACATTTACTTCGTCGGCTTGAAAAGTATAATCTCCAGGACCATTTTTTTGGATTTTAACTCCTAAATTTCCTAATAATGTAATCAATTTATTGACATCAATGATATCAGGAATGTTTGTAACTCGTACTTTTTCTGATGTTAATAAAGCAGGACATAAAACTTGCAATGCTTCATTTTTTGCTCCTTGTGGTGTAACATCACCTTTTAGTCTAATGCCTCCTTCAATTTGAAAAGTTCCCATTTTTTTTCTGTATAATGTAAAATTGTATACTGTATACTGCAAAATCGATTTACAATTTTACAGTATACATTATACAAATTAAGGTTTTGGATTATTATTATTTTTTATAAAAGGTTTTTTACCTGGAATTGGTTTTTTGAACCCTTGAATTTTCATGTTTTTTTGTTGCAATTGTGATTTGTTTGAAACCTTTTTGTTAGTTCTAATCAAATCATTTGTAGTCGAAAGTTCTTCTTCGCTTCCTGTTAGATTGATTCTTCCGTCGGACAATTCAAATAAATGTTCGAAAATTACGGCATCAGTTACTGTATCTTTATTCCAACTCAAATACGATTTTTTCATGTGATTGGCAATTACTTTTACCAACGCACTTTTCATTTCGCCTTCCTCCCATTTGTTGGCAACTTCTATCATGTATTTGATATTGTTACCATAAAAACGATACTTCGGATTCTTCTGAGGATACGCCAAACGCTCTGGTTTCAAATTGATTACATCACGCGTCGGAATTGGATAAGGTGAATCTACATCCAATTTAAAATCAGACATAATAAAAATCTGATCCCACAATTTGTGTTGAAAATCTGGAACATCACGCAAATGCGGATTCAAACTTCCCATCACTTGAATGATATATTTTGCCGCTTTGTTACGTTCCGTTTTGTCTTCAATTGCCACAGCCAAGTCAATCAATTTTTGCAAATGACGACCATACTCTGGAATGATTAAATGCGAACGTTCTGCATTGTATTCTAAATTGAATACCACATCGTTAGCATTTTCTTTTATATATTTTGGTACCATATTAAAATGAAATTATTCCTTCAATCGAAGAAACTTCTATGTATTTTTCAACCACATCTGCTGGCGACTCCATCATTACATTGATAGAAACACTCGTATATTTTCCTGCTTTAGATTGATGTGTTTTTATTACTGCGCCCATATTGTCAAAAGCATTTTCAACTTCCTCAATTTTTTTAGCATCAGTTGGCACAATAAATTTGTAAAGGTATTCTGTTGGCCACTCAGAAGTATTTCCCAATTCTTCCTTCAGCCGAATGTAAAATTCTTCCGTCTTCTTATCCATTCTTGAAATTAAAATAAACGCAAATATACATTTTTGATATTACAATTTGTTTAGTTTTTAGTTTTTTTTAGGAGCGAATGGGTTGGGCTTTCTTGGTTTCCTTATTCCTGCTTTTCGTTCTACTTCGTGCCACTACAATCAGGGCTAATCTGTAATTGCATCGAATAGAAAATAAAATTACAAAACAACCTCAATTATCTAAAACAATTCAATAAATTTGCGCCTTATTTCAAAAATTTTGGAAAAAGAAATTGTAGTTATTATTGGCGGTCCAGGAACTGGAAAAACAACAATCATAGATAATTTATTATCAAAAGGACATTGTTGTTATCCAGAGGTTTCGCGCGAAATTATTAGCGAAGCACAAAAACAAGGTATCGAACAACTTTTTTTAGAAAAACCACTACTTTTCAGTGAATTACTCCTTGAAGGAAGAAAAAAACAATTCCAAAACGCCAAAAACGAACCTCACAAAACAGTTTTCCTAGACAGAGGAATTCCAGATGTTTTGGCTTACATGCATTATATTGGCGATAGTTATCCCTCCTTTTTTGATCAAGCTTGTCGCGACCATAATTATGATAGAATTTTCATCCTTCCACCATGGGAAGAAATATACGTTAGCGATGACGAGCGTTATGAAAACTACGAACAAGCCAAATTAATCTACAATCATCTTGTAGAAACTTATGAAAAATATGGTTACAACTTAATCGAAGTTCCAAAAGGAACGGTTGAGGAACGTACTAATTATATTTTAGAAGCTTTAAAATAAATGACGTTTCAAGAACTAGAAAAGACTTCAAGCTTAGTTTTTGAAAAACTGGATTTAAAAATCCGTAATCTCATTATAGAAAAAGAAAGCCAAGAGTATTGTGCTGCTCAATTTGAACTCAACAATTCAAAAATTATTTTTCGAAAATCTAAAATCACACCAACCAAAATTGGACAATTCGTTACTTCATGGAAACGTATTGATGAAAAACCAATTCAGCCATTTTCATCAACCGATGACTTTGACTTTGTGATTATTAATTGTGAAACTCCAAGTTCCTTTGGACAATTTGTTTTTCCTAAAAAAGTTTTAGAAGAAAAAGGATATCTTCAAAGTCAATCTAAAAAAGGAAAATTAGGATTTAGAGTTTACCCTTCTTGGGATAAAACTGAAAATAAACAAGCGCAACAAACTCAAAATTGGCAATTAAATTATTTTTTAGAAACGCCAATTTCTATTTTGAAAGCACAATCACTTTATTCAAAAAACCTCTAAGTTCTATTATATTTATTGTTTTTACTACTTTTACGAAATATTCCTAATTTTAAATTCCTAATTCGTAATTGAATACAATGTCTAAACCATTAGAAATCCTTCAAAAATATTGGAATCACGATGCGTTTAGAACTCCGCAAGAAGACATAATTGCCTCCGTTTTAATAGGAAAAGACACTTTTGGATTAATGCCAACTGGAGGCGGAAAATCAATTACGTTTCAAGTTCCAGCCATGATGATGGAAGGCATTTGTTTGGTCATTTCACCATTAATTGCTTTGATGAAAGACCAAGTTCAAAATTTGCAAAACAAAGGAATCAAAGCCATTGCATTAACTGGCGGAATTGCATCAGATGAAATCATTGACTTATTAGATAATTGTCAATATGGAAATTATAAATTTCTCTATTTATCGCCAGAACGACTACAAAGTGATTGGATTTTAGAACGTATAAAAGGTCTTCCTATAAATTTAATTGCTATTGACGAAGCACATTGTGTATCGCAATGGGGTCACGATTTTAGACCAGCCTATTTAAAAATTTCCAAACTCAAAGAATATTTTCCGAAAGTAGCTTTTTTGGCACTAACAGCTTCGGCAACTAAAAGAGTTCAGGAAGATATCATTACACAATTGCAACTTGACAATCCTTCGATTTTTGTAAAATCATTTGCTAGAGAAAATTTGGCGTATATGGTTTTTAATGTAGAAGATAAATTGCATTTGATGGAGCAAATTTTGAAGAAAAATCCGCAACCATCAATCATTTATGTTACCAATAGAAAATCATGTTCAGAAACCGTTAAACAATTAGAATCTTTAGGATTTTCGGCAACTTATTATCATGGAGGTTTATCTTCAAAAGATAAAGAAAATCACATGAAACTTTGGATGGATGAAAAAGTACAAACCATGGTTGCCACCAACGCCTTCGGAATGGGAATTGATAAAGCCAATGTAAAAACAGTTATTCATTTACACATTCCACCCAATCTCGAAAACTATTATCAAGAAGCTGGACGCGCTGGAAGAAATGGCGAGAAAGCATTTGCAGTTTTACTTACCAATCCTTCCGATGTGATTCATGTTGAGGCGCAATTTCTTAGTGTTTTATCAGATAAAGCATTCTTGAATTTGGTTTTTGTAAAACTCTGCAACTATTTCCAAATTGCTTACGGCGAAGGAATTGACGAGAAATTCAGTTTTAATATCAATCATTTTTGTACAAAATACAGCTTTCCTGTTTTAAAAGTTTACAATGCTTTACAATTTTTAGATGGACAAGGAATCATCAGTTTATCACAAGAGTTTACTGAAAAAATCACTTTACAATTTGTAATTCCGTCTAAAGAAGTTATTCGTTACATGAGTTTGAATCCGCAAGATGGAGAAGTCATTTTAACTATTTTACGAACCAATCCAGGAGTTTACGAATCACAATCGGTGATTAACATTTCTTTGATTGCCAAAAAATCCAATTGTGATGAAAGCAAGGTTTTAGCTATTCTTCATAAATTAAATGAAAAACATGTAATCGAATTGCATGCTAAAAACAATGATGCCACGCTCACATTCAATGAAGTTCGCGAAGATGAACGAACGATTAGCCGAGTTGTAAAATATCTTGAAGCACAAAATCAATTAAAAACTGAACAACTAAAATCAGTACTACATTATATAAAGGAAGAAAAAACTTGTAAGAGTAAATTGCTTTTAGAATATTTTGGAGAAACAATCAAAAAAGATTGTGGTGTTTGCTCTTATTGTATTTCCAAAAAGAAAAACAAGACGGATACTTCAAGTTTATCAGATAAAATAATTGGTTTATTGAAAATTCAAGAAATGAGTTCGAGAGATATTCAAAAGTTGACCAAATATCCAAAAGACGATGTTATCTTTGCACTTCAAAATTTAATGGAAAACAATACTATTATTGTTAAGCCAAATAATTTATATTCGATAAAAAAAATAACCACATAGAATCATAGAAAAACATAGTTGTTAAGGTTTCATAGACATTTTATTTTACATAGATAAAACTATGAAATCTATATAGAGTGAAACGACTTAACCAAAAAAAACTATGATTTCTATGCGGTTTAAAAAATAATCATAATGGAAAAATTAAGAATCGTATTTATGGGAACTCCAGAATTTGCTGTTGGCATTTTGGATACCATAATTAAAAATAACTACGAGGTTGTTGGAGTGATAACAGCAGCCGATAAACCAGCAGGTCGTGGACAAAAAATAAAATATTCCGCAGTAAAGGAATATGCTTTAGAAAATAATTTGAATTTATTGCAACCAACCAATTTAAAAGACGAAAATTTTTTAGCGGAATTGAAAAGTTTGAATGCCAATTTACAAGTGGTAGTTGCTTTTAGAATGTTGCCCGAAGTAGTTTGGAAAATGCCTTCATTAGGAACCTTTAATTTACATGCTTCACTCCTACCTAATTATCGTGGTGCAGCGCCAATTAACTGGGCAATAATAAATGGAGAAACTAAAACAGGAGTTACCACCTTTTTTATTGATGATAAAATTGATACTGGTGCAATGATTTTGAGCAAAGAAACTCCAATTTCATCTACAGAAAGTGCTGGAGAATTACATGACCGATTAATGGCAATTGGAAGTGAAGCTGTTGTTGAAACACTAGCATTAATAGAAAAAGGAAATGTTGTTACCACAATTCAAACCGATTCATCTGATATTAAAACAGCTTACAAATTAAATAAAGAAAATTGTAAAATTGATTTTTCTAAATCAGGTGTTGAAATTTATAACTTAATAAGAGGATTATCTCCTTATCCAAGTGCTTGGTGTTTCTTTAAAGATGGAACAGAAGAATGGAATGTAAAACTATACGAAGCAAAATTAGTAGGAGAATCGCATAATTTAGAAGTTGGAAGTATCATTACAACAAAGAAAGAAATCAAAATAGCTGTTAATAATGGATTTTTAGAAATCCTAAGTCTACAATTTCCTGGAAAAAAGAGAATGAAAAGCTTCGAACTGTTAAACGGAATATCATTTTCGACAGATGCAAAAGCGGTGTAAGGTGTTGCAATCATTGAAAAAACAAGGATTTCTCATCTAAAATCGTCACTTTTATTAACAAATATACCGAGTTATCAACAAAATTAGCAAAAATGACCTCTATCACTTGTGTAGTCTGTAATTTCTACTAAATTTGTTTTGATTAACAAAAAAGTTTAACCAACAATTAATAACTATTATTATGAACAAATCAGAATTAATCGATGCTATTGCTGCTGACGCAGGAATTACAAAAGCAGCTGCAAAATTAGCTTTAGAATCATTTTTAGGAAACGTAGGATCAACTTTGAAAAAAGGTGGAAGAGTATCTTTAGTAGGTTTCGGATCATGGTCAGTATCTAAAAGAGCTGCTAGAGACGGAAGAAATCCTCAAACAGGAAAAACTATCAAAATCGCTGCTAAAAATGTAGTAAAATTTAAAGCTGGAGCAGACTTAGAAGGTTCTGTAAACTAATCTAGTTTATCTTTGATATAGAAAACCATTCGTTCATCGAATGGTTTTTTTTTGCTATAAAATTTGGTTTTAAAACTTTTATTCGTACTTTTAGTTAAAATTGCGTCAAAATGACATCTGAAAAACTCCAAAAAGGACAACTTTTAATAGCAGAACCATCCATAATTGGCGACTTATCTTTTAATAGGTCTGTTATTTTATTGGCCGACCATAACGAAGAAGGTTCTGTCGGATTTATTTTGAACAAACCTCTTGAATATACCATCAACGATTTGCTTCCAGAAATTAACGGTTCATTTGTCATCTACAATGGCGGACCAGTGGAACAAGACAATTTATATTTCATTCACACTATTCCTGAGTTGATTCCAAATAGTATTGAAATTTCAAATGGAATTTTTTGGGGTGGCGATTTTGAATTGACCAAGAACTTAATCAACGATGGTAAAATCAATAAAGAAGATATTCGCTTTTTCTTAGGTTACACCGGTTGGGGTTCATGTCAACTTGAAGATGAACTGCAAGCCAACTCATGGATAATTACCTCCAATAATTATGAAGCTGCTATTTTAAGTAAATCTTCAAAGCAATTTTGGAAAGAAAAAATTATCGAATTAGGTGGCGAATATGTTATTTGGTCTAACGCACCAGAAAATCCAATTCTAAATTAAGTCATTAATTTTCTCCAATAGCACTTTAGACAAATCACTTTTGTATTCCTTTTTGCGGTATTTTGTAATAGGTTGAATCCCTATAATCACATTGGTAATAAATAACTCATCAGCCTTTTGTAAATCGAAAGGTGAAATTGGTTGCTCTAAAACATCAATGTTTTCAATTTTTCTTGCAACTTGGAGTACTTGCTTTCTCATGATACCATTTAAACAGCCGTCTTCAATAGATGGTGTTATCAATTGATTTCCAATTAACATGAAGAGATTTCCATTCAATGCTTCGACTACGTTTTTTTCATTGTTTAGAAGCAAACAATTTTGCAAATCATTTTCATCGGCAAAAATACTACCAGTTATGTTTATCATCTTATTGGTAGTTTTGATAGTAGAAAGTAATTGCTTTGTGATGTAAAAATCTTTGTATAAATCTACTTCATACATTGCATCGGAAAAGGAATAATAAGTTTCATTTAATGGTGAAACTTGAATTAAAAATGAAACAGTTCTTGTTTGTGGTAGATAAAATCCGCCATCGTTTCTAAAAACGGTTAATCTTACACGAGCTGAATTTTCACAATTATTAGCTTTCGCCAAATTCAAAACTTGCTCTTCTATGTATTCTAAAGTGAAATTGTTTGGGATTTGCATTCTTACAATTCGCATAGAAGCCATTAATCTAAAATAATGATCTTCAATAAATAAGATTTTATTATTTACGATTTTTAGTGTTTCAAAAACACCATCACCATATAAAAAACCTCTATTAAGATTAGACAAAGTAGTGTCTGAAGATTGAATTTCGCCGTTGTAATTAATCATAAAAAAATCCCGTCTCTTTATTAGAATAAGACGGGACAAATATAAGTTTTAAAAATGATTTCTAAACAGAACCAATAACATGTTTTAAATCGGAAACTTGATTTTCCCAAAGCTGCTTAGATTCGTCTAATTCTTCTTCAATTGCAAAATCTACAACCATTAAAGAGACATCTTTAGTAATTTCATCTTCTAAAATTCTAAGTTCAAAATAGTATTCTGTATCTTTTTTGTTATCATCAATCCATTTGAATTTTACTTTTTCGCCAGTTTTTTTGGAGGCTAGTCGAGCATGCTCTTCTGTGTCGTCCCATTCAAAAGTAAAAAACTCTCCTCTAGAATTTACAATATCAGCAAACCATTCTTGTAATCCAGAAGGAGTTGATATATATTGATATAGTAATTGAGGAGAAGAATTTATAGGAAATTCTATTTCGTAACGTACTTTTGGTGACATAATGTAATTTTTTGCGAAATATATAATTTTTATTTAAAAAAGCAGTCAAGAAAAAAAATATTTTTTTTCAATTTATTATTTGGACAATGTTATATTAGTCTTATATTTGCACCCGCATTCAGGGAATGCCACATCAGGCGAGGTAGCTCAGTTGGTTAGAGCGCAGGATTCATAACCCTGAGGTCACGGGTTCAACTCCCGTCCTCGCTACTACGAATTAAGTTTTAAAAATCAACGGTTTAGTGTACGCTAAACCGTTTTTTTTATGTCTAAAATTTTTAAAAATTCTAAAGAAATTCTAATTACAAAAAAGGTAAAGGGTTTTGATAACAAAAAATTTGTAAATGATTTAAAGTCATTTTTTTTTTAGAAAATAAATATATCTAAAATATGCCAGATTCATAGAATTGCATTTCGTATACAAAAAATCAAGGAAAATTTTAGTTTCAAACAAATTCCTCAAAGTATTCCATTGAAAACTGCGCAAATGTCTCCTGACTTTGCGCAGTTTTTTTAGATGTGATAAAGTAGACTACAAAAAGAACGTAAATTACTATTTGTAAGATAAATATTTCATTAAATATTATTTTATGCATTTTATCGATATTATATGCATTTTATCGATAAAATATTTTGTCAGAAAAGAAGTATTTTTTAGGTTTGTCGTTCAAAACCCTAATAAAATGAAAAAATTTACTCTTGTATTATTGTTAACTATCTTATTTTCAAGCGCTTCTTTTGCGCAGAAAGGTAGTTCTTACGAAAAAGCAATGTATTATTTGAAAGAAAAAGGTGAAGTCATTTTTACTTTTAAAGCAAATAGTAAAGCGCAGTTCTTAGAAATCAATAGAATTGTATCTGTCAGCCATAAAGCTGTGGATGAAAATGAATTGAAAGCAGAAGTTTATGCTAACAAAGAGCAATTTCAGAAGTTCTTAACTTATGGATTGGCTTATGAAGTTACTGCTGAAGACAACGAAATCCCTCAGGATCTTACAGCAAATAGAGCTGCAGCTGCATGGGATACTACATGGGATGCTTATCCTAGATATTCTGAATACGTAGCAAAAATGCAATATTGGGCAGCTACATATCCAAGTTTATGTACTTTACAAAGTATTGGGACAACTGCTCTTGGAAGAACATTGTACGTTCTGAAAATTTCTGATAATGCAAGTACTGATGAAACAGAACCAGAGTTTTTCTATACTTCTTCAATGCACGGTGACGAAATTACTGGTTACCCTACAATGCTTCGTTTTATTGATTATTTGTTAACTAATTACGGCTCATTATCTGAAATTACTAACTTAGTTAATGGAACTGAATTATACATAAATCCACTTGCAAATCCAGATGGATCATACAAAACTATTAGTAATGATATTTATAATCCTGGTGGAGCTACAAATACTCCTACAAGAGCAAATTCTTTGGGTGTAGATTTAAATAGAAATTATGCTGACGCAATCGGTGGGTTACATGACGATGGAAATGCTTACCAATTAGAAACAGTTGCTTTTATGAATTTTCAAGCAACTAGAAATTTTGTTTTGGCAGCAAACTACCATGGAGGAACAGAAGTTATAAATTTCCCATTAGATACTTCTAATACTCCAGGAACAGGAAACTTTAGTTATCATCCACATGATACTTACTTTAAATTTGTTTCTATAGAATACGCACAATTGTGTCAAACTGCTGATGGGAATTTAAATTATATGGATGCTGTTTATAATACGGGTCAATTTCCCGGTACAACAAACGGTGCAGCATGGTATTCTGTTTATGGCGGACGACAAGATGCCAGCAACTATTTTGATCATAGCAAAGAAATAACGGTTGAAATTTCAGATTTAAAAACTCCTGCTGCTGCAAATTTACCTTTCTTTTGGGATAGAAATAGACAAGCATTATTAAACTTTGTAAAACAAGCTAGTTACGGTTTACATGGTATAGTTACTGATCAATCTGGGAATCCAATACATGCAAAAGTGTATATTGGAGGAACATTTGATAACTTTGGTTCATGGGTTGAAACTTCTCCCACAAAAGGTGATTATCACAAAGTTCAAATTGCTGGAACTTACAATGTAATTTTTGAAGCTCCAGGTTATGCCACACAAACAATATCTGTTACTTTAACAAATAATGCTACTACTACACTTAATGTTACTATGGTACCTTCAACATCGGTACCAACAGCAAGTGATGTAACAATTTGTACAGGACAAACTGCTGCCTTATCTGCAACTGGAACTGGCACAATAAGATGGTATAATAGTGCTACATCAACAACTCCTTTAGCTTCAACTGCTGCTTATACTACGCCAGCTTTAACATCAAATACATCATATTGGGTTGAAAGAGAAGTAACTCCAGCAAATGTTGGTCCTGCAACTGTTTCTGGAACTGGTGCAACTAATACTGCTCTAGCAAATAGATATTTAATATTCAATTGTACCACTCCAACTAAACTAAAATCAGTAGCTATAAACAATACTGTAGTTGGTGACATTTTAGTAGAATTACAAAACAGCTCAGGTGTAATGCTTGAATCAAAAGTAATTAGATTAACAACTACCGGAAGTAAAGATATCGATTTAGATTTCTTTTTACCAGTAGCAAATGGTTTAAGATTAGTTTCAAGACAACTTTCGGGAACAAGTAATACATTGATTAGAGCTACAACTGGAATTACTTATCCTATAACAAGTGGTAATATATCAATAACTGGAAATAGTGGAACAGGAACTTTCTTTCAATTTTTTAATTGGAAATTAGGTGCTGTAAAAAGTAATAGAGATGAAGTTATTGTTACTGTAAAACCAAATCCAACAAATGACTCAGTTAATCCAACTTCTAGACTTGCAGGTTCTGGTGCCTTTACTTTAACTGTAAATGGTTCAAACTTTGTTAGTGGAGAATCAATTGTAAGATGGAATGGAGCAAATAGAACAACAACTTTTGTTAGTTCAACTCAATTAACTGCTGCTATCAATGCAACTGATGTTGCAACTGCAGGAACAGCAAATGTAACTGTATTCAATACTTGTAATTCAACAACAACTAGTGCAAGAACATTTACAATAAATACAAATTGTACTGCACCGGTTCCAAATGTTGCATCATTACCAACTATAACGGCTCAATGTTCTGTAACTGTAACTGCTCCAACAGCAACAAGTAATTGTTATGGTCAAATTACTGGAACTACAAACTCACCTTTGACATATAATGCTCAAGGAACTTACCAAATTTATTGGACTTACAATGATGGTAACGGAAATACTTCTAACCAATTTCAAACAGTTACTATTACAGATACGACTGCTCCAGTAGCAAACGTAACAACATTACCTACAATTTCAGGACAATGTTCAGTAAATATTACACAAACACCTACTGCAACTGATAATTGTATGGGAACTATTAATGGAACTACCACAGATCCATTAACTTATTCTGCTCAAGGAACATATTCAATCCTTTGGACTTATACTGATAATAGAGGTAACCAATCATTCCAATCACAATCTGTAATTGTTGACGATACTATTGCTCCAGTAGCAAACGTAGCTTCTTTACCAACTGTAACTGGTCAATGTTCTGCTACTGTAACAGCTCCAACTGCAACTGATGCTTGTGCTGGAACTATTACTGGTACAACTGCTTCATCTTTAACATACAATGCTCAAGGAACTTATAACATTACTTGGACTTACAATGATGGTAACGGAAATACTTCAACTCAAACTCAAACAGTTGTTGTTGACGATACTATTGCTCCTATAGCAAACGTAGCTTCTTTACCAACTGTAACTGGTCAATGTTCTGCTACTGTAACGGCTCCTACTGCAACTGATGCTTGTGCTGGAACTATTACTGGTACAACTGCTTCACCTTTAACATACAATGCCCAAGGAACATACAACATTACTT
>LNFM01003807.1_pt1 | contig 49724 bp, 58 predicted proteins | sample 596031 | NCBI WGS metagenome assembly LNFM01 (sample SAMN04254537, study PRJNA301005) | activated carbon metagenome | isolation source: dual media filters at the Ann Arbor, Michigan drinking water treatment plant | place: USA: Ann Arbor | reverse complement strand
ACCACAAAGACACCGATCAGAGCCTCGACTGACGGGCCTATTGCCCTGGTCGCCAAGGAAGGAGGGCGCAAAGGGGCGTTTGAACTGCCTATCCTCCGACTTTCGCCATCCCCGAATGGCTTTGCCGCACTGAAGGTGCCCGATGTCCTTGTTTGAGCGCCTGACCGCCCTGATTCCCGGTCAGTGGGAAAAGGTCATTGTCACGGCCTTGCTGATCAGCGTGGCCTTGCTCGCGTCGCACCTCTGGGCGCGTTATCTGTCGAGGGGCGCGATTTCGGCGGAGAAGCGCCGCCTCCATCTGGTCTGGGCGCGCAACATCATCTGGTTTGCGGCGTTGCTGGTCATCCTGTCGGTCTGGGCGTCCACTATCGCGGGTTTTGCGCTGTCGGTCGCGGCGGTGGCGGGTGCCCTGCTGATCGTCAGCAAAGAGCTTGTCATGTGCGTTCACGGTTACCTGTATGTGGCCCTGGTGCAGCCCTACAAGATTGGCGACGTGATCGAGTTCAACCAGATCCACGGCCGTGTGGTCGATATCGACATGTTCGCCACCACGCTGGTAGAGCTTGACGAGACCGGCCAGCGCACCGGCAAAGTGGCCGAGTTTCCGAACGGGCTGTTGCTCACCCACCCGCTGATCAATGCTTCCCCCAACGGGGCCTATGCGCTGCACGCCATCCAGATTCCCATCCCCGAACGTCTGTCACATGACCTGGACCGCCTCGAAGCTGCCGCTCTGGCCGCTGCCGACCGCGCGACCGCAGCCTGGAGTGAGGAGGCCGTGAACCACTTTCTCAAGGCATCTGAAGAGAGTTTCATCGCGCTTCCTTCCGGGAAAACCAAAGTGTCGTGGGATTTCTCAGACCCTGAACACCTGGTGCTGGTGATCCGGGTGGCCTGCCCGGTCGGGCAGCGCGCCACGGTGGAGCAGGCGGTGTTTCGTGACACCTGGCGCGCGCTCTCACCCGCAAACCAGGCAGTGACACAGGAAGGCCGATGAGTGCCCGGTCATAGACCGGGCAGGGCGGCAAAGTCATGAACTGAACCGCCCAAGGCGTATTGCCCAGGGAGGCGGAGTTCAGGCAGAACTTGTGCGCAGATATCGACGGCTTCAGCCTGTACGCCGCGGTGCGCTGCGCGGCTGACGACCGCCAGGCGCTGGACCAACTGCGCCGCTGCATCACTCGCCCGACACTGGACAAAGAACGCGTGCACACCAATGCTGCCTTGGAGCAGCCGGTGATCGGAAGATCCTCACGCACCTTCCAGCCGGACGGCGTTGGCGCTTTCAGTTTTTTCCGATGTCGGCGTTCGCCGCAGGGGGCTTTATCAGAACGGCCCGTTCGATCACAGTGATGCCTGATTTCATCCTCTCCGGCAACGCCCGCTTGAAGAACACCGTGTCAAACACCAGCCCCCCACCCCAGCGCCCCACCGGGTTGCCCCAAGACCGACGGCGCGCCGCTGTCGAGCGGATGGCTGCGGGCCACCTGGCTGCCTTGGGGGGCACTTTCGCCGACACCGTGGGTACCCAACACCGGCAGCGGCTGGTGTGGTTGTCGTTGCTGGCCATGCCGCTGCTGTTTCCCGTGGCGCTGCCCGGCATGGCCACTGCCGTGGGTGCATTCTGTTTGCTGGTCGCGTGTGGCCTGGGCTGGGGTCGGACGCTGCCCTTGCCCGCCTGGCTGGGTCGGCGGGAGCTTCATGGCCGCGTTCAGGCGCTGCTCATCCGAGTGGTCGGCCGCGTCGTGGGTGTCATCGCTCGGATGGGGCATCCCCGCCTGCTGTCGTTGTCGCAGCCGTCAGTCCGGGTGTTCAACGGTTTCATGCTGTCCGCGGCCGGGCTGTCCATGATGGTGCCAGTGCCCATCATCAGCTTTGACAATGTCTTGCCCGCGCTGGCCATTGTCCTGATCGCCTGGGGACTGCGTTTGCGTGATGGTCTGATGCTGCTGGCCGGCCATCTGGTGACGCTGGTGGCGGTTGCTTCGGTGGTGCTGCTCTGGTGGGGTGGCGCCCAGGTGACCACCGAACTGCTCTCTTTGGCGGGCTTGACCGCCAGTCCCTGACCGTGCCCTTGTGCATGGCAGGTCCCATGTCGGGACCGAGGCCACTCTCACCGCGCCAACTGCGTTGATATCGCCCCATGCCCTCGCCAAGTCACGGTGACGCGTTCACAACGTTCCCTGGTCGCTCGTCGTGCGTGTTCACCACCTCTGGCGCTTGCGGCTCGGTCAGCAGCCGCACGCTGAACACCGCGCCGCTCTGGCGATCGGTCCGGTTGCCTGTGCCGATGCCGCCGCCGTAGCGTTCCACCAGGCCCTGGCTGAGCCGCAGGCCCAGGCCGTTGCCGTCATTCTTGGTCGTGAAGTAGGGGCGGAGCAGGCGTTCTTCTACGCCGGGCGCCAAGGAAGTGACGGCGTGCAAGCTGCTCCCGTCTGCCAAACAGCGGCATGGGGGGGTGCTCAGCCGTGCAACCCCAATACCTGCTTCGCGACCACATTTCGATCGAGTTCGCTTGCGAGCGTAGCCACAGGCGTGCGGTGTTCCTGTGCGCCGTCAAGCATGGTTTCCGCCCGAACGCGGGAGTATTTCGAGACGCCGACGACTGCGAAGCGCTGCAGCAACTCTGCCGTCACATCACCCGCCCGGCGCAAGCCAACGAACGCCGGCATCGCAACGCTGCGGGTCACGTGGTTCTGAAGCGGAAGAGAGCTTGGCACGACGGCACGACGGATCTGGTGATTTCGCCGATGGTGTTCATGTAGATGCCCATCGAACGGCCGGTTTGCGTCGGCCGGATTTAATGGTTCTACGTCTGCACGGGGTCGTGAAAAGAACTTCAAGTCGCCGCCCGACAGCAGTCATCCGGCCTACCATGTGACCACAGCGCATGTCGATGGATAAGTACAGAACAGAGCGGCGCACCACACTAGGAGCGTGGTCGGCAAGAATCCGCCGGGCCGGGACAGGCAGACGACAATCGGTTTCCACGCACGCGTCGCCCAGTAAACCACCCGCTCATGAACCCTGCCGACCTGCCCTACAGCCCCGCTGCCGAGCGCAATGCCGCGCCCATCCTGGCCCAGTTGCAGACTTGGCTGCCTGCGAACGCCAGCGTGCTGGAAATCGCCAGCGGCACTGGGCAGCATGCCCGCCACTTTGCCGCGGCGCAGCCCGGCTGGGACTGGCAGCCCAGCGAGGCCCGCAGCGAAGCGCTGCCGGTTCTGGCAGCCCGAGGCGCCGGCCTGGCCAACATCCGCCCGCCCCTGCTGCTGGACGTGCAGGCCTCGCCCTGGCCCGTGGCCGCGGCCTGCTTCGACGCCGTTTTCGTGGCCAACCTGCTGCACATCTCGCCCTGGGATGCCACGCCGGCCCTGCTGCAGGGCGCCGCGCGTTGCCTGAAGCCTGGCGGGTGGCTCGCGGTCTACGGCCCGTTCCTGGTGCCGGGCGAAACCCTGGCGCCCAGCAATGCCGCGTTCGACACCGACCTGCGCCTGCGCGATGACCGCTGGGGCCTGCGTTCGCTGCAGCAGGTGCAGGCCGCCGCTGGCGCGGCCGGTCTGGTGCTGGACGAACGCTGCGCCATGCCTGCGAACAACCTGATGTTGCGCTTTCTGGCCCATCGGTAAGCCCTGCGCTGGCCGGCGCTGCCAGCTGCACCGGCCTCCACACCGCAGTGCTGCACCTTAGTTCACGAAGCTCCTTCCTCCAAGGGATGGGTCTTCGGCAAGGCACTGATAAGCTCGTTGTCCTATGTCCACCGCAGCCACAGACGCTCCAGGCGGGGGCAACCCCAGCGCCTTGCCGCCGGGCACGCGCCTGGCCGAATTCGAAGTGCGCCGTGTCGTGGGCATCGGCGGCTTCGGCATCGTCTACCTGGCCTTCGACCATGCGCTCGAACGCGAAGTGGCGATCAAGGAATACATGCCTTCCTCGCTGGTCGGGCGCACGGCTTCGCTGCACGTGTCGCTGCGTTCGCAGGCCGACGCCGAGACCTTCGACATCGGTTTGCGGTCCTTCGTCAACGAAGCCCGCCTGCTGGCCAGCTTCGACCACCCGTCGCTGCTGAAGGTGCTGCGCTTCTGGGAAGACAACGGCACGGCCTACATGGCCATGCCGGTGCTGCGCGGCCAGACGCTCAAGCAGATGCGCCAGGCCGCCAGCCAGGCCCCTGATGAGGCCTGGATGCGCGGCCTGCTGGCGTCGATGCTGGACGCGCTGGAGCGCCTGCACGGGGCCCAGGTCTTCCACCGCGACATCGCGCCCGACAACATCCAGATCGAACCCGACGGCCGCGCCGTGCTGCTGGACTTCGGCGCGGCCCGCCGCGTCGCCAGCGACAAGAGCCAGACGCTCACGGCCATCCTCAAGCCGGCCTACGCGCCGATCGAACAGTACGGCGAGGCGGGTTCGGTCAAGCAGGGCCCGTGGACAGACTTCTATGCCTTGGGCGCCACCCTGCACTTCCTGCTGCTGGGCCGGCCACCGGCACCGGCCACGGCCCGCACGCTGCACGACGAAGCACCCAGCCTGGTCCAGAAGGCGCCGCCGGGCTACAGCGTCGAATTCCTGAGCCTGGTGGACTGGATGCTGGCCCCGAAACCCGCTGACCGGCCGCAGAACGTGGCGGCGCTGAGGGAAGCGCTGCAAGGCCGCCGCGCCGCGCCAGCGCACCCGGGCTTCAAGCCCACGGCCACCCCCGCTGCCGACCCCGACGAGACGGTGGTGATGACCAGACCGCCGCTGAAGGCGACCCTGCTCGCCACGCCTGCCGCGCCGGCGCGTTCCTCGAAAGCGCTGTTATGGGGTGGGGGTGCCGCCTTGCTGGCCATGGCGGCGGCCGCCTTTGCGCTGCTGGGCCCCGCCGCGGCGCCGCCAGACCTGCCCGCGAACCCGGTCGCCGCGGTGGTGGCTCCGGCGCCCCAGCCCGCATCCGAACCCGCAGCACCGCCCGCTGTCGAGCCTGCGCCCGAACCAGCGGCCCTGAATGCAGCACAAGCGGTCACGAGCACCGTGCCGACGCCCCCGGCCGCTGCCGACGCGGCAGCGGCCTTGCCCAAGCCTGACGCTGCGGCAACAGCCAGGCCGGCACGGCCCGCAGAAGCCGCACCGGCCGCACCGGCTGCGCTCGTGCGAGCCCGCGCCGACGCCGTGGCGAACCCAGCTGGCCCCAGGGGCGGTTTCGCGGCCAGCGCCGCATCTGCTGTCCAGGCGCTGGCACCAGAGCCTCAAGAACCAGCCGTCGCCAAGAGCCCGGAAGAAGTCTGCAGCACCCGGCCCCACGTGCGTTACTTCGCCTGCATGGAACGGCTTTGCTGGCGCGCCGAAAACCGCCAGCATGCCGATTGTCGGAAGTGGCGGCAGGACATGCCTGGCAACCCCTGATCCGACAGGCCGCGTTCAGCCCGCCGCAAGCATGGCCAGGCCTTGCGACAGCCCGGCCATCAGGGCCAGCACGCCAAGCGTGGGCAGCCGCGCCCACACCAGCAGCGCGAAGGCCAGCAGCACCAGCACCAGGTCGGGCGTCGAGCCGATGGCACCCGCACCCACCGGCCCCAGCAGCGCCCCGCCCAGCAAGCCCACCACGGCCGCGTTCACCCCGGCCATGGCCTGGCGCGCACCGGCGCGCTGGCGCAGCGCGTCCCAGAACGGCAGGGCGCCGGCCACCAGCAGGAACGCGGGCAGGAAGATCGTCGCCAGCATCGCCAGCCCACCGATCCAGCCCCCCAACGGCGATGGCATCAGCGCCCCCAGATAGGCGGCGAAGCTGAACAGCGGCCCCGGCACGGCCTGGGCGGCACCGTAGCCGGCCAGGAAGTCGTCGGCACTCACCCAACCCGGCGGCACCACGCCAGCCTGCAGCAAAGGCAGCACCACGTGGCCACCGCCGAACACCAGCGCACCGGCCTGGTAGACCACGGCCACGGCCTGCATGGCCAGGCTGCCGCTGGCCGCGGCCAGCAGCGGCAGCGCCAGCAGCAGTGCGGCAAACAGGGCCAGACAGGCGGCGCCAGCGGCCTTGCCAACGGGCGAAGGCCAAGAGGCGCCGCCGGGCAGCGGTGGCAGCTTCAGCAACCAGCGGCCGACCCCGGCCCCCAGCACGATGGCCCCCACCTGCCCTGCACTGCCCGGAACGGCGAGAACCAGCGCCGCGCAGGCCAGGGCCAGCAGCGCACGCGGCAGGTCGGGACACAGCGTGCGCGACATGCCCCACACCGCCTGCGCCACCACCGCCACCGCCGCCAGCTTCAGTCCGTGCACCGCACCCGACTGGGCCAACCCCTGCGATTGCGCCACCCCCAGCGCGAACACGATCAAGGCCAGCGCCGAAGGCAGGGTGAAGCCTACCCAGGCCGCCAGCGCACCCATCCAGCCGGCCCGGCCCAGGCCGATGGCCATGCCCACCTGGCTGCTGGCCGGCCCGGGCAGGAACTGGCACAGCGCCACCAGTTCGGCGTAGGCCGGCTCGTCCAGCCAGCGCCGGCGTTCGACGAACTCGGTGCGGAAGTAGCCCAGATGCGCCACCGGCCCGCCGAAAGACGTGAGCCCCAGGCGCGTGAAGACGCGCAGCACCTCCAGCGCCGTGCCCTGGCCGGGCGCCGCCGCATTGCCGCTCACAGCGAAACCTGCTGCATGCGCGCGGCCAGGGCCGCGGCGTTTTCGCGGCGTTCGCTGTAGCGGTCCACCAGATGAGGCGCGAGCTCGCGCGTGAGCAGGGTGAATTTCATCAGCTCTTCCATCACGTCGACCACACGTTCGTAGAACGGCGAAGCCTTCATGCGCCCGGCCTCGTCGAATTCCTGGTAGGCCTTGGCCACCGAACTCTGGTTCGGGATGGTCAGCATGCGCATCCAGCGGCCGAGCACGCGCATCTGGTTGACGGCGTTGAACGATTGCGAACCGCCGCAGACCTGCATCAGCGCCAGCGTCTTGCCCTGGGTCGGCCGCACCGCGCCCAGCTCGAGCGGAATCCAGTCGATCTGCGCCTTCAGGATGCCGGTCATGGCGCCATGCCGCTCGGGCGATGTCCATACCATGCCTTCGGCCCAGGCGGCCAGTTCGCGCAGTTCCTGCACCTTCGGGTGCGTGGCGGGTTCGGCGTCGGGCAGCGGCAGGCCGGCGGGGTCGTACAGCTTCACCTCGCCGCCCATCGCGCGCAGCAGCCGGGCGGCTTCCTCTGTCAGCAGCTTGCTGTAGGAACGCTCGCGCAGCGAACCGTAGAGCAGCAGGAAGCGCGGTGCATGCACGGCCGCGGGCGTGGCCTGCAGCAAGCCACGCTGTGGCCGTTGGAAGTGCGCGGCGTCGACCTGGGGCAGGTCGCTCAGGTCGGCGGCAACGGGTGCGGGATAAGGCTCGGTCATGCGGTGTCGGTTGCGGGTGGGAACCAGTGGCGGGTGCGGTTCGCGAAGGCCACCAGCGACAGCATCACCGGCACCTCCACCAGCACGCCCACCACGGTGGCCAGGGCGGCGCCGGAATTCAGGCCGAACAGCGAGATGGCCACGGCCACCGCCAATTCGAAGAAGTTCGAGGTGCCGATCATGCACGCCGGCGCGGCGATGTCGTGGGGCAGCTTCAGGCGCCAGGCCGCGGCGTAGGCCAGCGCAAAGATGCCGTAGCTCTGCAGCACCAGGGGTACGGCGATCATCGCAATCACCAGCGGCTTGGACACCAGCGTGGGCGCCTGCAGGCCGAACAGCAGCACCACGGTGGCCACCAGCCCGGCCACCGACCAGGGCTTCAGCGCCGCCACGCCCCTGGCCAGGCGCGCCGGGCCGCCGCTGCGCAGCCACAGCCAGCGGGTCAGAGCCCCAGCCAGCAGCGGCAACACCACGTACAGCACGGTGGCCAGCAGCAGCGTCTCCCAGGGCACGGTGACGTCGGTCACGCCCAGCAGGAAGGCCGCGATCGGCGCGAAGGCGAACACCATCACGATGTCGTTCACCGACACCTGCACCAGCGTGTAGGCGGCGTTGCCGCGCGTGAGCTGGCTCCAGACGAAGACCATCGCGGTGCAGGGCGCCACCCCTAGCAGGATCATGCCGGCGATGTATTCGCTGGCACTCTGCGGGTCGACCCAGGGTGCGAACACATGCTCGAAGAAGAACACCGCCAGCGCCGCCATCGTGAAAGGCTTGACCAGCCAGTTGATGACCAGGGTGAGGATCAGCCCCCTGGGCCGCTGGCCGACGCTGCGGACCGACGCGAAGTCGATCTGGATCATCATCGGATAGATCATCACCCAGATGAACAGCGCCACGACCAGATTCACCTGGGCAAACTCCAGCGCGGCCACGGCCTGGAACAGACCGGGCGCGGCCAAGCCCAGGCCCACGCCGACGGCCATGCCCAGCCCCACCCACAGGCTGAGCCAGCGTTCGAACAGGCCCAGCGGCGAGGCCGCCTTCATCGCTGGCCGATGGCGCTGATCTCGCGCTGGATCGCCAGTGGGTCCAGCGAAGCCAGCGGCAGGGCCAGCATCAGTTCGATGCGGCGCCTGAGCACGGTGGCAGCGGCCAGGAAGACGAAGCCCAATGCCGGCGCACCTGGTCCGGAAAACTCCGCCCAGTCCTTGCTGCGAAAGCCGTCGGTGGGAATGTGCATGCGCTGCAGCGTTGCCAAAGCCTGCGGGTGCACTTTGCCGCTGGGCTGGCTGCCGGCAGAATGGGCTCGGAAGCCACCGCGGCCCAGATGGTTGAGCATGCCTTCGGCCATGACCGAGCGTGCCGAATTGTGGGTGCAGACAAACAGGACCTCGTAGAGCCTGGCGGCGGGGGTGTTCATGGCGGTCTCCTTTTACGTTGAAGGTTCAGCAGCGGTGAATCAACAGCAAGGCTGGGCCGCTGGCACCGGGCGCAGCTCGCAGGCCTGGCCCTGGCAGCAGTCGTCGGTCAGGTAGGCCAGCAGACTGTTCATGCGGGCCAGTTCAGGGCGGTAGATCAGGCGCCGGCCGTCGCGCTGCGATGTCACCAGGCCGGCATGGGCCAGCTCCTTCAGGTGGAAGGACAAGGTCGAGGCAGCCACCCCCAGCAGTGCGCTCAGCGCGCCTGGCGTCAGCCCCTGCGGGCCGGCCTGCACCAGGGCGCGAAACACGCGCAGGCGCATGCTTTGGGCCAGTGCGGCCAGTGCGGTGACGGCTTCTCTCTCGTTCATGAAAGTTCCTTTCGAACCGGCAGGTACAGGGTGATGGCCCAGCACAGCAGCAGCATCACGGCCGACCCGGCCAGAGCACCCACCAGGCCGAAGCCCTGGTACAGCAGACCCGACAACAGGGTGCCGATGAAACGGCCCAGCGCGTTGGCAGCGTAGTAGAAGCCCACGTCCTCGGCCGCCTTCTCGCTGCCGGCATAGGCCAGGATCAGATAGGAGTGCACCGACGAATTGACGGCGAAGGCCACGCCGAACACCGCCAGGCCCGCCACCACCACCCATTCCAAATGCGGCACCTCGGCCAATACCAGGCCGGCCAGCAGCACCGGCACGGCCGCCAGCAGTGCCGACCACAGCCGGGCCGCCGGCACCTCGGTGCTGAGACCGTCGACACTGCGGCGCACGATGTTCGGGGCCAGGCCCTGGACGATGCCGTAGCCGATGGTCCACAGCGCCAGGAAGGCGCCCACCATCGTGAAGGTCCAGCCCACCGAATACAGGAACACCGGCACACCCACCACGAACCACACGTCACGCGCGCCGAAGAGCATCACACGCGCAGCCGCCAGCAGGTTGATGCCGCGGTTCTTGGCAAACAGCTCACGCGCCGACTTCGAGGCCTTGGCCTTGCCCATCAGCGGCGGCACGAAAGCCATCACACCCACCAGCACCACGGCCAGCAGGCCGGCCATCAGCCACAGCGAAGCCGAGAAGCCCAGCGTCTGCAGCAGCAGCCCACCCAGGAAGAAGCCCACGCCCTTCATCGCGTTCTTGCTGCCGGTGAAGAACGCCACCCACTTGAACAGCTGCCCTTGCGCATTGCCGGCGGTCAGCTTGATGGCGCTCTTGCTGGCGGTCTTGGTCAGGTCCTTGGCGACACCGCAAACGCCCTGCGCCAGCACCACCCACGCCACCGACATCACCGCCGTCCAGCCCGGTTGCAGCGCCGACAGCAGCAGGAAACCCAGGATCTGTGTCGTCAGCCCCACCACCAGCATGCGCTGGATGCCGTGGCGCGTGGCCAGCCAGCCGCCCACCAGGTTGGCCAGCACACCCGCGGCTTCGTACAGCAGGAACAGGAAGGCCAGCGTGAAAGGCGAATAGCCCAGCCGGTAGAAGTGCAGCAGCACCAGCATGCGCAGCGCACCGTCGGTGAGCGTGAAGCCCCAGTAGGCCGCAGTCACCAGCGCGTAGTCTCTCGCCCCTCGCCCGGCGGGTACGCCGGGCGATCCCCCAAAGGGATTCGGGCCGGCCTGGGGCGGCCCGGCGCTCGGCCCGGGCGCGCCTTCAGAGGCCATGGCTGTCCAGATGGCAGGCCAGGTCCACCATGCGGCAGGCATAGCCCATCTCGTTGTCGTACCAGGCGTAGACCTTCAGCAGCGTGCCGTCGGTGACCAGCGTGGAAGGTCCGTCGACGATGCTGCTGCGGGTGTCGCGGGCGTAATCGGCGCTGACCAGCGGCCGCGTTTCGAAGCCCAGGATGCCCTGCAGCGGCCCGCTGGCGGCTGCGGCGGCAAACAGCGCGTTGACCTCGGCCGCGGTGGTCTCGCGTTTCAGTTCGAACACACAGTCGGTCAGGCTGGCGTTCAACACCGGGGCGCGCACGGCATGGCCGTCGAGCTTGCCTTTCAGTTCGGGGTAGATCAACGCGATGGCGGTGGCGCTGCCAGTGGTGGTGGGTGCCAGGCTGAGCATCGCGCTGCGGGCGCGGCGCAGGTCCTTGTGCGGGGCGTCGACCACCAGGTTGGTGTTGGTCGGGTCGTGGATGGTGGTGATCTGCCCATGGCGGATGCCGATGGCCTCGTGCACCACCTTCACCACCGGTGCCAGGCAGTTCGTGGTGCAACTGGCCGCAGTGACGATGCGGTCGCGGGCCGGGTCGTACAGGTGCTGGTTGATGCCGACGACGATGTTCAACACCCCACCCGTCTTCACCGGCGCGGCCACGATCACGCGCTTCGCACCCCGGTCCAGGTGGCCCTGGAGCACGTCGGGCGTGAGGAACCTGCCGGTGCATTCCAGCACCAGGTCCACGCCCAGGTCGCCCCAGGGAATGTCGGCCGGCCGCGCGTGCTGGCTGAAGGCGATCTGCTGACCGCCGACGTTCAGGCTGCCGTCGTCCTCGGCTTCGATGCTGGCGCGCCAGCGGCCCTGTACGCTGTCGAAGGCGAGCAGATGGGCGGTGGCGGCAGCACCACCCTTGATCTCGTTGACATGCACCACCTGCAGTCGGTTGCCTGCGCGCGGGTCGTCGCCCGGACGCTCGGCCGCGCCCATCGCGGCGCGCAGGGCCAGACGGCCGATGCGGCCCATGCCGTTGATGCCAACTTTCATGCGCAGTCCTTCATTTCGATATTCATCGAATATTAGTTCTGTTTCATGTCGGCACCATGACAACGCCGCGGGCTGCGCACAATGCCGGCACGTTCACCCTTCGGTGAAAGCCTTGCTCAAACGCTCTCTGGCGCCATGGAACCGAACCCGACAGCCGACGCCCCGCGACGGCCCCGCGCCCAGCGGCCGCACGACCCCGCAGCCACCCGCCTCCTGATCACCGACGCCGCCGTGCGCCTGCTGGCCGACAAGGGCTTCCCCGGCCTGGGCGTGAACAGCCTGGCCGCGGCGGCGGGGGTGGACAAGCAACTCATCTACTACCACTTCGGCGGCCTGGAAGGCGTGGTGCGCGAGCTGAGCGCGCGGCTGCAAGGCTGGCTGGGTGAACCGCTGCCAGCCCGCGCCGGCGAGACCTACGCCGCGGCCATGCAGCGCATGCTGCTGGCTTACGCCCGGGTCCTGCGGCAGGACACGCTGGTGCTGCGACTGCTGGCCTGGGAACTGGTGCAACCCAGCCCCACTCTGGAGCTGCTGGAAACCACCCGCAGCGACGCCATGGTCGGCTGGGCCCACGGCCTGCGCGCCCGTGCCGGCACGCCACCCGCAGGCCTGGACACGCCGGCCGTCAACGCCCTGCTGATGGCCGGGCTGCAGCATCTGGCGCTGCGTGCAGAGTCGGTGGGCAGCTTTGCCGGGCTGGACCTGAAAACACCGGAAAGCGCGGCCCGCATCGACGGCGCCCTCCAACTGCTCCTGCAGCGGGTGTACGGTCAGCCCCGCTGAACACCGGTCAGTCCGCCAGCGCCTTGCGGAAAAAAGCCAGGATCATCCGGCTGGCATCAGGGCCCCTCGCATCGCTGAAGGCCAGCCCGGCGGCGCCGCCGCTCCAGGCGTGGGCCAACGCGGCCACTTCCACCAAGCTCGCGCGGGTGCGCCTGCCCTGGCGGTACTCGGTGATCGCCACCGGGTAGCGCTGGCCACGCTGGGCATAGCGCCGCGGCAGCGGCTGGGCCTGGCAGTCCTCGGCCCAGCGCCGGACGGCGGCTTCGGCGTTCGCCGGCACCACCACGGTGTCGTTCAGCCCCTGCACGACCAGCAAGGGCGGCAGACCTGCGCAGCCCGGTGCGGCGGCCGCTGCAGACAAGGCCGGCCCGACGCGCCGGCCACGCATGGCACCCAGCGCGGTCAGCGCGGAATGGGCCGCGCCGGCGGCCACGCCCGAGTGCATGGCCACGGCACGGAAGCGATCGGGGTGGCGCGTGGCCAGCAGCGCCGCCATGCTGGCCCCGGCCGACAGGCCCGCCACGGCCACACGGGTGCGGTCGGCGCCGTGCAGCAGACAGGTCTGGTCGATGGCCGCCATGATCGACGCCGCTTCCCTTTGCGCGCGGCCCGAGCGCGTGTCGAACCAGTTCCAGCAGCCCTGCGGGTTGGCCAGCCGGTCCTGCTCCGGGTAGAGCACCACGACACCCTGTCGCCGCGCCAGCACGTTCATCCGCGTGCTGTCGGCAAAGGCCTGCGCGTCCTGCCCGCAACCGTGCAGCATCACCAGCAGCGGCAACGGATGCCCGGGCCGGGTGCCCGGCGGCTGGTGGCGGGCGCCCGCCGCGCCCACGGCCAGGCCCGGCGCCCAGAGGCCCGGGCCCGCGCCGCCGGGCGCAGGCGCCGGTGGGCGCGGCCGGGTGGGCTTCGCGGCGGCCAGGGTCGACGCCTGGCGGACGGCCTGCCGGGCCGTCTGGCGTGTCGGCTTCAGCGCGGCCTTCAGGCTGCGCTGGAAGGCGCGTGCCCAGGGCCGGGTCAGGCGGCTGAACTTCATGCCGGTGCCCGCCGCACGCGGGTCGGGCACCGGCACGCGGGGGTCCGCCGCAGCGGCGCGATGTCCGGCACGCGGTCCGTCACCACGCGCACGACGGCAGCGGCGTGTTCATCCGCCTGCCACCTTGACGCTGGGCAGGTGCTCGCTCGAAGTGATGCCCATGGACACGTAGATGCTCGTCACCGCCTCGATGCCCATGCCCGCAGGGCGCACCCAGCTCTGGGGCACGTACAGCAGGCCGCCGCCGACGGGCACCGGGGCCGTGGGGACGATCAGTCCCATGTAGGGCCGGCCGTCGATCAGAACCGGTTCGGGCGTGGACAGCAAAGCCAGCACGACAACACCCTGGCTGGACGCGGCATCGGCATCGCGATCGTCAGGCGGCCCGCCGAAATGGCACCAGACGGCGTTCATCGAGTTCATGCCGCCGTCCTTGCGCTGGGCGAACAGGCCGACCAGACGGCGCGCCAGGTCGTAGACGCTGCCCACCAGCGGAATGCGCTGCAGCGCGTTTTCCAGCAGGCGCGACATGCCGCGCTGCAGGCCGTTCGTGACCACCAGGCCCAGGCCGAAGATGCCCAGCAGCACCACGCCCATGCCGATCAGGTAGCCGATGAGTTCCGAGCCGCTGACGCCGAAGCCCACGGCCACCAGCACCTGGCCGACGGCGCTTTCGGGCCCCAGCCAGCGGAACACGAAGCTGGCCAGCCACCAGAACACGGCCACCGTGGCCACCAGGGGCAAGGCGGCCAGCAGGCCGGTGAGGAAAATGCGGAGCGCTCGGGCGGTGGGTTCTTTCATGGGCCTGGAGTGTCGGGCCAAAGCGCCGCAGTTCAAGGGCGCGGCCTGCGCACAGGCGCAAAGTCCGGACAGAAACGCCAAAAGGCGGCCGCGGTGCCGGCCGGGCGCCAGGGGTGCGGCCGACAGTCCGGCCGGCACGGCCCGGCATTGGGCGATGATCCCGGGTCCTGAAGGCGCAAGAAGGAACGCACATGAGCACGGGTCTGATCGCTTTGCTCGACGATGTCGCCGCTTTGGCCAAGCTGGCCGCGGCCTCGCTCGACGACGCCGCGGCACAAGCCGCCAAGGCGGGCTCGAAGGCGGCGTCGAAGGCGGCCGGCATCGTCATCGACGACGCGGCCGTCACGCCGCGCTATGTGGTCGGGCTTGCGGCCGAACGCGAGCTGCCGATCATCGGCAAGATCGCCGCCGGCTCGCTGAAGAACAAGGTCCTGTTCCTGCTGCCGGGCGCATTGCTCCTGGGCTATTTCGCGCCCTGGGCCATCACGCCGCTGCTGATGCTCGGCGGCGCCTTCCTGTGCCTGGAGGGCTGGCACAAGGTGGCCGACCTGCTGGGCCTGGGGGCCAAAGGCGCCAGCGCAGACGCCGACGGCGATGGTGTCTCCGACGCCGACGAAGCCAAGACCCCGGCCCAGCTGGAAGAAGAACGGGTGGGCAGCGCCGTGCGCACCGACTTCATCCTGTCGGCCGAGATCATGGCCATCACCCTGGCCACGCTCACCGGGCTGACACTGTGGGTGCAAGGCCTGGTGCTGGGGCTGGTGGGCCTGGGCATGACGGTGGCGGTGTATGGCGCGGTGGCGCTGATCGTGAAAGCCGACGATTTCGGTGCGCTGCTGGCCACCACCGGCCATGGCGCGGTGCGCGCCCTGGGCCGCGGCATCGTGCGGGGCATGCCTGTGTTCCTGAAGCTTCTGAGCACGGTGGGCATGGTGGCCATGCTCTGGGTGGGCGGCCACATCGTCATCCACGGCGCCTACGAACTGGGCCTGAAGGCGCCCGAACAGTGGGTGCAAGGCGTCACCGAGCAGGCCCGGGCAGCCGCACCCGTGGCCCAGGGCTTCGTGGCCTGGGTGGTGCGCGCGGCCATCGATGCCGTCGCCGGCCTGGCAGTGGGTGCCGTGGTGGCACCCATGGCCCGCAGCTTGATCGGCCCGGCCTTCGGCAAGCTGAAGCAGGCGATGGCCGGGTTCACACGGCGCCAGGCCGGTTGAAGGCACGGGGCCGGCACTGCCTGCGGTAGACCCAGGCCTTTTCGGCAGTGTCAGGCCCCGCTGCGCAGGAGCATGGCCGGATTCAGCCGCATCTGCCGCAGCAGGTAGCGCGCACCCGCGCCCAGGCTGAAGACGCTCACGCCCACCGCCGTGAGCGCAGCCGTCCAGTACAGGCCGCTGGGGTCGATGTCCAGCCGCCAGCGCAGCAAGCCGGTGGCCAGCGCGCTGCCGGCCATCATGGCAAAGCCGCCGGTCACCACCGCCAGCAGCGCGTATTCCCACACCAGCACACGCCGCAGGCTGGCGTGGCGTGCGCCCAGGGCATGCATCACGGTGGCGTCGTAGACCTGGCGCGCCCGGCTGGCCGCCACCACGCTGGCCAGCACCAGCAGACTGGCCACCAGGCACACCGCAGCCACCACCACCAGGCCGCCGGTGGCTCGGGCCATCAGCGCGCGGGTTTCGCGCAGCACGGCCTCGGTGCGCACGCTGGCCACGGCCGGCAGGGCCTGGGCGACACGCTGCTGCGCCGCCACGGCCGCGCCAGGAGCCAGGTAGGCGGCGCCCACATGGCGGGTGATGTGGGCGTCGAGCGCGCCGTCGGTGAACATCGCTTCCAGCCACAGGCGGGCCTGGGTACGGCGCTGGCCGTAGATGGCCACCAGCTTCGCCTCGACGATGCTGCCCATGAGCTCGAAGCGCAGCTGGTCGCCGACCTGCAGGCCCAGCTGGTCGGCCTCGCGGTCTTCCATCGCCACCAGGGGCGGGCCCTGGTAGCCGTCGGGCCACCATTGGCCACGCTCGACCACCACGTCGTCGACGTTGCCGGCGCGCGTGCTCAGCTTCTGTTCGTCGCGCGCCTCGTTGGCGCGGGCGGCGTCGCTGCTTTCGCGCAGGGCTTCACCGTTCACGCCGACGATGCGGCCCAGCACCAGCGGCGCTGTCTGCAGGCGCTGCAGGCCGGGGCCGGCGGCCAGCGCCTCGCGCAAGGTGTCGATCTGATCGCTCTGCACGTCGTAGAACACCAGGCCGGGCGCGTTCTGCGGCACGGTTTCGTTGACCACGCGCAGCAACGCCGCCACCACCAGCGTGCAGGCCACCAGCAGGCTCAAGGCGGCGCCCAGCGAGAGCAAGGCAGCGCGCAAGGGCGAGCCGGGGCGTTGCAGCCCGGCCAGGGCCAGCCGGGCTTCGAACTTCAGGACGAGCCCTGGCCGGGCCAGCAGCGCCCCCGCGGCCCGGCGCAGGCCGGCGGCGATGCCTTCCAGCAGCACCAGCAGCAGCGCGGTGGCGGCCACGAACGCCGCGCCGAAACGCGGGTCGGGCAAGGCCAGCACCACGCCCACGGCCACGGCCGCGCCCAGCCCACCGGCCGCGGCCCAGGCCCAGGCAGGCGTGTGCAGCCCGTCGCCTTCACCGCCCCGGAACAGCACCGCCGGGCTGACCGACAGCGCCCGGCCCAGCGCCGGCAACGCGAAAGCCAGGGCCGTCATCACGCCAAAGGCCCCCGCAGCCAGCGAAGGCCAGAGCAGCGCGCCGAGATGGATCACGGGCGCTGCGCCCTGCTGCACCTGCTGCGCCATGGCCCAGGCGCCGCCAATCGCCAGCACATTGCCCAGCAGCACGCCCATGCCGCTGGCCAGCAGCGCCAGCATCAGGATCTGCAGCAGCACCATCGCTGCCAGCCGCGCGCTGCGCATGCCGATGGCGCGCAGCGTGGCCAGCGTTGCCAGCTTGCCCTGCAGGTAGGCCTGCACGCTGTTGAACACGCCCAGTCCGCCGATGAACAGCGCGGAAAAGCCGATCAGCATCAGGCCGGAACCGATCTGGCCCAGCACCTCGGCCAGCCGAGCGCTGCGCTGTTCGAAGGTGCGGAGTTCCACGGGCAGCTGCGGGAAGGCCTTTGCGAACGCCTCGCTCCAGGCCGCGGCGGGCTGGTTGCTGCGCACGCGATAGAGATACTCAACCCGGCTCAGCGGCTGCACCAGGCCGGTGGCCGCGAGCGCGCCTTCGGCCACCAGCACCGGTGCGCCACTCCAGTCGGCGCGCAGGCTGCGGTCGGGCTGGCGCGTGATGGTGGCGCGCACCACCAGGCGCAGGTCGCCGATGTCGACGGCATCGCCCGGCTTCAGGTTCAGGCGTTGTGCCAGCGCAGCGTCGACGGCTGCGCCCCACAGCCCGGCCTGCTGTGTCAGCGCGGCTTCCAGCGGGCCGGGCGGGGCCAGTTCCACCGTGCCGAACAGCGGGTAGGCGGCGTCGGCGCTTTGCAGCGAGATCAGTTGCGCCTGGCCGTCCTGCGTGCGCAGCATGCTGCGAAGTTCGACCACGCGCGAGACGGCGCCACGCTCCGCCATCCAGGCCAGCACCTCGGCGGGCAGCAGGCTGCGGCTTTCCACCTCGACATCGCCGCCCATCAGGGCGCGCGCGTCGGCACGCAGGGCCTGCGCCACCTGGGTGTGCAGGCCGCCAGCGGCCGACACCAGGGTCACGCCCAACACCAGGCAGGCGACGAAGATCCACAGGCGGCGGCCGCTGGCGCGCAGGTCGCGCCAGGCCAGGCTAGGCAGGAAAGGCATCGCCGGGGCGCTGGCCGGGCGGCCGCTGCGGGGGGTTCTTGGCTGGCAATTCACGGGATCGGTCGTCGCCCGGACCTTGCTGCGGCGGGCCTTCGTGCAGCAGCCCTTCGTGCAGCCGAAGCACCCGGCTGCAACGGCGCGCAAAGGCCATGTCGTGGGTGACCAGCACCAGCGTGGTGCCGGCTTCGCGGTTCATCTCGAACAGCAGGTCGCGGATGGTCTCGCCGGTGGCGTCGTCGAGGTTGCCGGTGGGCTCGTCAGCCAGCAGCAGCTGCGGGCGGTGCACCAGGGCGCGGGCAATCGCCACGCGCTGCTGTTCACCGCCAGACAGGGTGGCGGGCAGCTGGTGCAGCCGCGCGCCCAGGCCCACGCGCTGCAGCAGGGTGGTTGCACGGGCATGGGCGTCGCGATGGCCGGCCATCTGCAGCGGCAGCGCGACGTTGTCCAGCGCGCTCAGGCTGGGCAGCAGGTGGAAGGACTGGAAGACGATGCCGATGCGATCGCGACGCAGGTCGGCCAGCGCGTCGGCGTCCATCGCACCCAGCGCCTGCCCGGCCAGCAGCACCTCGCCCGCGGCCGGCCGTTCCAGGCCCGACAGCAGGAGCAGCAGCGATGTCTTGCCCGAACCCGAAGGCCCGACGATGGCCACGCTGTCGCCAGGGGCGATGTCCAGGTCCACGCCCCGCAGCACGTCGATGCGCTGGCCCGCACGGCCACCGCCCTGCAAGGTGTAGTGCAGGCACAGGCCGGCCAGCCTGACGGCGGCCGCCGTCATGCCGGAGCGGTGCCGCGCACCACCAGGCGTTCGACGAACGCCCGGCGCGCCTGCCTCTGCGCGGCCGTGCCCTGCCCGCTCATCAGCGATTCGGCCACTTCGTAGCCGTAGAGCAGAAACGCCCGGTGCTGCGCTTCGTTGGCGTCGTAGCCAAGCGCTGCAAACAGGCTGGCGTGGTAGCCGATGCGCGCGGCATCGGCTTCGTCGACGGCGGCGCGGGCCATCTCGTCGCGCCGCGCCCAAGCGCGGATCGCCAGCTCGATGCGCGCCGCGCGCTGCGCTGCGCGGCCGCGGAAAGGCAGCGAGATCACGTCGTGCAATTGCTCGGCGGCGCTGCTGCGCGGGTTGGACAGGCGGTTCGTCAGTTGCACCGTGCTTTGTTCGCGCCAGCCGGCCAGCACCCGACGCAGCAGGTCCTGGCGGTCGCGGAAGTGCCAGTAGAAACTGCCACGCGTCACACCCAGCTGCGTGGCCAGCACGTCGACGCGCACATGGTCGATGCCCTGGTCGACCAGCACCGCAGTGGCCGCGTCGACCCAGGTTTCGGGGGTGAGCGTCGCACGCGCATCGGCAGCAGCGGCTTCTGGCGCAGCCTGGCGGCGAGTCTTGCGTGCCACTGGCGCAGCCTTGGTGCGGGGCAGGTCTGAAGTCGTCATCACAGGGGGAATTGAACCATCGGTGCTTGTCATCATGCCATGCAGGGGTGTATGGAGATCCGTAAAAACCCGGATGCCAGCTTTGGCCCTGGCGCCTAGCATCGCGGCAAAGAACATACAGTTGTGTATGGAGACAGGATGAATCCCTTGGCGACGATCGAATCGGTGCATGCCACCGCTGGGCCGGACTTCTGCAACGACCCGCGCATGTTGGCGCCGGCAATGACCGAACGTGTCGATCTCGGCGGCGGTGCCTTCCTGCTGCGCTCGCCCGAGCCGCTGCAGCCCTACGTGCGCTGCATCGGCGAATGGCTGGAGCACTGGGCCCGCACCACGCCCGAAGCGCTGGCCTTCGCCGAGCCCGACGAGACCGGTGCGTGGCAGGGCTTGAGCTGGCGGGCACTGCGCCAGCGCACCGGCCGCCTGGCGCAGGCGCTGCTGGACCTTCCATTGCCGGCCGACAAGCCCATCGTCGTGCTGTCCGACAACAGCCTGGACCACCTGGTGCTGCTGCTGGCCGGCATGCACATAGGCCGCACGGTGTGCACCGTCAGCAGCGCCTACTGCCGCCTGGCGGGCAACGACTTCAGCCGCATCCACGGCATCCTGCAGACCCTGGACCCGGCCCTGGTCTATGCCAGCGACGCCGCGGTCTACGGCCCGCCCCTGCTCGACGCCGGCATCAGCGCCATGGCCGTGTTCAGCCGGGGTGCCGCCGGCCACCCGGGCGCCCTGGCCCTGGCGCAGCTGGAAGACACGGCCGAGACGCCCGCGGTGATGCAGGCCTTCGCCAGCATCACCCCCGACACCCACGCCAAGTACCTGCTCACCAGCGGCAGCACCGGCCAGCCGAAGGTGGTGATCAACACCCACCGCATGCTGTGCGCGAACCAGCAGCAGCTGGCCCAGACGCTGCGCTTCCTGGACCATGAAAAGCCGGTGCTGCTGGACTGGCTGCCCTGGAGCCATACCTTCGGCGGCAACCACAACACCAACCTGGTGCTCAGAAGCGGCGGCACCATGTACCTGGACGACGGCCGGCCCCTGCCCCGCGCCATCGACCGCACGCTGAAGCACCTGCAGAGCGTGCAGCCCACCATCTACTTCAACGTGCCGCGCGGCTACGAGATGATGCTGCCGGCACTGGAAGCCGACCTGGCCCTGGCGCGCCGCTTTCTCGAACGCCTGCGCATGGTGTTCTATGCCGGTGCCGGCATGCCGGTGTCGACCTGGAAGCGCCTTCAGGCCCTGGCCGAGAAGGTGCGCAGCGAACCGCTGTGGCTGACCACCTCCTGGGGCAGCACCGAGACCGCGCCCGCCGTCACCTTCCCCACCTGGCGGCTGAACGGCCCGGGCGTGATCGGCCTGCCGCTGCCGGGGGTGGCCCTGAAGTTCGTGCCCAACGGCGGCAAGCTGGAGATGCGCGTCAAGGGCGACAACATCTTTCCCGGCTATCGCAACAACCCACAGGCGACGACTGCCGCCTTCGACGAGGAAGGCTATTACTGCATCGGCGACGCCGGCTACCTGCACGACGATGCCGACCCGACGCAAGGCGTGGTGTTCAACGGCCGCGTGGCCGAGGACTTCAAGCTCACCAGCGGCACCTGGGTCAGCGTGGGCACCTTGCGCGTGAAGGTGGTCAGCGCGCTGGCGCCCTGGGCGCAGGACGTGGTCATCACCGGGCACGACCGCAGCGACATCGGCGTGCTGGTGTTCCTGTCCGAGGCCGCGCGCCAGCTGCCCACGGCGGAACTGGCCGGCCACGTCAGCGCCGGCCTGCGCGCGCTGAAGGCCGAAGGTGGCGGCTCGTCGCAGACGCCCACCCGCGCCCTGCTGCTGCCCGACGCGCCCAGTGCGGCGGCCGGCGAGATCACCGACAAGGGCTATGTGAACCAGCGCGCCGTGCTGGCCCGCCGCGCCGCCGATGTCGAAGCGCTGTACGCGACGCCTGCCGACGCCCGCGTCATCCAACCCTGAACCCGGACCCCGACATGACCACCCTGCCCCCGCTGTTGTCGAACCTGAAACTGCTGCACGTGCAACGCGACGGCGCCGTGCTGCACGTGCGCCTGAACCGCCCGGCCAAGCGCAACTCCATCAGCGACGAACTGCTGGCCGAACTGCACACCGTGTGGGTGAACCTGCCGGCCGACGTGCGCGCGGCCGTGATCAGCGGCGAAGGCGATCACTTCTGCGCCGGCCTGGACCTGAGCGAGGTGAGCGAGCGCAACGTCACCGAAGGCATGCAGCACAGCCGCGCCTGGCACGCCTGCTTCGACGCCATCCAGTACGGCCCGGTGCCGGTCGTCACCGTGCTGCACGGCGCGGTGGTAGGCGGCGGCCTGGAACTGGCCAGTTCGGCCCACCTGCGCGTGGCCGAAGACAGCGCCTTCTACGGCCTGCCCGAGGGCACGCGCGGCATCTTCGTGGGCGGCGGCGGCTCGGTTCGCATCAGCCGGCTCATCGGCGTGGCGCGCATGACCGACATGATGCTGACCGGCCGCGTCTTCGACGCCGACGAAGGCCAGGCCTGTGCCATCAGCAACTACCGCGTTGCCAATGGCGCTGGCGTCGACAAGGCCATGGCGCTGGCGCACAAGATCGCCGCCAACGCGCCGCTGAGCAACTACGCCATCACCCAGGCCCTGCCGCGCATCGCCGAGATGGCGCCGGCCGAAGGGCTTTTCCTGGAGTCGCTGATGAGCAGCATCGCCCAGGGCGACGAAGCCGCCAAGGAACGGGTGCGCGCCTTCCTGGAAAAGCGCGCCCACAAGGTTGCCAAGGAAGCCTGATGACCATGTACCAGGCCTTCGACGACGTCCACATCCTGGCGGGCTGCCGCACGCCGATGGTGGACTACATGGGCGCCTTCGCCGACGCCAACCCCATCGACCTGGGCATCTTCGCCGCCCGCGCCCTGCTCGCCCGCGCCGGCGTGGACGCTGCGCGCGTGGACAGCGTGATCAGCGGCAACATGGCCCCGGGCGGCTTCGACCAGTTCTACGTGGCGCGCCACATCGGCCTGTATGCCGGCGTGCCCCAGCAGGTGCCGGCGCTGAACGTGCAGCGCATCTGCGGCACCGGCTTCGAAGTGTTCCGCCAGGCCGGTGAACAGATCGGCGCGGGCTGCGCCAGCCTGGCCCTGGTGGTGGGCACCGAGAGCATGACGCGCAACCCGATTGCGGCCTTCGACCACCGCGGCGGCTTCCGCCTGGGCGCGCCCATCGGCTTCAAGGACTACATGTGGGAAGCGCTCAGCGACCCCGCGGCGGTCTCGATGATCCAGACCGCCGAGAACCTGGCGCAGAAGTACGGCATCAGCCGCGCCGAGGTCGATGCCTTTGCCGCGCTGTCGTTCGCACGCGCCGTGGCCGCGCAGGAAGCCGGCTGGTTCGAAGGCGAGGTGGTGCCGGTATCGAACAGCACGTTCGAGCTGCCAGGCTACAAGCCGCGCCCGCTGAAATTGTCGGGCAAGGTCGCCGTGGCCGACCGCGACACCCACCCGCGGCCCACCCCGCCCGAAGTGCTTGCCAAGCTGCGCACGGTGTTCAAGGACGGCGTGCAGACCGGCGGCAACAGCTCGGCCTTGACCGACGCCGCCGCCGCCGCGCTGGTGGGCAGTGGCGCGGTGGCGCGCGACTGGGCTGCTGCCAGCGGACAGCAGCCGCTGGCCAGGCTGGCCGCGGCTGCGGTGGTGGGCGTGGCGCCGGAATTCATGGGCATCGGCCCGGCGCCGGCGATCCAGTTGCTGCTGCAGCGCAGCGGGCTGAAGCTCGCCGACATCGCGCGCTTCGAGATCAACGAGGCCCAGGGCGCGCAGACCCTGGCCGTGGCGCGTGAACTGCAGCTGGACACCGAGCGCCTGAACGTGAAGGGCGGCGCCATCGCATTGGGCCATCCGCTGGCGGCCACCGGCGTGCGGCTGACCGTGACGGTGGCGCGGCAGCTGAAGGACATCAACGCCCGCTGGGGCGTGGCCTCGGCCTGCGTGGGGGGTGGCCAGGGCATTGCGCTGCTGGTGGAAAACACCGCGGCGGCCTGAAGAAGGAACACCAGGCAACCCATGAAAACCCACACCTACACCGTGCATGTGCAGTTCGGCGATTGCGACCCCGCCGGCATCGTCTTCTTCCCGAACTTCAGCCGCTGGATGGACGAGGCCTCGCTCGCCTTCTTCATGGCCTGTGGCGTACCGCCCTGGCGTGAGCTGGTGAAGACCCGCGGCATCATCGGCACGCCGCTGCTCGAGATCCACACCAAGTTCCTGCGACCGGCCACCTATGGCGAAACCATCACCGTGCACACCACGGTGGAAAGCTGGGCGGCCAAGACCTTCACCCACCGCCACGTGGTGCGGCGCGGCGACACCGTGCTGTGCGAAGGCACCGAAGTGCGCGCCTTCTGCATGCGCGTGGCCGACCCCCAGAACCCCGAGAACCCCGAGCGCATCAAGGCCATCACCGTGCCTGAAGACATTCGCGCCTTGTGCAGCTGAGAACACCAGCACCCATTCCCTGAATCAACCCCCGATGGAGACGACAGAATGACGATCACCCGCCGCCAAACCCTGGCCCTGGCCGCCATCGCCGCAGGTGCCGGCCTGCCCTGGCGCGCCAGCGCACTAGGCTTCGAGCAGCCGAAGTTCCTGTATGGCTTTCCCGCCGGCAGCTCCGGCGACATCGCCTGCCGCCGCGTCGCCGAGCGCGTGGGCGGCACGCCTTATGCCAAGAACGCCGCCATCGTCGAGAACAAGCCCGGTGCCGGCGGCCGCATCGCGCTGGACACGCTGAAGGCCTCGCCCAACGACGGATCGGTGCTGGCGATGACGCCTTTTTCCTGCACCTCGATCTACCCGCACGTCTACAAGAAACTGAGCTACGACCCGGTGGCCGACTTCATGCCCGTCAGTATCGCGGCCATCATGCACCACGGTCTTTCCGTGGGCCCGATGGTGCCCGACACCGTGAAGGACGTGAAAGGCTTCATTGCCTGGGCCAAGGCCAACCCCGACAAGGCGAACTACGGTTCACCGGCCGCCGGCAGCACGCCCCACTTCCTGGGCGCGCTGCTGGGCCTGAGCCAGAACGTCGACCTCAAGCACATTCCCTACCGTGGCAGCGTGCCGGGCCTGACCGACGTGATGGGCGGCCAGATCGCCAGCATGTTCTGCCCCGCCGGCGACCCGCTGCCCAACCACCGCGCCGGCAAGCTGCGCCTGCTGGCCACCAGCGGCAGCAAGCGGCTGCCCTTTGCGCAGGACGTGGCCACCTTCGCCGAACAAGGCTTCGGCGACCTGACCACCGAGGAATGGTTCGGCTTCTATGCCCCGGCGCGCACGCCCGCCGCGGTGGTGGCCGCTGCCAACGCCGCCATCAACGCGGCGCTGAAGGACAAGGCGCTGGTGGACGGCCTGGGCACCGTGGGCCTGCTGGCCCAGGGCTCGACACAGGAAGAAATGGCGCGCAGCCAGCGCGCCGAGTTCGAACGCTGGGGCCCGCTGGTCAAGCGCATCGGCTTCACCGCCGACAGCTGAAGCCCCAGGAACCTGGGCTGGCGGCCGGGGCTCCCGGACGCCGCCCGGGCCGCCGCCGAGGCCACCGCAGCGGTCGCCGCGCCGGCGTCCCATCGCATTCCCATGATTGAAGACGGGTTGTTAGATAAAGTGGGGGGTTTGCGACTTACCCGCCCGTGCACCGTTTCCTGCCCCTTGCCACCGTCTTGCTGCTGAGCCTGCTGCCTGCCCCTGCGCTGGCGCAAGCCGGTGCGGACATCCTGGCCAGCGACTGGTGGCAGGCGCAATGGAGCCTGTGGTCTGAGTGGCGGCACGAGCAGCCGGGCTGGTTCCTGCTGGGCTTCCTGGCCCTGTTCACGCTGCTGTCGGCCTTCACCCTGCCGGGCTGCGCGGCACTGTCGCTGCTGGCCGGCACCTGGTTCGGGGCGCTGGGCGGCACCCTGGTGGTGGGCCTGGCGTCCACGCTGGGCGCCATGCTCAGCTTCCTGGCCGCGCGGCACCTGCTGCCTGCGGCCTGGCAAGCGCGCCTGCACACCCGCTGGGGCCACCGCCTGCAGCAGCTGGAGGCGTTCACGCGGCGCCGCTCGGGGATGTGGCTGGTGGGCCTGCGGCTGGTGCCGGTGGTGCCGTTTCCGCTGCTGAACCCGCTGCTGGGCCTCAGCGGCATGCCCCTGCGCCACTTCTTCTGGCCTAGCCTGGCCGGGTTGACGCTGGGCAGCCTGCCTTATGTCTGGGCCGGCCTGAGCCTGATGGACTTCTGGCGCACCGGTGAATTCGCCTGGGGCGCGCTGGCCGCTGCCGGGCTGCTGGCGCTGGCCGCAGTCGCTGGCTGGCGGCTGCGTCGATGAGCGCCCCGCCCCGCCTGGGCTGGTTCTTCGCGTACGACTGGGACGTGCAGGCGCTCGAACGCTTGCAGGGCCAGGCCGGAATGGCGCAGTTCGACCACGCGGGTTTCGACCTGTTCAGCTTTCCCAGCAACGCGGCGCTGGTCGGCTTCGACCTGGCCCGCTTCGCCCGGCGCCAGGCCGAGCGCGGGCGCCGACTGGGCTGGCGCGGCGTGTTGTCGCACCACGAACAGTTCGGCACCCTGGCCGCGGCCCTGGTGGCCGAACAGCTGGGCCTGCCCGGCGCCACGCCGGAATCGGTGCTGGCCGCGCAGCACAAGCTGCATGCGCGCAGCGTGCTGCAGCAGGTGGCACCCGAGGCCAACCTGCCCTGCCAGCCCCTGCCCGCGGCCTACGGCCAGGACATCCCGCCCGGCCTGCCCTACCCCAGCTACGTCAAGCCGGTGAAGGCGGCGTTCTCGGTGCTGGCGCGTCGCGTCGACAGCCGCGAGGAACTGCAGGCCCACACCCGTTTCGGCCGGCGCGAGCTGTGGGTCATCCGCCGCCTGGTCGAACCCTTCGAGCGCATCTGCCGCGAACGCCTGCCTCAGGCCGGCAGCGCCCACCGCATGCTGCTGGAAGAGCCGGTGCCTTCCCACGTGGCCCAGTACAACCTGGACGGATGGGTCCAGAACGGCCAAGTGCACGCGCTCGGCGTGGTCGACGCCATCATGTACCCGGGCACCCAGGCCTTCATGCGCTGGGACCACCCCGGCCGGGCCACGGCCGGCCTGCAGGCGCGGGCGCTGGACGTGGCGCGGCGTTTTCTGGCGGCCATCGGCTACCACCACGGCTTCTTCAACCTGGAGTTCTTCCACGACGCGGCCACCGACCGGCTGAGCGTGATCGAATGCAATCCGCGCCTGGCCTCGCAGTTCGCCGACCTGTACCGGCGGGTGCAGGGCCTGGACGCGCATGCCATGGCCGTGGCGCTGGCGCTGGGCGAAGACCCGCTGGCCCTGCCGCGTGCCGAACCCACGGCTGGCGCCGCGGCCAGCCTGGTCTACCGCCACTTCGACCCCGCCACCCTGCCCCCGCCCGAGCCAGATGCGGCCACGCGCGCCCGCTTCGAAGCCCGACACCCGCAAGGGCTGCTGTTCACATTCCCCAAGCAAGGACACGGCCTGGCGCGAGACTACAAGTGGCTGGGCAGCCACCGCTACGCCATCATTCACCTGGACGGGCGCGACCGACAGCAACTGCGCGAGCGCGCCGAAGCGGCCAGCGCGCTGTTCGGCTGGACGCCGCCCTACCTGGACCAACCCGCACAAGGCGGCTCGGCCAGCCCATCGCCGGCCCGGGCCGGCCAGACCGCAACCCATGAACTGACGCCATGAACACCCCGAACCGCAGCCGCCGCCTGAACTTGACCCTGAGCTTGACCGTGGCCGCCGCGCTGCTGGCCGGCTGCAGCGCCATGACCGCACAGAACCCTGCGGGCAGCCTGCGCCCGGTGAATGCCGTGGCCACCGAAAGCGCCGGCCGGCTGATGCTGAAAGGCGCCGACCTGGTGGCCTACTTCACCCAGGGTCGCTACGTGCAGGGCGATGCACGCTTCAGCAGCGTGCACCAGGGCGTGGACTTCCACTTTGCCAGCGCCGAACACAAGGCGCTGTTCGACGCCGCGCCGCAGAAGTACCTGCCCCAGTACGGCGGCTACTGCGCCAATGGCATCGTCTACGGCATTCCCTGGGGCGGCGACGCCGACGCCTGGAAGCTGATCGACGGCAAGCTGTACATCTTCGGCGGACGCAGCTCGCAAGAAGCCTTCGAACTGGACGTGCCCGGCAACCTGCGCCTGGCCGACCAGTACTGGGCCAGCGAAGTGGCCGGCAGCAACAGCCTGTGGCAACGCAGCAAGCGCATGGTGCTGCGCGTGCCGCACTACAAGAGCGGCGAGGAGCTCGCGCGCCTGGTGGCCGCGGCGAAGGCTGCGCCGAAGTGAACGCCGCCGGGTCGCCTCAGCGGGCGAAGCCCGGCTCGTTCACGAGCTGCCGGTTGCGGCGCGACGACTCTTCCAGCCAGGCCACGAAGCGTTCGCCACCCATCGAGGCAGGTTCGCTGTGCTGGCTGCGCACGAAGTCGCGCCAGTCATCGTCCAGCGCTTCGGCAAGGCGCGCAGACAGGCGCTGGCGCAAGGCGGGCGACAGGCTGCCTGGCGCGAACAGGCCGAAGGTCGACCAGCGGTTGGCCTCAGGGTGCCCCAGCTCGCTCAGCGTGGGCAGCGCGGGGAGCCTGGGGTGGCGCGTCGGCGCACCCAATGCCAGGGCTTTCAGCCGACCCTGCTGCACCCAGGCCAGCTGATCGGCCGCGAGGTTCGTGCTGAGCAGCTCGAAGTGCCCGGCCAGCGCGTCCTGCAGCTGCCGCCCACCTCCGGCATAGGGCACATGGACGAACGGCGCTCCGGTGTCCAGGCGCACCTGCTCCATCAGCAGATGTCCCGTACTGGCAAACCCCGAGGTCGCCCAGCGCAGGCCGCCGGCCTGGGCGCGGGCCTGTTCGACCATGCCGGCCCAGTCCTGGGCCTGCAGCCTGGATGAACCCACCACCAGCATGGGCGTGTCCGCCAGGGCGCGCAAGGGCACGACACCATGGACCGGGTCGTAGCGCAGGGGCCCCAGCCAGGGCGCCAGGGTCAGCGGTGTCACCGCGCTCAGCAGCAGCACGCTGCCATCGCCGGCTGCCTGCGACAGCCGCTCCATGGCCAATGCGCCGCCAGCGCCAGGCCGGTATTCAGCGAACACGGTCAGGCCGAAGATACGGCGCAGGCGGGCAGCCAGATCCTGGCCCAGGCGGTCAGAAATGCCGCCGGGCGGGTATGCCAGCATCAGCGTGAGGCGTGGCACCGGCCAGCCCGTGGCCTCGGTGCCCCTGGCAGGCAGGGTGCCAGCCAGCGCGAAGCCCAGCGCCGCGCGCCGCGTCAGGCCTGCCATTGGCGAGCCAGCGCGCGCAGGCGGTTGCCGAACAGCCGCGTCAGCGGCGACGCATCGGCCTTGCGCGTGACCAGGGTCAGCGGCGCATCCAGCCGCACCGACGCCTGCAGCCGCCGGTACTGGATGGCGTTCGGGTGGTGGCCGCTCATCGAGGCCGGCACCACCGTCAGGCCGGTTCCCGCAGCCACCAGATTCAGGTTGGTCATCATGCGTTCGACCTCGGCCACCACACGCGGCTTGACGCCTGCGCGCTCGCAGATCTCCAGCAATCGGGCATACAGGCCCGGAGCGCCGGGCCGGCGCACCAGGATCAAGGGCTCATCGTGCAGGCAGCGCAGCGGCAGCGCCTTGCCCGCAGGCAGCCTGGCCAGGGCATGGTCGGCCGAGAACGCCAACAGCACCGGTTCGCGCAGCAGCGTGTCGAACTGAAGTCCCGGCGGCTGCGAGACGGGCCAGCGAATGAGACCGGCGTGAAGACGGGCCGAGTCCACGGCCTCGATCACGGCGCCCGCATGGTCTTCGACGATACGCAGATCCACATGCGGGTGGTGCTGGCGCATTTCGCGCAGGGCCATGGGCGTGAAACCGTGGGCCGCCGAAGAACTGGTGAAGGCGACCGACAGTGTGCCCCGCTCGCCGTCGGCGCGCTCGCGCAGCCGCTGGCACAGCGCGTCGAAGTCGGCCAGGAGCCGCTCTGCATCCTGCTGCAGGGCCTGCCCGGCCTCGGTCAGCCGCATGCCCTTGGGGTGGCGTTCGAAGAGCGCCATGCCGATCTCCGCCTCGAGCCGACGCAGCTGCTGGGTGAGCGGTGGTTGCTGGATGCCCAGGGATACCGCAGCACGCGTCAGATGCCCCGACTGGGCCACCGCCGCGAAATAGCGCAGTTGCCTGATGTCCATGGGGAGATGGTATGCGAGGCCATGTCGGACAGCGGGCTTGCCGGCGATGTCCATACGCTCTGTGTATGGATCCCAGACACCCCGGCTATTTGATCTTTGCGCCGTGCCTGCCGAAGATCGTGACCACCAAAAACACGACCGGAGACATGACGATGACACGATGGAACATGCAGCGCGCGCTGCGCGTGCTGGCGCTGAGCTCGGCCGCATCGGCCCTGGTGGGCTGCGGCGGTGGCGACGACGAGATCACCGGCCCGGCAGCAGCCGCGGAAGCCGCGCCCACGCGAACGGCCTGCCCCACCGTGGACTCGGCGGGCGCGGCGCTGGCGCTGAACGTGCCCGCCAACACCACCTGCTACACCGGCACGAACTCGAAGGGTTCGGCCTACATCATTGCCGTGCCGCCCAACTGGAACGGCCGTCTGCTGTTGCACGCACACGGCGGACCCGACCTCAACCCCAACCCGGACCGCGCCGCCGAAGTCCTGGACCGCTGGGACATCATGGTGCGGGCCGGGTATGCCCTGGCGGGCAGCGCCTTCCGGCCCGGCGTCGAGGTCAGCCGCGCTGCCGAGGACACCGAGCGACTGCGGGGCATCTTCCGCAATCACATCGGGAAGCCCAGCATGACCATCCTGCACGGGCAGTCGTGGGGTGGCAGTGTCGCGGCCAAAGCCGCGGAGACCTACACCCGCAACACCGTCGGGGAACAACCCTACGACGCCGTGTTGCTCAGCGCCGGTGTGCTGGCCGGCGGAACCCGGTCGTACGACTTCCGGATGGACCTGCGGGCGATCTACCAGCACCTGTGCAACAACCACCCGCGCCCCACCGAAACCCAGTACCCGTTGAACATCGGGTTTCCAGCAGGTGTCACCCCCCCGACCAATGCCAACCTCACCGCACGCGTCAACGAGTGCCTGGCCCTGAACCGGGCGCCTGCACAGCGCACGCCCGAACAGGCCGCGAAGATCGCCACGATCCTGGGGGCGGTGAAGATTGCCGAGAACCAGATCGTCAGCCACCTGGCCTGGGGCACGCGGCATTTCCAGGACATCAGCCAGCGCCATGGCGGCAGCCCGTTCGGCAACATCGGCGCCGTCTACACGGGAACTACCAATGACGCGGCACTGAATGCCGCCGTCCCGCGCTTCAGGGCCGACCCCGCGGCCTTCCGGAACTTCGCTGCGGACACCGACTACGCCGGGCGCATTCCAGTGCCGGTGATCACGGTCAAGTGGATCGACGATCCGACCGCCTTCGTGGAACTCGACGCCTACTTCCGAACCCTGATGCAGCAGTCAGGCACCTCGGACCGCCTGGTTCAGACCTTCGTCAATGCCGCCGAGTCGCACAGCTACATCAGCGACGCGACCTATGTCGGCCTGCTGTCGTCGCTGGTGCAGTGGGTTGAGAATGGCCAGAAGCCGACACCGCAGAGCGTTGCAAACGCCTGCACCGCGGCGTTGACGAACTTCAGCGCCGGCGTGGGCTGCAGGTTCAGCCCGACCTACACGCCGCCGGCCCTGGAAACCAGGGTGCCGGCACGCGAGCGGCCCTAGCCAAGCCGGGCGCCTTCTCGGGCGTCGGGCTTCGTTGCGCCCCGGTCATCAGACAGGCTTTCAAGCGGCAGCCGCCCCTTGAAAGCCCAGGCCAGGCAGCGCAGCTGCCACGGGCCGCAGGCCGGCAAGACACACCTCGACCGGCCGGTGCCGGTTGGCCAGGCGCACAACGCGGCGCACTGGACTAGCGCCAGCCCGCCGTGCTGGCCGCCACCTGCTGCGCCAGGGTCCACAGCGCCCGCCGGTGGGCCTGGGCCAGAGCGTCGGCGTCGGCTGAAGCCGCTGGCGTGTCGAAGCCGGCTTCGTGCAGGCTGGGCGGGCGCGTGCCCAACGGGTCGGCCAGTGACCAACGCGCCTGCAGGCGCAGGCTGCGCAGGTCGGGCGCCACGTCCAGCGCGTGGAGTTCCAGCCGCAGTTGCAGCGGCGGCGGCACGCCAGGCGGCAGCGGCGAACCCCACACCGGCGCACCCAGAAGCCGTGCCAGGTCGGCCCGCAGCAGGCGCGGCACGGCGTCGCGCAGCGGCTCGGCCCAGCGCGCCGTGCCCAGCGGCTGCAGGCTGGCATTGCCCTGCGGCACCAGCAGCGCGCTGCGGTCGAGGTGGCCGGGCAGGCCCACCGCGCCCAGCAGCTGCAAGGCCGGGCCGGCGGTGACGCCGGCACCAGCCGCGGCGGCCGTGGGCAGCGGTTCGGGCGGCTGCGCCGGCAGGCGCAGCCATTGCACGGCCGGCAAGGGCGCGGCGCAACCCGCCAGCCACAGCATGCTGGCCAGCAGCGCCCCGCGGCGGGCGCGACCAGCAGGAGAAGGGAGGACCCGTTCGCGGCGGACCTGAGGGATGGGCGAAGCCGGCGGGGTCATCGTATTCAGCGAGTTCAACGGGATCAGCAGGTTCACGTCTGGATTCGGTTCTTCTGGCTGGCCCGCTGGGCCGGAAAGATCACTTCGCGCTGCAGCCAGTGGCGGAACCGGATCGTCGCGTCGTCCTGGCTGCGCTGCAGGTGGCTGTCCAGCGCCTGCGCCTGCAGGAACAAGCCGTGGCGGGCTTCGGCCTGGCCCAAGGCCTGGGGATACAGGCGCTGCAGCACGGCGTCACGCGGGAAGCCGGGCACGATCTTGTGGATGTCGCGCGTACGCAGCCAGCGGTCGCCGGCCAGGTCTTCGCGAACCAGCATCGCCCGGCCCTTGTATTCGAAGTGTCGGCCTTCGATGTCGCGATAGGCCAGTTCCTTCGCGGCGCGCAGCGACTGGCCCACCAGTTTCGGCAGCCAGAACCGGACCAACATGCCCAGGAGAGGCGCCGACAGGACGACAGACAGCGCGAAGATCGCCGCACTGTCGAACATCCAACCCACCGTCCACATGCCCAGCGCAGCGAAGATGGCGAGGATCGGCAAGAGATAAGGCATGGGCATCAATGTACCTTGCCCTGCGCTTGCACTGGACCGGCTGCCGGGCGCCCCGGTGTCAATCGCAGCTGAGCCCGACCTGGCGTTTGTTCAGGCCACCGCTGAACACGCGGTCGGTTTCGTGGACGTCCTTCACCCAGAAGTACGCCACCCGGCCAGCGTCGGTCACGGCCACCTTCAGCAGCGACGCTACTTGCACTTGTCTTTGGCTGCCATATAGGCAATGACGAGGACAGACAGTATCGAACCCCCGGGGTTCGGACCGATGCAATCTTCCTTTCCAGTACGGGTGATTGCATCAGCGAGCTGCTCGGACTTGGACGAAGGCTCATCCCCGAAGTAGGTTCCGCTGTTCTCTGCCAGGTTTCGCACATCACTCTTGGATGCCCGGTTCGCTGCACGAACAGTGGCCAGATCAAGTTTGATTGGCGCACTTGCTGGTAATTCAGCTCGTTCTGGCGCTTCTGCTTTGGCTGCGGAGATGGGTTGGACCACCTCCAACGTAGGGGTGTATTCAGTGACGGCAGTAGGTGGGGCAGTCGATTCGGCGGTCTTTGTTGCCCTCGGTGAACCGACGAGTCTCCTGGTCTTTCCTACGCTGGGCGGCTTTGCCGGTTCAGGTGCCGTGGTTGGCGCCTGTGGAAGTCTCAAATAGGAGACTCTCTCGAATGCATTCTCTGTTGTCCTTGGCAGGCTGCGAAAGTTCAGCGCAAGCAGCGGCCCGAACGTGAGCGCGCAGGCGAGCAAGAGCGCAATGGTTCGCTGGTTGAAGGTGCGACGGAACTGCATGGCGCTTCGATTCTGCGGCCTAACGCGATTTCAGCACGGCACAACGGTATCGCAGGCGGATGCCATGAGCCACAGCCCTTGCTCACCCAGCCAACGAAAGCTGCCGAACCCGCAGGCTGCAAGCAGGACTTCGATGTCTGCCTGTTCCAGGCTGCGCGTGGTGAACGACTGCGTCCACGCGGCGTCATCGGCTTCGTACCGCAGCCGCATCGAGACCAGGTCGCCGTCGCGCGCCACGTGTTCGGCCACCAGCACAACGCCGCCGGCCGCACCCAGCCGCCCGGGCGTGGCCGCGGCCAGCCAGTGCGGCGAATGGCGCTTGGCGAAGAAGATGCCGCCGGGGGCCAGGTGTCTTCTGGCGGCCTGCACGAACCGCCGGCGGGTCGATTCGTCCGGGTGGTTGATCAGGTGGCTGGGCAGCAGCACCACCGGCCAATGGCGGCCCGCGTCCAGCGTCTCGATGGCCGACTGGATGCCCGCCACCCCGGGCGGCAGGTGCGCCAGCATCTCGGCCGATTCGTCCACCCCCGTGGGCTGCAGCCCCAGTTGCTGCAGCCGCAGGCACAGCCGGCCGGTGCCGCAGCCCAGTTCCAGGGCCGCCGGGAACTTCAGCAATTCCGATTCGACGTCCTGCAGGTCGCCCAGATAGGGCAGCCGGCGGTACAGGTCGACGGAGCAGCCATCGGGGGTCTGGCTGCCCGGGCCCGAGCCGAATGAAGAGTGGGTCATGGGGTGTCTGAAGCCGCCTTCGGCCGGGACGGGTGCTGCGACTTCGCCAGGAAGGTGGGCCCAGGGGCCCTGCCCTGCGCCCGCGCCAAGCCGGAGTCCGAGAGACCTGGGACCGGACTGGTCCGGAAGAACGACCGCCGCCGGATTCTAGAAGCCTGCCCCCGGCGCCCACCCCCCACACGAGGGGCCCCACGGGGCGGAACGATTGACGATGGCGGAACGGTGGCCCGGCATGCTGCAGCCATGCAGGTGCAACCTATTGCACCTTCACAGTTTCCGAATGCAAATCTCAACGGAGGATCATGATGCTGCGAATGTCGACCCTGCTGGCCAAATCAGCCGTCTGTGTGTTCTTCTGGAGTGCAGCCGCACTCGCGCAGGCCCAGGTCGTCATCGACTTTGAAGGTCTGTCGGGCATGCCCAGCGGGAACTCCCCAGTGCCCGCGGCGTCGCAGCTGTCTGACCAATACCTGTCGACGCTGGGGGTGGCTTTCCGCTCGCAAGAGGCGAGCTTCGTGGCCGCTGTGCAGCTGGGTTCCGGGCACGCCACCAGCGGCATCAACGGCATCGGCGGCGTGCGAGCCGATGGCCGGCTCTTCTATTCGCAACCGATCATCGCGAGCTTCTTTGTTCCTGGCGTGACTTCGACACCAGCCGTCACCGACCTGGTGTCCGTGCGCGGTGACCTCATCGGCACGAACCAGAACGTTTTCCTGCAGGCCTTCGATGTTCAAGGCATCCAGATCGCGGGTGACACCCAGATCGATGTCAACGGGGTGGGCGCGACGTTGACGGTATCGGCCCCCGGAATCCACTCGGTCCGGTTCTTTTCGGCGGCCAACAACGTGGCGTTTGACGACTTCCGTTTCGGAACACTCACCGCCGTTCCGGAACCCGGCAGCGCCGCCCTGCTGGGCTTGGGTCTGCTCGGCTTGCTCGCAGCCCGGCGACAGACCGTCCGCCGGCGCCTGCCCTGAAGGCGCAAGAACTGCCGCCAGGGCCGGCCCGGTTACGGCGGCCCGCCTCGGGCCCGCAGGCTGACGCACCCAGTCTGCTGCGCTTTCCGTAGGCCTCGGTCCGCCCGGTTCAGGCGGCACCGCGCGGGTCGGCCGTTCCCGCGGCCAGGGCTGCGCTGACGACTCCAACAATGAACGGACCCTTGGCCGCGGTGTAAGCCGCCTTGTCGTGCAGGTGCTCTGCCGCCAGGACGCGCTTGAGCGCAGCGTACTGCGCCCTCAGGGGCGGGCTGGCGCGCAGCGCATTGCGAAACGCCATGTGCTGCTGCCAGATGGCCGCGTTGACGACCACCGCATGCAGGTGGACCCGCGCTGACGCCGGCAGCGCCACCGCGTTGCGCGTGAAGTAGCGTCGCGCCGGCAGCGCCGCCTCGTGTTCTGGCCGGTAGATGAAACCAAGCCGGGCCAGCGCGGGCACGCGGGCTTCGATCTCGGACAGCGCCCCGGCGCCCAGCAAGACGTCCAGCACGGGCTTGGCACACAGCCCAGGCACGGCGGTGCTGCCGATGTGCTCGATGCACACGTCTGCCCCTTCGAAGGCGAGCTGCAGTTCGCCGGCCAGCACGGCGAACTGGCGCGACCAGTCCGGCTGGTGGTCGACAAGGACAAGCTCAGCCAAACCCGATGTCCTGGCGGTTCGGGTGGAAGGGGCGCAGGCAGGCGGGCTGCACCGACTGTGCAGCCCAGGCCGAGCCTGGGCAGGACGCGCGGCGCTTCACGCGACGCAGCCTCGCCTGGCCTGCAGGCCCACGCTGCCGGGGTTCACCAACAGATCCCGGCCAGCACCGTCCAGCACCGTCCAGCCCGAGGCCATGAGGAAATGCGCCGTTTCCCTGGGCAGCAAGGGGCCCGAGTCTGCACCCACCGGCTAGAACCAGAGATCGCGCACGCAACGCCCGTCGCGCGGCAAGTCTTCGAAAGCCTCGAGCCCTTCGAAGTGCTCGATGGGCAGGTGCGCGATCGGCCCCGGTTCGGCGAGCCGCAGGTTCACGGCCACCGCAAACCTGCCGTCGGCATCGGGCTTCTGCAGGCGCCACCAGCCCACCGCCGCGCAGGTGGGGCAGAAGTGGTAGGCCAGGTTCGGGCCACGTGTGTAGACCCGGCTTTCGCCACGCACGGCGATGCGTTCGCCTTCCGTGCCGTAAGCCCAGAGCCCGCCCCAGCGCCGGCACGACGTGCAGTTGCAGGCGGTGGCCGATTCCGGCATGCCCAGGTACTTCCAGCCCAGGGCGCCGCAGTGGCAGCTGCCTTCGAGCGAATGGGTGTCGTCCATGGGGTGTACGTGCTGGGGGTTTTGGCGCGGGTTTTCTTCAGTGGCAGCGCAGGGCGCCGTGGTCGAACGCCATCGCGCGAAGACGGCTTCAGATCGGCGGCGGCCCGCCGCTGCGGCGTCGGCGATTCAGGGGAACCTGGCGCCGGGCTCGACGACCACCGTGCGCGTGGCAAGGCAGGCGTGCTTCAGGATGCGCCACTGCGGTGCACCTGAACCCGGCGGATACGCGCTGTCGGGTGTCCAGTTCTGCCCGTCCGGGGTTTGGGTGTAGCCCTTCAGTTCGAATTCGTCTTCCGCGGGAAACGACTGGAATTCATGGAAGTAGGCGCCGCTGGCCAGTTCGCCGGGCTGCAGGCCGAGGATTCTTTCGGCCTCGGCAAGGGTGCGTCCGGCGACAAACTTGTAGCAGGTGACGAAGCCTTCCGCCCAGAACATCGGCGGACGGGACAGCGAAGTGATCTTCACCGGGCGGTTCATCTTGTGCTGGTGCCAATAGGCGATGGCCTGCCGCTTCTGAACCCGCACGTGGTCATGAACCATGGTGCTCTCCTTGAACGGGGTCGTCATGTTAAGGCCAGGCCGAACCAGGCCGCGGCGCCATGCGGGGCGATGGCTGTGCGGGGCTAGACGAAACCCTGCTCCTCGTAGCTGGCAAAAGCGGCCTTCGTCAACCCGGCCAGTTCCTTGAACAGCGGCTTGTCGACCTCGGCGAAGTTGAAGCACGACTTGCCCTGCATGCGTTTCTTCAGCGCGGGCGACAGGCCGTCCAGCAGCCCGGGCCGGGCATACACCGGCATCAGGTGAAAGCTGACGAAGGCCTTCTTCACCTGCACCGCGCCGAAGAACAGGGGCTTCTTGTTCTTCTGGAGGAAACGGGTGTCCAGATACAGCTCGGTCGCGTCGTCCTTCTTCGCGTCCAGCCGGGCCGCGTAGGGCGCCATGATCGAACGCAGTTCGGCAAAGACCGGGTCGAGGCTGGGCATCGGGTGTCTCCTGGTCGGCGCAGCCGCCGCTGTGGGCTCAGGCTGCGCGGGTTGGAAGGGACAACAACAACTGCGCGAGTTCTACCGCGATTTCCTGCGAATGGCGACGGGTCGTGTCGAAGTGATGATGGTGGACCGAGGGCACCACCCCGTTCTCGTAGCCGTGTCGGGCCTCGGCGAGTGTGCGGTCCCCGCGGGCCAGCGTCCGGCGCTCGATCTCTGGCCAGGCACAGCCAAGGTGAACCCGCAGCGGCTGGTGGCCACCGAAAGCCGCGTTTCGCCCCGGCTCTGCCGCGTTCGGGGTGCCGTCGGGGAGAAAAAGCGCGTTTGGAAAACCTATCCTCACGCTCACGGTTGTGGCGGCCAGCGCTGAGGCCAGCAACGGTGCCAGCGCGTCGGTCAGCCAGGCTGTGGAGGTGCGGGTGCTGGCCGGCACGGCGGTTGCCACGCCAGTCAGTGTCAATCCGTTCGTGGTGCTGCAGGCGGCCACACAGCAGGTGCAGGTGCTGGCCGGCAGTGCGGCTGTCAGGCCGGCTGCGGCGGCGACCAGCGCCACACTGGTGGCAGCTGCAGGCATGTTGGCGGCGCCTGCGGCACCCCTGGTGCCGCCCAAGACGGCCGCTGAAATCGCCCAAGCCGAGGCCGACCGTGCGCGCGCCTTGAGCGATGCATGGCTCAAAGAACTGGAAGAGCGCGCCAAGGCGCAGTGGGAGCAACTGATGGGCGGGCGCTGAGCCCGACTTGGCGCCAGCCGGGCCGGCCACAATCGTGGTTTTCAAGAGTGCAGACCGATGAGCTATGTCGTCCACATCTGGGAGCAGCCCAGCCCGCAGACCTGGGCGCAGGCCGATGCGCTGCTGGCGCAGCTGACCGGCCGCGCCTGCCCGCCCAACCCGCTGTTTGCGCTGCTGGCGCGGCAGCTGCGTGCGGCGTTTCCAGCCCAGCCCGGCGATGCTGGCTCACCCTGGCTGGAAGGCGAGCCCGACGGTGATGTGCACGAGGCCGTGTGGGCGCTGGCCTTGTCGGTGGACCAGCTGGACACAGTAGCGCCCAGGTTGATCGACCTGGCGCTGGCCCTGGGGCTGACCGTGTACGACGGCCAAAGCGGCGAGGTATTCTTGCCCGGCCGCTGGCGCCTGACGCCCGAGGGCCGCGAGCCGCTGGAATGGCCCGAGACGGCCGCCGTGCCGCAGGTCGATTTCAAGGCGGCGGCTGCGCGGCGCCTGGAAGCCCAGGTGCGCGCGCTGGTGCTGCCGAAGTTCGCGCCGCATGGGTTTCAATTGACCTGGGTCACCGGGCACCAGCCGCTCGATGAACTGGCGCTGGTGCGCAGCACACCGATGGGGCAACAGCGCATGGTCATCACCGTGGAAGGCTGGTCTGATGCGTTTTGGGCCGACGACCACATTGACCTGTGGCTGTCATGCGACCTCAAACCGCGGTTGCCCGAGGAGTTCAAGGCGTGGTGTGGGGCGCAACACGGCATCTGGCTAAGGTCAATGCATTTGCCCGAGCTCGCTGCTTTTTACAAGAACCCGGGAAGACGCAGCGCGTTCGACACATCATTCAGCTGCCAAACGGTGCCCGATCTGGTCAGCTTTTTGGGCCTTTTCGCCAATTGGGCGATGCAACACTGGTTGCCGCTGCTGGACGCCTGCCAGACCATCCGCGGATTTCTGGCCCAGCCCCTGGCCGAGCCGACCGCTAGCGTCTTTCTCGACCCCAGCGCGGCCTGCTTGGCAGTGGCCCACTGCGCCGGGGCGCCGGATGTGGCTGAACGTGCGCGGCGCTACGGTCTGCACCGGGCACCCTTCGTGCGTGTCGCCATGTTTCAGGATCTGCTGGAAGGCTTGGCAGCATTTCCCCAATACTTTGGCTGTTATGCCAATGCCTTGGATTGACTATGCAAGCGTCGCTGCACCGCCCCTTCTGCAGCGCGCAGGCGCCTGGCAATGCAGCCGCTCAGCCCGTTGACCACAGCGCTTGCGCCCAGCGGCCGGGCCCACTTATGACCCAACCGCACAACCCATGACGCTGCTGCGCTTGTCCAAATGGCTTTGCCTCATCGGCCTGGTGTTGGTCATCGTCACCACGCTGCGCGTGCGCAACATGCCAACGCCCATGCCGGCGCCTGCCCTGGGCAATTTGTCCACCATCAGTGGCCCGGTGGTCGCCGCACGAGAGGTGACCCGAAAGACCGTTCGAAACCGCATGGTGGTGGCGCAGTTCCATGAGCTGACGGTCGATCGAAACGGCACCCCCGTCACCCTGGTCCTGGGCGGCCAGTGGCTGACCAAGGACAAGGTCACTGCCCTGGTGGGCCAGGTGGTCAACGCCCGATTCGACGCCAGCGATGCCAACCAGATTTACACGTTGGCGGCGCCCGCTGGTGAACTGGTGCGCTACGCCGATGTGGCCAAGGTCATCAACTTCCGCAACGACGGGCGCGCCACCGAAGAGCCGATCTTCCGCGGCTTTGCCTGGGTGCTGTTCATCCTGGGTGCGATCGGCATGTTGTTGGGCTGGCGCGTGGCATGGGCAGAGGCCCATCCCGATGCGCGATCCGCCAGAACCAGGCGCTGACCAGTCATCGAGCTCTGGACCTGCACCCGCCGCGACCCTGATGCCGTCAGTTCGAGGCGAACTCGTCGCCCAAGATCGCGGCGATGTTCTGGCGCTCGCCCAACAACCGGACCACATCAACATGGTCTTCGCGTTCGAAATAGCACCAAAGCAGCGGGAACTTCGCCACCCGCCAAGTCCGAAGCCCCGGAACACCGAGCAGCTTGCCGAGTGTCGGTGAGCCGATGCCTGGGTCGAGTTCGATCTGGTCAAGCGCGGCGTTGGAGGCGGTGGCCAACTTCACTGCCGCACGGGTACCACCCTCCTTGCGGTAGCACCTGACCTCGCCCTGCTGATCGCGCAGCGCCTGCGGGCGCAGAACTGCCGGCTTCAATCGATCTCGCCGCGAGCGATCGCCAGCAGTTCCTTTTCGTCCGCCTTGGTGCGGCGCCGACCAGGCCCGGATGCCAGACCTTCTTCGATGAGATCGCGAAGCCGCTTCTTGGCCTGCTCTTCCTGATCTCGGCGTACCAGGTCGCGGATGTACTCGCTGGTGTTGCCGTAGTTGCCGGTGGCGACCCGGTGATCGATGTACTCGCGCATCGACTCTGGCAAGGCAAAGCTCATGGTTTGGCGGCTCATGCAGGCATCTTGGTCAGCTTGACAACAGTTGTCAAGTCCGCTGGAAGGAACACCTCCAGATCCAGGAATGCTGCCGCAGGCCGCGTCGCGAACGCGCCTGTCAGATGCCTGGGTAGTTGTCTGGCTGGCGGCTCTGCCGCTACGAATCAAGGCGGCCGATGCCGGCTGTGGGTCGACAGCGCGAGTTCGCGGCTTTCAGATGCTGTCGTTCAGCCGGGGGCCTCTCCCAGTCGATGCTGGTGACCTGCGAACGACAGCCTTCGCTGTCACTGAGTTCTTCGTCGGCTCAGAAACTGATCGACGCAGACACGCTTGACCGGCCGGCAGAGCAGATTGCGCATGGGCGGGTCTGGCTGCGGCTCATTCCACCGCCGTGCCCCGCCTCGTCACCCGGTCGCGTTGGCTGGCGCCATGCGCGGCAGCAGCACCGATCGCCAAGTCAAGGCAATCGCCGCCACCATGGCCAGGCCCAGCCCGACGTAGCCCATCACCAGGCCGCGGAAGCCCAGCACCGGGATCAGCGCGCCCGCCGACAGCAAGCCCAGAGGCAGGGTGTAGATGGCCAGCATGCGCACACCCATCACCCGGCCGCGGAAGCGCTCGTCGCTGCCGCGCATCAGCAAGACGGCCAGGGCCAGCATGCTCAGGCTCTGGCAGAAGCCTGCGGCAAGATAGAGCGCCATCGCGCTGGACGCCGTGATGGGCAGCGCCAGGCCCAGCAGGCACAGGTACCACGCGGCGCACGAGGCCAGCATCGTGCGTGCCGGGCGCAGTGCGGCGCCACGGCTGCTCATCACCACCGAGCCCAGCAGCGCTCCGCTGGCATAACTGGCCACCAGCCAGCCCAAGCCCTTCTGGTCCAGGCCGAAGACGTCGCGTGCGATGTAGGGCATCAAGCCGCCGCTGAGCGGAAAGGCGCACAGGTTGACCAGCGCAGCCACCGCCATCGCGGCACGCAGCGCAGGCGTGTGCCAGACATGCTGCAAGCCTTCGACCAGTTCGCGCCAAGGTGACGACGTGCGGGCCGGCGCGGCAGCGGCAGTCTTCACGCCGGCCGGACCCGATCGCAAGGTCAGCACCACACCGACGAGGTACAAGGCGACGATGACGCCATACGCGCTCAGCATGCCAAGACTGGCCATGAAGCCGGCCCCGGCCAATGCGCCGCCGATGCGCGCCGAATCCCCCGTGGTCCGCGATATGCCCATCGCAGCGACCAGCTGTGAAGGCGGCACGACGGCACTGACCAGGGCCGTGCGCAGCCCGATGTCCGAGGGCTTGACCAAGCCCACGAGGAAGGCCACGACCAACACGCCGGTCGGGCTGAGCTGGTCCGTGGCGGCCAGCAGCAGGATCACGCCGGCCAGCAGGGCGTAGCTCATGCGCATGCCCCCCAGCCGGTCGCCCAGCGTGCCCAGCACGGGCGACAGCAGCGTGCCGACGTACATCAGCGCGCCGAAGATCGTCAGCTGAAGCACCGAGCCCGTCTCCACGAGCACGTACCAGCCCAGGATCAGCGTCTCCATTTCAAGCGCCCAGGCGGTGCACAGGTCGGCCGGCCACTGAATGCGGAAGGCGCGCGTGCGCAGCGGGGCCAGCGCGGGCCAGCGGGCTGCTGCGGCCGAGCCTGATGGCAGGGGCGACTTCAACGCGCAGGCCTGCCCAGTGTCTGAATGCTCATGGGCGCTGGCGGCAGCGGCCACACGGCAAAGCGATCCGGCAAGGTGGGGTGGAAAGGCATCGATCAGGCGGAGGAATCTGCGGTGAGTTCAAGTCGGGAATGGTGGCTGGTCTGGATCGGAATCGCTGGCGTCTTTGGTCCGGACACCGCAACCGAGCTTGTTGTGTGGCCCGGCGTTCGAGCCAATCTGCTCAGGCACCAGTGCAGCAGCCACGACGATCACGCCGGATCGACCCAGTTTTCGACCTTCAGTCCCCCGACGCGCAGGAACTCGCTGGTGTTGTTCGTCACCAGCGTCGCGCTCTCGGCCAGTGCGTGGCAGGCGATCCATAGATCGTTTGCACCGACGGGCGTGCCTGCGTCCTTCAGACGCGTGGACTGCTCGGCGTAGTGCTCGCAGATGGCGGGGCCTGCCGGATACAGCACCGCCACTTGTCGGGCCAAGGCTTCCAGCCGGCGAAGGACCTCCGGCTTTTTCGTGCTGCGCTCGGCGCCCTTCAGCAACTCAGCCCAGGTCACGAAGGACATGCACAGCCGGGCATCCTGCGGCAGCGCATCCACCCGCTGCGCGATGGCGGGCGGCTGGTTCTTGATCAGGTAGATGAGGATGTTGGTGTCCAGCAGGTAGATCACAGGGCCTCGCGCTCCTGCAAGGGCTGTTGACCGGCCTGTTCAGCCTCCAGTGCAGCGATGAAGGCAAGGTCCGCCTCGCCCACGGCGCGCAGCGCATCGAACAGCGCAGCGCCACGTTCGGCCCGCAAGGGATGAATCACCAGATCGCCCGACTCGTTGCGCGAAATGCTCACGCGGTCAGTGTCGAGCCGGAACTCGGCAGGAATGCGGACCGCCTGGCTGTTGCCGTTGTTGAAAACTCTGGTGGTGAGCGTTTCCACGTCGCGCCCTATGTGTGTACGTCGATGTGTGTATTTTCATTCAAACATCGCTGGCGTGCAACCACGCCCACGAACCCTGCCGGTGTGCTTCCACCCTTTGCGCCAGGCTTGACTTGTCTGTTGTTCAAGCTCCGGCCGCGCTGGGACTCGTTGCCCATTCGGGCAGGCATCGGCAAGCACGCGCCAGCAGCCTCAAGCGGCCTGCGGGCGCACCAACACAAGGTCAGCGAATGCAGCGTCGAAGTCTCGAAGCCGCAGCGCACAAAGAACCGGAACCTGGGGATCGGCTAGCTTGCCTGCTGCAGCCCGGGCTTGCACCGCTTGCCGTAGCGGACCAGGTGGGGCGAGGGACCGGACTTTGGCAGACGGTGCGCACGCTATGTGGCGGAAAACTTGCCGTGGACGTGGCGGGTGAAGTTGTCCAGGATGGCCTGCCACCCGGCTCGTTGTTGCTCTTCGGGGTGGGTGGTTTCAGCATCAAACCTGACGGTCAAGTCCACTCCCTTGGGGCTTTCCACGAACGTGACGACCGCCATTCGCCCGCCAAACTGGTACTCGATGAGCGCATGCTGCACTACCTTGGTGTAGTGACCTTCGAAGTCGAAGCCCAAGGAACCGTCCTTTGCTTCCATGCGAGAGCAGAACTCGCCTCCGGGGCGCAGGTCCACTCTTGCAGTTGTCGTGTGCCAGTCTGGCGATGCTGCATTCCAGAGCTCGATGTCCTCCGGTGTGGTGTACGCGGTCCAGACGTCATGAATGGGCGCGTTGACGACAGTCGAAACGGTGATCTGCATTCGGACTCCGTGAAGAAGCTGGTGTGTTTCTTGTCTGGCCTAAGGTTCGTTCTGACCGGCCCGCGCAGGCAGGCGGCGTCAGGCCGGGTTGCAAGGATAGCCCGCATGCTGCAGCCCGGGCTGGCGCGGCTTGCCGCAGCGGGTCAGGTTGAGCGAGGCGCCTCACCGCTGGAGTGGCCCAGGTGCTTGACGCACTGCAGCACCGGCAGGTGTGGTCCCCACAGCAGCGGGAACACTTCCAGCGGAACGTAGCCCAGGCGCTCGTAGAACCCCCTGGTCTGGGCGTACTCGGCGCTCGGGTGAGAAGGCGCGAGCGTTTTCACCTGAAGCACTTTGCACCCTTGCCTGGCGAGCCAGGACTCGACATGCTCATGCAGCGCTCGTCCAACGCCAGTGCCTCGGTGACCTGCATCGACCGCGATGCAGTGAACCTCCCAGGAACTCGGGAAGTGCTCTCGGACGGTGATGAAGGCCACCGGCTCATGAGCGACCGCGAGGAACGTCGGGTAGCGCCCGGCGTCGGCGACGTACTCCTGCAGCGATTCCTCGATGCCGAACCACTGGGGCAGTGACCGCAGGATCTTCTCGCAGTGCGAAGCAAAGCCGTTCGACGGGCCGATGAGTTGCATTGCCATCGTTTGTGCGGCCTAACTTTCGACAAAGCTGGAGACCACGGCGTGACGCAATCGCCACTGCCGACACTTCGGGCGGTTCACAGCGACACCGCTATTTGAACTGCGCAGGGTCATAGAAGAACTGTTCTTGAACGATGTGTTCGTTTTCCCATCGTTGGTAGGCCAACTCTTCGAAGCGGACGGCCTTCCCGGCCTGGGTGGCGTATTCGAAGACCCAACGAATGACGACCACGTTCCCGGACACCAGAACCGGCCTGATGCACGTGGACTTGAGGTTCGTGGTCGAGGCCTGCGCGGCTTGCTCGAACTTGAGCAATGCCTCCTTCCCTACGCGGGGTGCGGCGCCGTTCTCCTGCATCGAGGCATGATCGGCATAGAACTGTTTCAGGGCTTCGACGCCCTGCCCGGCCTCAACCATGGCAACGAAGCGTTCAACGGTGTTCAGTGAAGGCATGGGTCGCAGCGATATTCGTTTGTGGGCCCCACCCGGCCACCGCTCTGAACGCCCCGCGTTCAGGCGCCTCGAGCCAGGCTGCCGGTGCCGGCCGCCAGGCGGGTTGGGGTTCCTTTTCGAGCACGGCACACACCGCTGCACCCAGGTCCACCCCCAGGTGCTCGGCGGCCGCTGACTGCCCTGCGTCGGCCAGGTCGGCCTGCAGCGCAAACGGCTTGAAGCTGTCCCACTCGGCGGCAAATTCCGAAACCAAAATCCGCGCCAGGTCGTAGGACAGCATGTTGCCGTCGTCGGTGCGCAGCCACGACTTGCCCGACCAGAACTCCTGGATCGTCTCTTCGGTCCAGAAGGCCTGGTGCTTCAGGTGCATCTGGCGCGGCGTCAGGGGCTCGGGGGACAGTGGGGGCGACAGGCGCCGCTCGGTGTTCACCGCCAGCCCTTCGTTCAGCCACGCGGGCAGCGGCAGGTGGCCCAGGCAGGCGTGGGTCATCTCGTGGACGATGACGGGCTCGATCACCCGCAGGTCGTGCTTCATCGTCACGAAGTGGCTACAGCCGTCGTTGATGAACATGCCGCCGCTGGCCGCAAATTCACCGTCTTCACCGTAGAAGTGCGAGACATAGCGGTAGTAGGTTTCGTCGTCCTCGAACACCACCAGGATCTCGTGGCCCCACTCGGGCGTCGTGGCCAGGCCTTCGAGCACCGCGGCAATGCGCCGCTGCGACTTCGTCATGAAGTCCAGGGTCGACCGGGCGATGTTCGCATCCAGCGATGAGAGCAGCACCGCATCACCTTGCGTTTCAAGCCGGTACCCCGCGCCCAGGCTGCCGCACAGATGCTCGAGCCAGGCCAGTTCGGCCTGGCCCCAGGCGGCGGCGCGAAGCGGCTCGTCGAGACCTTGCACCCACTGCCTGACGGCTTCCCAGTCCAGGCGGGGGAAGCCGCCTGCGTCCACGGTGATGCAGGGCGCGAGGACAAGACATTCCGGCCCGCAGCCGCCGCAGCCGCAGGCTGGGGCGGGCTGCTGGAAACGAGCGAACGAAGCAGCTTGAAGACCATGGGCAGACCAGGAATCAGGGACGGGCCTCGAACGGAGGGTCGAAGTGCGTGTCGATGAACTGCAGGTAGGGCGTGCCCTCGACGGTCTTGTCCAGGCGGTGCCCCCGGGCGGCGGCGGCTCCACGTTCATGGTGATGGTCCTGCCGCCGTCTGTAGAGGGGTGAAGCAGCGCTGCGCGAACTGATGATAAACTAGTCAGATTACTAGTCAGCAAGGGGTTCCCCATGCAAACGTGGCCGGTCCAGGACGCTAAGGCTCGATTCAGCGAGTTTCTGGAGACTTGCCTGGCGCAAGGACCGCAAATGGTGACGAAGAGGGGTTCTGAGGCAGCAGTGCTGGTCCCTGTGGATGAGTGGCGGCGGCTGCAAGCTGCTGCCCGCCCCTCATTGAAGCAGCTTCTGCTTTCGGAACAAGGGCGAGGTGACATGATTCTTCCCGCAAGGGGGCGGGCTCGCCGGCGCGCACCCACTGCCGCAGGTTAAGCCTGATGTACTTGCTTGACACGAATGTTGTTTCCGAGCTCCGCAAGCCGAAGCCCCATGGGGCGGTGCTGGCCTGGTTGGAAGCACGTGCAGATGAGCAGTTGCATCTCTCTGCAGTCACGATCGGTGAGATTCAAGCCGGGATCGAACTCACTCGCGAACAAGACGAGTCCAAAGCCTTGGAGATCCAGGCTTGGCTGGCGCTGGTGGCTGCGTCATACAACGTGCTTCCGATGGACGCTCGAGCCTTCAGGGCGTGGGCCAAGTTGATGCACAGGAAGTCTGACACGGTCTACGAGGACGCCATGATCGCGGCGACGGCGAAGGTTCATGGCTTGACGGTGGTGACGAGAAACGTGGCGGATTTCAAGGCTTTCGGGGTTCCGCTCTTTAACCCATTCAAAGCGTAGCGGAGCTCACGCCCGAGTTCGACACCCACCGCTCGGCTGAAGGACAGGGCCAACCCGGCAAACGCACTGAAAGCCGCCTGCGTCCACGGTGATGCAGGGCGCGATGACAAGACGTTCCGGCCCGGCTTGAAGCAGCAGCCGCCGCAGCCGCAGGCTGGGGCGGGCTGCTGGAAACGAGCGAACGAAGCAGCTTGAAGACCATGGGCAGACCAGGAATCAGGGACGGGCGTCGAACGGAGGGTCGAAGTGCGTGTTGATGAACCACAGGTAGGGCGTGCCCTCGACGGTCTTGTCCAGGGGATGCCCGCGGCCGTTGTCTGAAATGCTGAAAGAAGCCCCCTGGGCCGTGATACGGCTGGTGGCCGCACGGCCGGATTGATGTTCTGCCAGGCTGCACAGCATCAGCGCCCGCACGGCGGTGGCGGCGAGATCGGCCAGCGGTTGATGGGTGGTTGGATGCATGCAGCTTCAAGCCCGCCGGGCCGGCAGGCGCCTGGGGCGAGGTGTCACTTCAGCGCACTGTAGACGTAAGCACAGCGCCCGGACGAAAAGGCCACGGCCTCGCCCGACATCGCATCGGTCTGGCCGCGCACTTCGTACCTGCCGCCGGTGTCGGTGGACAGCTGGGCCAGCACCTCCGACGTGGGCGCTTCCAGAAACATCACACCCACGACGAGGTGCTTGCGCCCCGCCGCGGTCTGCAGCACTTAGCCGTCGCCCGTGGCCACTTCGTCGACGATGCGGCCCTGCGCGGCCCAGGGCCGGGTGGGCCGGTTCCTGGGTGCGGCCACCTGGTCGGCCGCGGGCGGAACGATCCACACCAACTGGGGTTCAGCCGGCAGCGCCACCGTGCGCAGGCGGGTGGCGCCGGGTTGCACGGCGTGCAGCACGCTCAGGCGCCGCAGGTAGGCCTGCTGCAGGCAGTCTGCGGTCTTGCAGGGGTTGCGCAGCGTCTGCAGCCACTGCCGCTGGTCGGCGACCAGGCATTCATCGGCGTGCTTCAAGGCCACCCGGGCTGCGGCGTAGTAGCGCCCCAGGTATTCGTCGAGCTCAGAGACCTGCGGCGAAGCGCAGATGGCCAGTTCCACCGCCGTCTTGGCCTTCTCGCACGGGAAAGAGGCCGCCGCGGCCGACAGCGGCCAGGCCATCACCGCTGCTGCCAGCACGGGCCAGGCAGCCACGGCGAACCTGCCGAAGACCTTGGAGACTTTGGAGACCTTTGGCATGGCTGTGCGCTCCTGGTGCATTGCTGCTGCCGCTAGCCCGCGCTGGGCGCCGTGGCGCGAAGGTCCTGCAGCCACTCGCCCGCTTCGCGCGCTTCCTGTTCGTGCGCCTCGTCGCGCCACAGCTCTTGCAGGGCGGCGTGGTACCAGTCCAGCATGGGCGGCAGCGCGAGCAAGCGCTGGGCATAGGCGGCAGAAGCCGCAGAAAGACTCGGCGAGTACGACTGCACCCGAAAGGCCACCGGCGCAAAGAACGCATCCACGGCCGTGAACGACGGCCCGGCGAGGAAGGGGCCGCCAAAACGCTGCAGGCCGTCTTGCCAGAGCCCGTCGATGCGGGCCCATTCACGCGCCAGCGCAGGCGTTACCTGATGCAGGCGAACACGCAAGCCGCAGTTCATCGTGCAGACATTGCGGATGTTCGTGAACCCGGCATGCATCTCGGCAGAGGCCGACCGGGCCCAGGCCCGGGCGCGCAGGTCTGAGGGCCAGGCCCGGGCGTTCAACTCGGCGATGTACTCCGCGATGGCCAGCGAGTCCCAGACGACGAACCCGTCGTCCACCAGGCACGGCACCCGGCCCGTGGGCGAGACCGCCTGAATGCCGCCGCCGTCGGCCGCCGATCCGAAGGGCACCAGCCGTTCATCGAAGGGCATCTGCAACTGCCTGAGCAGCAGCCAAGGCCGCAGCGACCACGACGAGTAGTTCTTGTTGGCGATGTAGAGCGTGAGCAAGGAACAAGCCTCCGTTTCAGGCGCCCGGCCCCAGCACGCTGGGCAGCAGGTCTTCGGCCCGCCCCAGCATCTGTTCCTGGAAGAAACGCGCCCCGGGCGGCAGCGGCTCCACGTTCATGGTGATCGTCCTGGCACCGGCGAAGGCGGCACCCCGCACCTATTCTGATGCGGCAGACGCCACGCCCGAGTTGCCGATGGCCAGGAAGAGATCGCCCTCGCGCAGCGCACGCTTCACGGTCCAGCTGGCCGGCTCATCGGGGTAGGCGTCGTATCCCACTGCCAACAACGCTGCGACATCGCGGCCCGAACCTGCACCGACATCCAGAATCCGAGCACCAGCCACAAAAGCCACGGCAAACTGTGAAGCGACCGGGCTGCCGACCGACCCGCAGCGCGCTGCCAGCTCCGGCGCATGGCCTTCGCAAAAAGGCGAGGCTCTGAGCGTCCATGATGCGTTGTGCAGCCGCGAGCAGGCGCAAGGGCTATGGGGCACTTGAGCTTCCGCCTGTTCGTTCGAAGCGGATTCCCCCATGCACGGCCACCAGGCTGGCGGTCCACGCAGAATGGACAGGCCGATCCAGCTTCTCCACAACACTCATCACAAAGCCCATGGCCCGTCATCCTCTCCAAGCGCTGTTCATCACTGCGGCAATCGCCACGGGGTTCCTTCAGCCGGCCGCGGCCGCGGCGAACACCTTGCGCGTTGCCACCTGGAATCTCGGCTGGCATGTCTCTCAGGCCGAAGCCGGTCCCTGGAGAGCCGGCCGCGCAAATCTGAACACGGCCTAAAGTGGAAAGGCTGCTCCGTTGGGCGAGGATAGAGCCCGAGACGACAGGAGCAGAGCAGAT